>WUUC01035742.1_pt1 | contig 296376 bp, 254 predicted proteins | sample 6278441 | NCBI WGS metagenome assembly WUUC01 (sample SAMN13675441, study PRJNA597444) | soil metagenome | isolation source: soil | place: USA: Washington | collected 2017-10 | reverse complement strand
TCTTCTCCATCTCCGGTTCGGACTTCGTCGAGATGTTCGTCGGCGTCGGCGCGAGCCGCGTCCGCGACCTCTTCGAGCAAGGCAAGAAGAACGCGCCCTGTATCATCTTCATCGACGAGATCGACGCGGTCGGCCGCCATCGCGGCGCCGGCCTGGGCGGTGGTCACGACGAACGCGAGCAGACGCTCAACCAGTTGTTGGTCGAGATGGACGGCTTCGAATCGAACGAAGGTGTCATTCTCGTCGCGGCGACGAACCGTCCCGACGTGCTCGATCCCGCACTTTTGCGACCTGGTCGCTTTGACAGGCGGATCATCGTTCCGCGTCCCGACGTGCGCGGACGCGAAGGCATCCTCAAAGTGCACACCAAGAAGACGCCGCTCGATGCGAACGTCGACCTGGAGATCATCGCCCGCGGTTCGCCGGGATTCTCGGGCGCAGACCTCGAGAACTTGGTCAACGAAGCGGCGCTGCTCGCGGCGCATTCGAATCGCGACAAGCTGGTCATGGACGACTTCGACCGCGCCAAGGACAAGGTCCTCATGGGCGGTGAGCGCAAGTCGATGGTGATCACCGAAGCTGAGCAGCGGAACACCGCGGTGCACGAATCTGGTCATGCGTTGATCGCGCGTCTGTTGCCGGGCACGGATCCCGTCCACAAGATGACGATCATTCCGCGCGGCCGTGCGCTCGGTTTGACGCAGCAGCTTCCGTCCGAGGATCGGTACTCGATGTCGCGTGAAGGTGTCCTCTCGGACATCGCCATCCTCATGGGTGGTCGTGCGGCGGAAGAGGTGATGTTCGGAACGTTCACCACCGGCGCAGGCAACGACATCGATCGTGCGACAGACCTCGCACGCAAGATGACCTGCGAGTGGGGCATGAGCGAGAAGATGGGCCCGGTCAGCTTCGGCAAGAAGGAAGACCCGATCTTCCTCGGCCGCGAAATGGCTCAAGGTGTCGACTACTCCGAGCAGACGGCTCTGGAGATCGACGCTGAAATTCGGCGCGTGGTCTCCGGCCAATATCAGCTGTGCAAAGACATGCTGACGAAGGAGAAGGCTACGCTCGAGCGGCTCGCCGAGGCGCTACTTCAGTACGAAGTGCTCGATGGTGCGGAAATCGATTCCCTCATCCGGGGCGAGGCGATCAAACGCGCGAAGCCCGAGTCGCGCCACTTGGCGACGCCGGACGAGATGCGCGCCCGCCGCGACAAAGAGAAGGGCGAGCGCGAGAACAAGGACCGCCGCAAGGGTCTGCTGGAGCCGTTCCCGAAGCCTGAGCCCGGCGAGGCCTAGCCGGCCATCGGGGGCCCTGCTCGCAAAGCCTCCCTTCCCGCGGCCACGAGTCAATCGTGGCCGGCCCGTTAGTCCTCAGCGACCTCCGCTTCGTGTTATCCAAAAGCGCGTGGCGGGCGGCGATAAGAGCTTCGACCCCGCCGTCCTCGATGATGAACCGAGATCTCTGTGTGTCGTCGTGATCGGCGAGGGGCCGGTCCTCACCTTTCGTTGTCCTGACCGCGGTTCGGTGACCATCGGGCGCTCCGACAAAAACGACATCGCCATCACCGACGCCGCAGTTTCGCGCGAGCACGCGATCATTCACGTCGGCGAAACATTGGAGCTGGAAGATCTCGGCAGCGGGAATGGGACGCGGGTGCGCGGTGAACGTGCGCCCGCGAATCAACGCGTGCGTATCGAGCCGCGGCAGATCATCGAGCTCGGCGGCGCGATGTTGATCGTGCAGGAAACGAAGGATCGCGCGAAGGCGGTGCGTTTGGTGACCCACGCCTATTTCGAGGCGCGGCTCGAGGAGCGCTGCGAAAAAGCGGCGATCGCGCACGAAGAATTCGCGGTGCTGCGGGTGCACGCTGAAGGCGAGCCGGATCTGCGCGCGCTGGAACATGCCCTGACGCGCGAGCGTACGCAGAAAGACGTGGTCGCGGCTTATGCGCCCGGCGAATACGAGCTCTTGCTCTCGCGGGCCACGCGCGCGCACGCGGAGCAGACCGCGAAGAGCTTACGCGCGGAGCTGAGTCCTTTCGGGATCACGGTGCGCACCGGTGTGGCGTTGTTTCCGAAAGACGGGCGGACCGCCGACACCCTGATCGAAAGATCATGCGCTGATCTTTTGGGCAGTCCACCTTCGCCGGCACCAATCATCCAAGATCAAGCGATGTGCGATCTCTACGTGATCGCTCGGCGTGCCGCGCAAGGAACGATCAGCATCTTGCTGCTCGGCGAAACAGGCGCCGGCAAAGAGGTGCTCGCCGAAGCGATTCATGAAGCGTCACCGCGCGCAGGCAAACCGTTCGTGCGTTTGAACTGTGCGGCCTTGTCCGAGGGACTGCTCGAGAGCGAGCTCTTCGGTTACGAAAATGGCGCATACACCGAGGCAAATAACGCAAAACTGGGGCTCTTGGAGATCGCCGAGGGCGGCACGGTCTTCCTCGATGAGCTCGGGGAGATGGCCTCGAGCACACAAGCGAAGCTCTTGCGGGTGATCGAACAGAAACAGGTGCTGCGCGTCGGCGGCCTCGAGCCTCGTCGCATCGACGTCCGTTTCGTGGCGGCGACGAATCGCGATCTGGAAAATGAAGTCGCGAAAGGGAACTTTCGCCGCGATCTCTTCTTGCGTTTGAACGGTGTCAGCCTGCGTATTCCGCCGCTGCGCGAACGCAAAGCGGAGATCCTGGAGCTGGCCGACTCTTTTTTGCAGCGCGTGGCCGCCGAGCTGGGGCGAACGCAGCCACCGGAGATCAGCGAGCGGGCCGCGGATCTGTTGCTCGGCTACGGTTGGCCCGGGAACATTCGCGAGCTGCGCAACGTGATCGAAAGAGCGGTGTTGTTGTCCGACAGCGATGAGATCCGTCCCGAACATCTGCCGTTCGAGAAGATGAGCGCAACTTGGTCGCTCCGGTGATCGCGTGATGGTGAAAATCAGCGGCGATTGCGTCGCGGTCGGCGTGACGGTGACGAAGGATGGCGCGCCGGGCACCGGTGGACCCGCGCTGGAATTTTCGTCTGCGGGCGTGAAGCCGGTCCTGGTCGGCGCGGCGGAGATCTCCCGGCTCGCTGTGAATTGACGGTGTCTATTGACACTGTCAAAAGTGTCGCCCATTCTGTCCGGCCGTGACTCGAGCGCTGACAGAAGATGCGGTGGCCGCGTTTCGCAAACAGCTGACGGCGCTCGCGACGCAGCTCTATCTGCGTGACGGACTCGATGCCTTGTCACTGCGGAACCTCGCGAAAGAGGGTGGGGTGAGCCGGTCCACGCCGTACAACTACTTCGCGAGCAAACAAGACATCGTCGATTCGGTGCGTGCGGCGGGCTTCGATCGCCTCACAGAACGTTGTCGTGCGGCGCTCGCCGAAGAGCCGGGCATTCTCGAGCGGATGCGCCTCCTCGGATGGACCTTGGTGCAGTTCGCGCGCGCGGAACCGAAGCTCTACCGCTTGATGTTCAGCGGCCCGGTGTTCAGCGGCGACGTCGCGCGGCCGCTCCAAGAAGCGATCGCGCGTTTTCGGGAAGTGTCGCGTCCCCCGCTCGACGAAGCGCTGAAGAAACGTTGGGTGCGCGGCGATCCAGAGACGTTGCGCCGCGCAACCTGGGCCGCGTTTCACGGTCTGATCTCGCTCCACCTCGACGGACACTTCGAATCACCCAAACAGCTCGAACGCGACTTCGGCGCGCTCAACGAGATCATCGGTTACGGGATCCTCACTGAGCGCGCACCGAAGAAACGAAGGAGGAAAAAATGACCCTCATCTGCACCGCACATCCCGCAGCACTCTTCGACGAAGGCACCGCCTCACTTCTGAGTGACCTGTCCGAAAGACCAGTGGTGGTTGTCAACCCGACCCTCGGCACGACGCTGGACGCGATGGTCGACGAGCTCGAAGCAGAACGTGTCCGGCGCGGAGAACGCTGGTGGTTTTGGGGTATGTCGGGCGGCGGATGGTTGGCGCAGCTCTACGCGCACCGATATCCGGAGGCGCTGGCCGGCTTGATCATCGAGAGCGCCTGCCCGTGTTTTCGCGCGCGGCTCGCCGATCCGGCGTGTCTCATCAGCCCGCATCATCCGGCGTGGAAAGAGAAGCTCGGCGCTTTATATGCCGAGGACGCGCACGAAGAGCCGTATCCCGACACCGCGTGGACCGAGGTCGCCGGGATCGGCGAGGTGTTCCGCAAAAAGAACGGCCCCGCCTTGCTGATCTCGCCGGGCCCGCAGACGGCGGAGATGCGGCAAGGGATGCACGAGCTCTACCGCTTCGATGCGCGCCCTTGGCTCGCGAGCCTCGAGCTTCCGGTGCTGGTGATCGCCGGGACCCAGGATCCGATCGTTCCCGTGGAGCATGTCCGCCGCGTCCACCAATTGATCGCGGGCTCCAGTTTTATCGAAGTCGAAGGCGCCGGCCACGTGCCGGCCGCGGAGAAGAGGCCCGAGGTCGCGGCGGCGGTCCGAGCTATGTTGGCTGCTGCTGGCGCTTGAGACGCGCTTCGAGCACGAACGGACCGAACGGCACCAGCGCCATGAAGAACGCGAAGACACCCTGGCCAAAAGACCAGTTGTGTTTGCGATAGGCGTCCGCGAGCGCGATACAGAACATCACGAACAACACGCCGTGCAGCCAGCCGACGACCTTCACTGCGATCGGCATGCCTGCGAAATACTTCAGCGGCATGGCGATGCCGAGGAGCAACAGAAAGGAACAACCTTCGAGGAGGCTGATCGCACGAAGGCGACCGATCGCGGTTTGCAGCACCGGAGCCAGCGCTAACACGTGCGCTTCGGAAGAACAAAACGTGCGCGTGCTTCAGGCGAGTCGAGCTGCGCGCGCTCGTAATATGCGAGCAGCGCGCCGCTGTTCTTTTCGAGCAAAGCGGGATTCACAACGAGCAGTTCGTCGAAGCCGGCGCCGGGCGTTCGCTGCATGGCTTCGTCGACCAGAACGAAGTAGCCCCAAGTGACGGTCGCGTGGAATTTTTGTGGAACGCCGAGCGTATTCACCAAACGCCTTAAATTTCCGGCGAATCGTGCCAGCGCCTCCTCCAGCGGCAACGCGCGCAGATAACACCAAGCGACGAACAGATGTTCGCGGTGATGAAACTTCGCAGGATCGAGCGTGGCCTCTTCGAAGGCGACGACCAGCGGTTCGCGGAGCGGCTCGCTCATCTCGCGAAACCTACCCGATGAAGTGTCTCTCAGGAAATGCACCGCTCACCTATTTGGTATTGAGCCGCAACTCTTCTCCGCCGTGAGCACGGCAAGTGCCGACGTGTTTGTAACCGTAAACCGCGCCGATCGCGTAGAAGAGCCCGTTCACCAGCATGATGCCGCCCATGACGGCGAAGGCGCCCTTGAATGCTCCGCACAAGCCGAACGTATCGTTGCGGTCGCAGTGGGTGACGGCCGATTCGACCGCCAGCCCGGTACCCAGTCCGAGTGAGGCGGCGCCGATGACGGTGTCGAAGATCGGCGCGAAGTAGTGATCGGTGCACACCAGCTTTTTGCCCGCCGAAGGCGATTTCGGCGGCGTCACCGCGATGAAGGAGCAGCCCGTCGACAGCAGCAACACCACACACGTCCAGCGCACTTCGATCGATACAATCGACGCGCACGGATTGGCGGTGTTAACACTCCGTCAGCAGTGTTAAGCGAGCGTGGTGAACGAGCCGGATCCTCCGTGGCGGGAGCTGCTCGACGTGCTCGATCGCGCGCTCGGCCCCGAGGAAATTGCGCAAGATCGGCGGTACTCGTGGAGCATCCGCGGCTGGCACCGGCGCCTGGAGGTCGAGCTGTGGCAAGAGATGCTCGGCGCGCGCGGGCGTTTTGGACAGAAGCGCAAAGTTTCGTTGCAGATGATCCTCGAAGGGCTCCCGCCGGCGGAGCTGGAGCAAGATCGTCGCGCGATCGCTTTGCTCGAAGAAGAGCTCGACCGAAAACAATGGGAGGAAGCGCCGCACAAAGATCGCGTCTCCGAGACCACGGGACGCCGGATGATCCTGGCGCTCGCCGGCCATCCGCGCGTATTTTGGCCGCAGACTTCGCGAGGCCGAGACGACGGTACGTCGATCGAGATCGAAGCCGATCGCCTCGCGCTGTTCGCCGAAGAAGATCTTCACGGCGCGATCCAGCTCAGTCCGGTCTTAGAAAAAAGTGGTCGCCCGCGGCCCGATCTCACCGAGCAGTGTACTCGGCGTATTCCCGCGAATATCATCATCGAGCTCGACGAAGACACCGGTGCTTGCCGGGCGATCGAGCTGACCGCAGAAGCCCGGCGCCTCCTGCATTCTTTGCGCGGAAAGATCAGTTTTCCGCGCGAAGCGAGGTTGGCGGTGCTGCAACGGCTGCCGCGGCTCGCCAAGCATCTACCTGTACTTCGGGACAGTGGGCTCTCGGGGACCCGTGTTTTCTCCGGACCCATGGTGTTGGTGCGCGTCGGTCCGCTCGGAATCGACGGCATCCGCGTCTCGGTCTTGATCCGACCGGCACCTGGTCTTTTGGCCGTAAAACCGGGGAGCGGCGCGCAAGAGCTCTACGGAATGTCCAAAGACGGCGGTCTGATTTGGACCCAACGCGACCTGTTCGCCGAAAAAACTGCGGCCAACGTGTTGATCTCTTCGCTTCCGCCGCTGGCGCGAAACGCGAACGACGAACGCACGGTCTTCGATCTCGGCGGCGACGATGCGCTGGAGATGATCGGCCTGCTCGAGCGCAAACCGGATCTGGAAACGGAGTGGGTCGAAGGCACCTGGCGCCCGACGATCAAAAACGGCGAGCCCGAGATGTTGCGTCTGGTGGTGCACGAACACCGGGATTGGTTCTTGGTGAACGGTGGCTTGAAGATCGACACCAAAGAAGTGCGCCTCGCTGCGTTGCTCGAAGCGGTGCGGGACGATCACCGGCACCTCAAGCTCTCCGGGGACGAGTGGGTGGCGATCAGCGATGCGCTCGCGGTTCAGCTCCGCCGTATCGAAGATCTCTGGGCCGGTGGCGAAGAAGAGGTCGAGCTCGCTTCGACCGCACCGCTCGTGTTGAGCGATCTGGCGACGTCGATCGGTGAGCTCCAGACGTCGGCGCGCTGGCGTCGCGCGATCGAACGCGCGGGTGAAGAGCTCCAGGCACCGAAAGATCTGCGGGCCGAGCTGCGTCCCTATCAGCTCGAAGGTTATCGCTGGTTGATGCACCTCGCGGAGCTTGGGCTCGGTGCATGTCTCGCGGACGACATGGGTCTCGGCAAAACGATTCAAGCGATCGCTGTGCTCAGCGCGCGCGGCGAGCTGGGACCGACGTTGATCGTGGCGCCCACTTCGATCGCCTTCAATTGGAAACGCGAGCTGGAACGATTCCTCCCAAAGATGAAGGTGTCGATGTTGCGCGAGGTGCCACCGCCGGAACGCCGCCCGCACCTCGATAAATGCGCCGAAAACGACGTGGTGATCGCCAGCTACGAGCTCGCCATGCGCGAGATCGAAGCGCTCGGCGCACAAACGTTCGCCACGTTGATCCTCGACGAAGCCCAAGCGGTGAAAAATGCGGACACCGATCGTTCGCGAGCGATGCGCCGGCTCGATGCGCGCTGGCGTTTGGCGATGACCGGCACACCGGTGGAGAACAACGCGGGCGAGCTGTGGAGCATCTTCCGTGTCATCTCACCTGGTCTCTTGGGCAGTTGGGAACAATTTCGGCGGCGTTTCCTCCTGCCGATCGAAGAGAACAGCGCCGAGCGGCGTCGCGCGTTGGCGAACATGATCCGTCCTTTCGTGCTGCGAAGAAGAAAGGCAGAGGTCGCGCCGGAGCTTCCACCGAAGACCGAGGTGCAGGTCGACGTCATCTTGAGCGCCGAAGAGCGGCGCCGTTATCACTCCATGCGGCTCGCCTCGCTTGCGCAATTGCTCGAGGAAACGCGCAACGACCAGGAGCAACGTTTTGTGGTGCTCGCGGCGATCACCCGCCTGCGCCAGCTCGCGTGTCATCCGCGATTGGTCGACGCGGATTGGAACCACTCGTCCTCGAAGCTGGAAACCGCGGTGGAGCTGCTCAAACAACTTCACGCCGAAGGTCACCGCGCGTTGGTGTTCAGCCAATTCACCACGCTGCTCGATCTGCTCGAGCCGTTGCTCGAACGCGAGAAGCTGAGCTTCATCCGCCTCGATGGCACGACGCCCGCGGCGGTGCGTGAACACCGCGTCCGCTCCTTCCAAGAAGGAACGGCGACCGCGTTTTTGTTGTCGCTGAAGGCGGGCGGGACCGGGCTCAATCTGACCGCGGCGGACTACGTCCTCCACCTCGATCCCTGGTGGAATCCGGCGGCCGAGGATCAAGCGACCGATCGCGCGCACCGCATCGGGCAAGAACGTCCGCTGACGGTGTACCGGCTGATCGCCAAAGAGACGATCGAAGAACAGATGCTCGCGGTGCATGCCGCGAAACGAGAGTTGGTGCGCGACCTGTTCGAAGGTACAGATACGGCCGCGAAGCTGAACCTCGGAGAGCTGATCGAGATGATCAAGGCCTCGGACAGCGACCTGGCGCTCTATCGCTCATCGAAAGAAGAAGACTGACCTGAATCGGCGGCGGAGTCGTCGCCGCGGGCTACGCGTTCTAAGCGAAGGCTTTGGCGAGCGCGTTGATCGAATCGGATCCCAGACGGCCCACGCGATAACCTTTGAGCGCCTCGAGCAACGTCTTTTCGGCTTCGACGCGTGCACTGCGCACATCATCACCTTTGCGCTCGATGGTCCGCGCCACATCCATCAACAGCGCGCCGGCGAACGCCAAGGAACGCGCAGCTTCGATCGCTTGTTTCGGATTGCCTTTGGCGCCGTGATTTTTCGGAGATTGGATCGCCGCCGTCAGCGCGGTGCTCAAGGTCTCGAGCTCGGCGATGCTCAAACGTCCGAGCGGGATCGAGCTCTTTTTGCCGGTGGGCTGAAAGGCCCAACCCCCTTCACCGGACTCGACAAAGGCTCCGTCTTCACGCAGCGGTTTCGCCGGCGGGGCGAGCATCGCGCCATGCCCATCGATCCACTGACCTTTGAAGAGCTCCTTTTTCCCCGGCTGATTCATCGCCTCGCCGACTTTTGTTTGGAGATGTTGAAGGAGCTTTCGTTCGTCGACGAGCTTCACCGGCGTGTTTTGCAGCGCGTTGTACAACACGTTGAGCGAGTGATCGGTCAGCTGCGAGATCGGCGCGTCTTTGTAGAAAACTTGGTCGCCGTCCGTCCTCAGCGTTCCGCTCGTTTTGCCGAGCGTCAGCTCGACGGAACGTTCGAACCACTTGGCTTGCGTGGTGTGCGCCGGAACGCGAACGCGATCCGTCGCCAGCTCGAGACGGGGTGACGTGCTCCAGAAAATTTCTTTCCCGGTGTTGGCGATGTTCGCATCTCGCGCGGCGAACGAGGCGAAGAAGGAATCGAGCGCCGCCGCGGTTTCTGCGCCATCCTTGGAGTGCGCGCGTTTCAGCAACACGTTGACGGCGCCCGCGAGCCCCTTTGACAACGCTTGTTCGTCTTGGAGCGCTTCGCCGACTTCTTTTTGATAGCGCTGAAAAAACAGCGAGAAGATCAGCGTCGCTTTGTGCGGCGCGGGCAGGTTGAGCTCTTTGGCGATCGCATCGATGTCGGCCGAGATCAGCCGCGCATCGGCCGGGAGCTTGGCGACGGCCTTCGACAGCTGCGAGATCTGCTGCGGTGCGAGCGGCTCTTTGAGCTGCCCGCCGAGCCGTTTCATGAAACGTTCGGTGTCTGTTTGAATGCGCGCCACGAGCGGCACCTCTCAATTCAGGAGATAACGATCGATCAATGAGGAGGGCTGCAAACGGCGCGACATTTCGATCGGCGTCTTCAGGCACTCTTTGACTTCGGGATCTTCGCAGCCGATGCGCGCGATGTCGGTGATCGTCGGGCGCACGCTGTTGCGCTCCCGGATCTCTTTACCGAGCAACACCAGCGCGGATTCGAAGATGTGCGAGAGATCGGACATCGGATCGCGGGTCGCCACGGTCGCCAAACGCGCCGCGATGTCCGCGTAGGTTCGCGCCAGCGCGGAGTCGTCGAGATAACGCGACACTTTGCGCAACCTGGCCAAAGGATCAGGTGGCCCGGTCAGCCAATCTTCGGGCAAGAGGCGCATGCCTTCCGTGGAACGCAGGGTGCGCTCCGGATACAGACGCCGTTCGATCTCGTCGGTGAGCAACAAGCGGTTCCAACCGACGGGACCACGCACCTGCCCATAATGACGGCGCGCTTCACGGATGTCTTCTAAGCTCACGGAGCCGTTCTTGTCGCCGAAGCAGAAGTCGATCTCGATCGCCGCGGACCGGACGCGCGGTTGAAGCTCGAACTCACGATCGTCGACATAGACGATGCCTTCGCTCGCATCTTCTTGCAGCATGCGATCGAGCTTGCGCGTTCGTTCGAGCACCAGCTGCACGGCGTTCTTTTTTGCGGGATCGCGCTGGCCACCTGGCCGGTTGATCAGGTCGGAGAGTCGGGTGATCGCCCGCGCGACATCCGTTCCCCGCACCAGGCCCGGATCGGCGCGCTCAATTCCGCCCGGCGCCATTTGTTCTATGGAGAACGCGCATTGGCGGAGGAGCGGTTCGCGAACGCGACTGTACTTATCCCCCGACATCTTCATACATTTATCTGGAACATCGGTCCCTGTCGTCCGTTCGGTGACGTATGCCTGCCTTCCTTAGTTGAAGCGGACCGGCCGGAAGGGCCACCATCACACCGCGCATGCCGCACAAGATCCTCAGCGTTCGCGCGCTCTTCCCTGATCTCGGCAAAAGATCGTTGTTGATGGGCATCATCAACTCGACGCCGGATTCCTTCTCCGACGGCGGCGAGATTCGCGATCCGGACGCCGCGCTCGATCGCGCTTTGGCGATGATGGATGCTGGCGCGGACGTCATCGACGTCGGTGGTGAGTCGACGCGACCGGGCTCCGAAGGTGTCAGCGCGGAGCTCGAGCTGTCGCGCGTGGTGCCGGTGATCGAACGTTTGGCGAAGGCGGGCATCGGACCGATCTCCATCGATACGACGAAAGCGATCGTCGCCGAACGCGCGATCGATGCCGGCGCGACGATCGTCAACGATATCTCCGGCTTCATGTTCGACGAAAAAATGCCGCAGATCGCCGCGCAAAAAGGGGTCGTCGCGGTGTTGATGCACACGCGCGCGAAGCCGAGCGAGATGCAAAAAGGACCGCTCGTCTACGAAGGCGGGGTGATCGCCGCGGTGAAGAGCTCGCTCGAACGATCGATCGCGCGCGCGCTCGAGGCCGGCCTCGCACGAGACGCGCTCATCGTCGATCCGGGTATCGGCTTCGGGAAAACTGTGGAGCAAAACGTGACGCTGATCCGTGAGCTCGCACGATTTCGCGACCTCGGATGCCCGATCCTCGCCGGGCCCAGCCGCAAGGCATTCCTAGGACAATTGACCGGACGCCAGGCGAAAGACCGCGTTTTCGCCACCGCCGCCTCGGTCGCGCTGTTGATCGCGAACGGAGCAGACTTCGTGCGCGTTCACGACGTGGAGGCGATCGGCGATGTCGTGCGTGTGGCCGACGCAGTTGTGCGGCCTCGCGACTCGTGATTTGAAAAAAGGCTCATGGTCGAGCGCAAATTGTTCGGAACGGACGGGGTCCGCGGCGTCGCCAACGAACATCCGATGACGGCGGAGGTCGCGCTCAAGCTCGGCCGCGCGATCGCGCACATCAGCAAGCGCGGCGCGCACCGTCATCGGATCATCATCGGCAAAGACACGCGCATCTCCGGTTACATGTTGGAGTTCGCGATCTCCTCGGGCGTGTGTTCGCTCGGGGTCGACGTCGTGCTCGTCGGACCGATGCCCACGCCGGCGATCGCCTTCCTCACGAAGACGATGCGTTGCGATGCGGGCATCGTCATCTCGGCTTCGCACAATCCGTTTCAAGACAACGGCATCAAGTTCTTCGGACACGACGGCTTCAAGCTCGCCGACGACATCGAAGCGGAGCTCGAGCGTTTGCTGGAATCGGGCGACATCGAGAACGTGCGGCCGACCGCGACGGACATCGGCAAGACCGAGAAGCTCGAAGACGCCCGCGGCCGCTACGTGCAGTTCGTGAAACAGATCTTCGATTCGTCGCTGCGCCTCGACGGCATGAAGCTGGTCGTCGATTGCGCGAACGGCGCGGCTTATCGCGTGGCACCGATGATCTTCAAAGAGCTCGGCGCCACTGTCCATGAGATCGGTGTCGAGCCCGACGGCAAAAACATCAACGCGGATTGCGGCGCGGTTCATCCGCAAGCGTTGCAGCGCGCGGTGAAAGAGCTCGGCGCGGACGTGGGCATCGCGCTCGACGGCGACGCCGATCGATTGATCCTCGTCGATGAAAAAGGCGAAATCGTCGACGGCGACGCGGTGATGGCCATCTGTGGGCGCGATCTGTTGTCGAAAGAGAAACTGCCCAAAGGGACAGTGGTCGCCACCGTCATGTCGAACATGGGGCTCGAACGATCGCTCGGGGAGGTCGGCGGAAAAGTGGTGCGCACCGCGGTCGGTGATCGTTACGTCGTGGAAGCGATGCGCCAACACGGCTACGGCTTTGGCGGCGAACAATCCGGGCACCTGGTCTTCTTGTCACACACCTCGACGGGCGATGGCTGTGTCGCCGGTCTGCAGGTCCTCGAAGTGATGGTCCGCTCCGGAAAAAAGATGTCGGAGCTCGCCAAAGTGTTCGAGCGGATGCCGCAGTGTCTGATCAACGTGAAGGTGACGCGAAAGCCGCCGATCGAAGAGCTGAAGACGCACGAGCTGGTGAAGAAGATCGAGCGCGACCTGGGAAACAACGGTCGCGTCTTGGTGCGCTACAGCGGCACCGAAAACAAAGCGCGCGTGATGGTCGAGGGCCTCGACGACGCGCGCACCAAACGTTGCGCGGAAGAGATCGCCGAGTCGCTCAAGAACGAGATCGGTGCGTGAGGATAAAATGCGGCCACGTCTTGGAGTGAATGTCGATCATGTGGCGACGGTGCGGCAGGCGCGCCGGGCGGCTTATCCCGATCCGGTGGAGGCGGCCCTACTCGCGGAACGTGCGGGTGCCGATCAGATCACGGTGCACCTTCGCGAGGATCGCCGTCACATCCAAGATCGCGACGTCGAGATCTTGCGCCGTGTGGTGCAGACGGAGCTGAATTTGGAGATGGCCGCGACGCAGGAGATGGTCAGCATCGCGCTGAAGCTCTCGCCGGATACGGTGACTTTTGTGCCGGAGCGGCGTGAAGAAGTGACCACCGAAGGCGGGCTCGACGTCATCCAACATCGCGATCAGCTCTCGCGCTTCATCCGTTTGTTGCGCGACAGCGACATCCGCGTTTCTTTGTTCATCGATCCTGATCTCGACCAAGTGCGTGCTGCTCACAAATTGGATGCGCACGCGATCGAGCTCCACACCGGGCGTTACGCGGAAGCGCAGTCGCGCGCGAAGAAGGAAGAGCTCCAACGTTTGCGCGATGCCTCGAAGCTCGCATCGAAGTTGGAGATGATGGTCGCGGCCGGCCATGGTTTGCATTACACCAACACCACGGCGGTGACGCAGATCGCGGAGATCCAGGAGCTGAACATCGGCCACTCGATCGTCGCCCGCGCGCTGATGACCGGTATGGAAGCTGCGGTCCGCGACATCCTCGCGGTCATGCGGGAGGCGAGACCCTGAAATCTTTTCAACCTGTCACTTTGGCCGTTATAGCCACTGTCCTATTGGCCACTGTCCTCGCGTGCAGTGATTCACCTCCACCGCCGAAGCCCGGCAAGGGCGTGGGCGAGTCGTGCCAAGTTTCGGTGGAGTGCGGCGCGGGGCTCGGTTGTGTCGACGGCCAGTGTGCGAACGGGACGTGTTCCTCGGCGAGTCAGTGTATGGGCACGCCGCCGAACGGGTGCGCGGCTTGGTCGTGTATCGGCGGGATCTGTGAAGCGGCGTGCAGCGTCGATGGCGGCATGGGCCTTCCGGACGCGACCTTCGCGGATGCGATGACCTTCCCGGATGCGACCGTGAATGCGGACGCAGAAACATTCCCTGACGCGACCGTGAACGACGACGCGGAGACCTTCCCGGATGCGGAGACCTTCCCGGACGCGGAGCCCGCGGATTTCGGCCCTGCAGACGCGACGGAAGATGCAGGCGAGCTCGTGGATCTCGGTGTGCCGCTCGTGGATTCAGGTGTCCTTGCGGACAGTGGTGTCCCGATGGACAGCGGTGTCGCTTGCGGCGCGGCGCGGGTGCCGATGGCGGGCGAGCTCTTGGTCAATGAAGTGCTCGCCGATCCGGACGCGGCCAACGGTGATGCGAACGGCGACGGTACGGTGAGCACCGCCGATGACGAATTCGTCGAGATCGCCAACATCGGTCCCGCGGCGCTCGATCTTTCGGGCGTCGTCGTCTCGGACGCGCTCGATCCGCGCCATACCTTCCCGGCAGGAACAATCTTGTCTTGCGGACAGGTGATCGTCATCTTCGGCGGCGGAACGGGCGCGGGCTTCCCGGCGAATTGGGTGGTCGCTTCGACCGGCGGCCTTTCCTTGAACAACGCGGGTGACACGGTTCGCGCCGGCACGATGGCCACGCCGGACGCGTATCTTTCGGACATGTACGGATCGAACGCGGGCAACAACCAAGCGATCGTGCGCACCACGGAGTTGGTCGTCGGCTCACCGTTCATACTGCATGCGTCGCATCCGCAAGCCGCAGGACGCTTGTTTTCGCCCGGCACGCGCGTCGACGGCTCTGCGTTTTGAGGTTGTTCATGCGTTCGAGACTTTGTTTGCTGCTCTTCGCGGGTGTCGCGTGTTCCACGGAAGAGCTGCCCGATGATCCGCCGGTCTCCGACGCCGGAACGGTGATGACCCATCCCGACGCCGAGGTGACCTATCCCGACGCTGCGGAAGATCAGCCGGACGCGGAAGAGATGATCGAAGACTCGGGCATGATGGGCTTTCCGGACGCGACGGTGCGCCCGGATCTCGGCCTCCAAGACGGCGGCGACCAGGGCGAGGCGCGGATCCCGCTCAACGATCTCGGCAACGCGACCTACAAAGGAATGTATCGCGGCGGTTTGTACGGCGGCGGTTCGAACGAGATGTCCGACGCGCACCGCGCCGAAGGAATCTTGCGCGCGCAAGGGATCGAGCCACTCGATGCCGACGGTCTGCCGAGCGCCATGGGCAAATACGGGCTGATCTCGATCGGCATGTCGAACACCACACAAGAGTGGTGCGACGGCGACGCGATGCCGCCGTGTTTGTTGAACACCTTCATGCGTCGCGCAGCCGACTCCATGGACGTGAACCACACGACGCTGACCATCGTGAACGGCGCCATGGGTTTCCGCGTGGCGAGCTTTTGGGACTCGCCCATGGATCAAGATTACGATCGCGTGCGCGACTCGGTGCTCCAGCCCGCCGGGTTGACGGAAGCGCAGATCGTCGCCGCTTGGGTGAAGGTCGCAAACTCCACACCGCAGCGTGCGTTGCCCGATCCAGAAGCGGATGCGCTGCGTTTGTTGCGATCGATGGGCGACATCCTGCGCGCGCTGAAGGTGCGTTATCCGAACCTGCAGATGGCCTATTTCTCCACGCGCATCTACGGCGGTTACGCGACGGTGATGCTCAACCCCGAGCCCTACGCATACGAATACGGCTTCGCGGTGCAGTGGTTGATGGAAGCGCAACGTGCACAGATGGAGTCGGGCCGCATCGTGAACGAAGTTGCCGGCGACCTGGACTATAGGACAGCTGTACCTTGGATCAGTTGGGGACCGTACCTGTGGGCTGACGGCACCAATCCCCGCAGCGACGGCCTCATCTGGGAGATGGCCGACATGCAAATGGACGGCACCCATCCGAGCCGCGCGGGGCAGGGCAAAGTCGGGCAGATGTTGATGGACTTCTTCTCCTCCAGCCCCTTCACCAAGTGTTGGTTCTTGGCCGCCGGCGGCGAGTGTTTGTAGCGCATGCCGGTTCCGCTTCAGCTCCGAGTGCTCACTGAGAATGAGCAACATTTCCTGCTCATCGAAGCGGACAATCAAACGAACGAAGCGATCACGCTGGTCGCGCACCCTCGATATCTCCTCATCGAAGTGGAGAACGAATTCGGGCAATACACGCGCGGGGTGGCCGTCGCAGGAAGTGTCGCGAAGAGCGAGCTGCCGAAGAGCACGCACTATCTGACCGCTGGACCTCAACAACGCGTCACGCTGCTGCGGCTACCCCTGATCTCAAGATCAGGTATCGAAATCGTGATCGGCGAGGAACGTTTCCTCGAACCGCGATCGAAGCCGCGCATCCGTGCGACGTACAAGGCCGCGGATCGCACGATGCCGAACCTTCCGCGCAATGTGCAAAAGTCGTTTTTCCCGGGCCCGGCCGACGGAATCTCCGAACCCGTGGCGATCTACACCAGCTGAGTCTCACCGAATCATCGCCGCCGTCCCGGCACGAGCAGTGCAATTCAGCGTGATGTGTCTTCGTCCTCCACGCATGGTCTCCGAGAGAAGATTGGTGAAGCGATCGGCCGCGCGTGGTCGGTGCCTGTGGGCCTGATCAGCAAAGCCCGCCACGCCCGCATGTTTCACCCGCGCGGGCTGCTCTTCTCCGCGACGTGTGAGCCTTCACCGTCGACACCCTGGCCCGAGCTCTCTCAACGCCTCCGTGGACCGGCGATCGCCCGTTTCTCCGGGGCGCTCTTCAAGAAGGAAGTGCGGCACTTCGAGGTGCTCGGTCTGGCGCTCCGTTTCTCGGACGTCGCGCCATGGACCGCCGAGGCGAAAGCGAACGATCAAGATCTGCTCTTCGCGACCATCCTCAGCCCCTTTACGCTCCCGTTCTCTCCGTTCACCACCCGTTCGAACGACTTCTTGGCGAATCACTATTGGGCCGTCTCTCCCTTCGAGGTCGCCGGCGTCGGGCGCCTGAAGTTCCGCATCACCCCGATTGACCTGTCCAATAGTACAGGTGATCGAAGGGACAGGAAGCTGCGGGACGCCGTCGAACAAGGCGGGGCGACCTTGACCATCGAAGCGCGCCCGACGATGTCCCCGGGCTGGCAACCGCTGGCGATCATTCGGTTCCTCGAAGAATCATCGATCGATCAAGAAGCGCTGCGTTTCGATCCCTTCCGAGATGGACGCGGGATCGTGCCTGCCGGAATCGTACATTCCATTCGACGAAACGTTTATTCGGCGAGCCAACGCGCCCGCCCGTCGCACGTTTAGTTATTTGCCTTCGAGATATTTGTAGACCGTGCGCGGGTCGATGCCGAGATCGCGCGCGGTCTTCGAACGGTTGCCGCCGTTCAGCTCGAGCACTTCGCGAATGTAGCGCGCCGCGTACGCTTCTTTTGCGTCACGCAGCGTGAGGATCCCTTGCATGCCGCTCTCTTCGAGCTCGAGGTCGCCCGCGTCGATCTCGGCACCGTCGGCCATGACGACCGCTTTTTTGATCTTCGCTTCCAGCTCGCGGACGTTGCCCGGCCAGGCGTAACGTTTCATCGCCGCCGCCGCGCGCGCCGTGAATCGCGAGATGTTGCGATTCATCTGTTCGCTGTAGCGCTGCAAAAAATATTTGCCGAGCAACAACACGTCGTCGCCGCGTTCGCGCAAGGTCGGCAACACGACTTGGACTTCGTTGAGACGGAAGTACAGGTCGGGACGGAACGTGCCGTCGAGCTGCGCTTGTTTGAGATCGCGGTTCGTCGCGGAGATGATGCGGATGTCGATCGGCTGTTTTTTGTTGCTGCCGACCTGCTCGATGGTCCGCTCCTGCAAGACGCGCAAGAGCTTCGCCTGTAGCGACAGCGGCATGTCGCCGATCTCGTCGAGGAATAAGGTGCCGCCGTCGGCGTCGGCGAATTTTCCACGGCGATCGCTGACCGCACCCGTGAACGCGCCGCGCACGTGACCGAAGAGCTCGGCTTCGAGCAAATTCTCCGGGATCGCCGACATGTTGATGGCGACGAAGGTGCCTTTCACCCGCGAGGAACGCCGGTGGATCTCGCGCGCGATCAACTCTTTGCCGGTGCCGGTTTCGCCGATCACCAGCGCGGAGATGTCCGTCGGCGCAAAACGCGCGATCGCCCGGAAGATGCCTTGCATCGAGGTCGAGCCGCCGACGATGTCGCCGAACGTTTGTTTGTCGAGCGCTTCCTTCAACGCTTGGTTGTCTTCGCGCAGCGAGCTCATCACCAACGCGTTCTTCACCAACATGCCTGCTTGCGCGGAGAACACGCGCAGGATGTCGAGGAAGTCGCGCGTAAACGCCGACGCCATACGATTACAACCGAGATACAACACGCCGAGGATCTCTTCGCCGATGGTGATCGGCACGGCGATCACGGAACGCAGCTTGAAGTTCACCACCGACTGCGACTCGCCGAAGATCGAGTCTTCGAGCGCGTCGGAGATCAACACGGGCTCGCGCGATTCGATCACGTCGCGCACCACCGAGTCTGAAAGTTTGCTCTCCACCGGCGGAAGATCGTGCCCGGCGCGGTCGCGTGCCATGTCGACGTAGACGCTGCCGTCGTCCTTGATCAGCAACATGAAGCCGGTGTCGGCGTCGGCCAGCTTGATCACCGCGTCGACCAAGTTGCGTTTGAGCGCTTCGACCGTGGGGCTCTCGTTGATCATCGCCGAAAATTTGTAGAGCCGCTGCAATGCTTCGAGCGGCACGGTTTCGGTGATGGAGATCGATCGATCGATCGCTTTTTTGTACGGCTTGTCCGGCGGGGTGGTGACGAGCTCGTGCTCGATCTCGCGTTCGGCTGCGCGCAACCTGTCCTTATAGGCAGGTGAGGTGGGATCGGTGGTTTCGTTCTCGAACGGCTCTTGCGAGCGATAGAGCATCTTCACGTCGCCGAGCTCGATCTCGTCGCCGTCGGTGAGCGGGTGTTCGCTGCGCTTCTTCCCGTTCACCAAAAGTTTCGCGCCGTCCGCGGCGAAGATGCGGAAGCCGTCGCGATCTTTGAGCACGTGGGCGTGGCGATCTTCGAGCGTGGCATCGGAAATGCGCACGTCGTTTTGCGGACCGCGCCCGATCGAGGTGACGCTCTTCGACAGACGGAACGTGCGATCCGGAGAAAGCTTAGCGACGAGTGAGGCCATGAGATCAGTCTTCGAGAGCGGCGCCAGGATAACTGATCAACGCCTCCACGACACCAATCGCTGCGACGCCGACACCGGTCCAGAAGGTCGCAAGCGCGACGGTTTGGAGGGTGTCCGCGCGACCGGTGTCCTCCGGAGCAACACAGAGGCCGCTCGCCGGACATGCCGCGTTATCGAGCTTCAAACCGTCGAGCATCAAAAACGTGGTCAGCGCGGTCGCGAACAGGCCGACCTCGGCCACCGCGAACACCGTTCCGCGCACCGGATGGCGATTCGAGAATTGTCCGACGCCGAACGGGATCAACGCGAGCGCTGCCGGGGGCGCGTCTTTTTTAACGAGCTTCGGCGGCGTTTCCAGCTTCACCTCGGGCGGATCTTTTTTCTGCGGCGGCGGATCTTCGACGCGCTCTGGATCGCGAAGGCCCGCTTCGTTGCGCACGCCTTCGAAGAAGTCGACCAGCGCGGGCGAGAACACTTCGGGATCGAGCTTATGGCGCGGGTCGAGCGCCAACAGCATCGAGAACTGCGCCTTCGCTCTGGTGCGATCGCCGAGAAGGAAATGACACGCCCCGAGATATTGGCGCGCGACGATCAGATCCTCCCGCGAGCTGAGCTTCGGCGGCTCGAGGATACTCTTCAATTTTTCAGCGGACTGTTCGTGCTCGCCGAATTCGAAATCCTCGATCGCGCTCTTGAAGACCGCTTCGGGACTGTCGGTTGCACAGAGCGTGAGGAGCGCGAGCGTGACGATCAGTGACATTCGATCTTGAGCTTGAGCCGATGGACTTTGCCCGGCTCGATTGTGAGCTCCTCCTCGACGGGATCGCAATCCGGCTTCACTGCGCGGACTTTGTGCACGCCGGGGACGAGCGGATATTTGCTTTGGTCGGGGGCACGCCCGAGCTTCTTGCCGTCGACATAGACGTCGAACCACACGTTGCCGCCGACCTGCAGCGTTCCGTACAACGCGCGTGTTTCGGGGATGGGCTCCGCGGGCTCGGGCTTCTTCTCTTCCTGCATCGGCGGGAGGCCTGCGGCGATCATCGTCGCCTTCTTCTCCGGCACCTTCTCGGTCTCTTTTTTAGCGGCCTCGGGATCTTTTTTCCTCGTACGGCGGGTCTTCTTCTCGGGCTCGATCGGCGCGGTTGGTTGCCACTCTTCTTCGGCGACGTCGCCCGCCGGTTGCGCTTCGACCTGCGCGGCCTCGACGACTTTCGGATCTTCGACCGGCTTCGGCTCTTCGAGCTTCCGTTCCTGCCTCGGCGCGATGATCGCCACCGGTCCGCCGAGCGTCGTCTCCGTTTCGGCGGCATCGAGCGGTCCAAGACGATCGAGCGCGAACAAGAGCACGGTGATCGAGGCGACCGCACCGAGCGCAACGCCCGTCGCCCAAGCGAGACGTTTGAAGCGACCTCGACCGCGGCGCTTGGACAGCTCGCGAACGATGTCCATGGTCCGCTGATTGCCTTCACCGAGCGAGAGCGCGCGATTGAAACAGTCGACGGCGCGGCCTTCTTCACCCGCGTTCAACAACGCTTGTCCGCGCGCTTCCAGCTCCTTCGCCAAACGAGGGCGGAGCGCCTTTTGGTACGTCGGTGGATCGGCGAAGAACTTCGGCAGCTCGTCCCAGGTGGCCGTTAGGCCAGTGTCCTGAAGTACAGCTGTCATATCGGACATCATCTCGTCCGCGGTCTGGTAGCGGTCCGCGATGTCGATGGCCAACGCGCGCCGGATGATGCCCGCGACCGCACCTTGGCAGCCCGCTTCGAGCTCCACCGGATCGGTGAACTCGCCGAGCGACACTTTGCGGATCGTCTCGATCGCCGTGGACCCGCGAAACGGCAGCGTCCCGCACACCAAGCGGTAGAGCAGAATTCCCGCGGAGAAGAGGTCCGTGCGGTGATCGGTGCGTTTGCCGTTCGCTTGCTCCGGCGACATGTAGCTCGGAGAGCCGACGAGATTTCCGGTCAACGTCATGCGCGTTTCGTTGACCACTTGCGCGATACCGAAGTCGGAGAGCTTGGGGCGGCCGGCTTTGCCGACGAGGATGTTATCAGGCTTCACGTCGCGGTGGACGATGCCCATCGAATGTGCGGCCCGCAGCGCGCGCACGACTTCGGTCACGATCATCACCGCGACTTCGGGCATCGGGCGTTCGATGCGATCGACGATCTGTCTGAGCGATGCGCCGTCGATCAGCTCGGTGACCAGCCAAGTGCAGTTCTCATCGTCGCTCGAGTAGTCGTAGACCTCGATGACGTTCTCGTGTTTGAGCTGAGCGATCGCGCGCGCTTCACGTGCGAGGCGCTCTCGCGAATCCGGATTTTCGGCGACGTGCGGATGAAGGATCTTTACCGCGACAGGACGGCCGAGGCGGATGTCCGTACCTTCGTGCACCGAAGCCATGCCGCCGATGCCGATGCGCTGTTTGACTTCCCAACGATCGCCGACGACATGACCTGTCCACACGGCCGGAGGCGCACTGATCTGTTGGCCACCTGGCCCGGAGATCCGCATCGAAGAAGACGAAGGCGTCTGCGGCGGCACTGAGGGCGTGGAGATCGATTTGGGCGGCACTGAAGGCGTGGAGATCGACTTCGGCGGCGGCGTGCTCGGTGCAGCCGTCGGGTCGAGACCTTCCGCGTGTTCTTCCGAACCAGCTGACACGTCGTGACGTTCTACTGTCGGAAGCGGCGAATCTTGCCCGCGCTTTGACGTAGGCTCCGTCATCGTTCCGACCTTACATCGTCTCGGAAAAAAATCTCCGACCCCCAGAAACGACCGCATCTTCGCGAGATCGCTTCAAGCTTGTCGCTATCACGACCAACGTCTGAGAAACGAGTCGGATCTGTTCTTCCGATAGCGCGGTGCGCGAGCGCCAAGAGTTGTGCGCGGGCGCACCGGCACCAGTTTTGCTCAAGGAGAGAGCGAAGATGCGCTTCGCCCTCGCCATCGCCGCAGTCCTCTCCTTCTTGGCGGCCTCCGCGCAAGCGGAAGAACAGAAGATCGTCCGCGCCGCCCCGCTGCGCCAAGACGCCGAGTGGCCGCCCCGCCGCCTCTTCAACGCGGGCCTCGACGCCGAACAAAAAGGAAACCTCACCCACGCGGTCCAGCTCTACATGTCCGCGCGCCTCGCGCAGCGCGTGTCGATCGCCGACGATCTCTATGTCCGCGGTGCAGCGCTCCGTTTGGTCCGCATCCTCTCGGGTTACGACGACGATGCGGCCGCTGCGGTGGCCACGCTGATCAAAGAGGAAGCCGGCGACCGCGCTTCGACTGATCTCGCACCCTTGATCCGCTCTTTGCTCCGCCGCGCCGATAAAGCGAACGACGACCATGAGCTGTCCTTTATGACAGGTACGATCGTCTCCATTCGCGTGCCTTCGGGCGCATCGAATGCGCTGATCGAGCTGCGTCTCGACGGCGAAGGTGAACGCCGGATCATCGGCGCGGAAGGTCCCGTGGGCCCGTTTTCAGCCGGAGATCCGGTGCGTGTCATGGTGAAGCGCGACAGTGCGCGCGCCGCCAGCTCTTGGAAATTGATCGGCATGGCCCACGCAAAGGCGGACGGCTGGCAGATCCTCGCCATCTCCGGACTGCCCGGTGAGCCGGGCCCGGCTTACGGTGCCCTGATCGGTCATTGATCAGAGTGGACAGAAACCGCGCGAACGGAGCGTACTCCTTCGCGATGCGCTTCGCCTTGCTCGCCGCGTTTCCGATTCTGCTCGCCGCTTGTGGACAAGATATCGTCACCGTCGAATGCGCTGACGGTGGGCATCCTGATCCAACGGACAGTGGCGTGATCACCGTGGCCGACGGCGGGATCACCAACCCCGACGCGACGGCCAACGATCCGGACGCGACGGCCAACGATCCGGACGCGACGACCAACCGCGACGCGACCGTCGATCCGGACGGTGGCATGATGACGGGCTGCGGAGCTTCCCCATACTGTATCACCGCGCTTCCCCCCTCGGTCGCGAGCGCCAACGTCCGCGAAGCCGTGACGTTCACGCCGGTGATCGACAATCCGAACAGCATCGCGCTGACCTTCACTGCACCGGAAGCGGAGATCGTCGCGACCCGTAAGCCCGGGCTGCCGGCGCTGGTGAAAACGGAGATCGATCTCAACTACACGGTGGCGCCGAACGGCGCGATCACCTTCTCCGTCGCGGAAGTTCCGCCGCACTTCACCACCACCACGTTCACCGTGAAGCTGCACGCGAAAGGTCCCGGCTCGATGCCGGAGGTCATCGCCGAAGGACAGGTCGAAGTTCGCGGCAACGTCTTGATCGCTTCAGGAAACGCGGTTTACGCCGTTGCTTCCGACGGGCGACCTGCCCGATCGATCAGTCTGATGAGCGGACGGATCATCGAAGGCTCGAGCTTCATCCGCGATCCGGGCAACATGATCTTGGCGCGCGACGGAACGCTGATCGTCTACGACAAAGGCACCGCGCCGGAGCGCGTGCGGCGCTTCGAGCTGTCCGGCGAAAACGTGCACCTCGGCGACTTCGAGTATCAGAATGGCAGCGCCGAGCCGTACATCATGGATGGCCAGACGGCGACCGGCCTCGCGCAGCTCATGGACGGGCGCATCGCGCTGGTGATCTACGACTATGATCGTACGCCGGCGGACTCCGGAATCATCATCTGGAACGCGGATGGAACGTACGAGCGCACCATCAACGCGCTCGATCCCAATGTGGAATGGCAGGGTCTCACCGCGAGCAAGACCGCGAACGAGCTTTTGGTGATCGAGCAGGGCGGTAACAATCGCCTGATCCGCATCGATCCGACGTCGAACGCCGAGCTCGGCGTCGTGGCCACGGACATCGTCTCTGCGTGGGGCCTGCTCGCGATGCCCAGCGGCCATACTTATGTCGGCGTCACCGCGGGGATCATTCGGGTCACCCCGCAAGGCGGCAAGACGATGATCAGCATGTTGATGACCGCCTCCATCGACTATTGGAATTTCCTCACGCCGTTCTCCGGCGGACGTGTCCTCGCCACCCGCGACGTCTCGTCCGACTTCAACAACATCGCGGTCGTCGACGGCACGGTGGCGACAGGTTTGTTGCGCCCGATGAACGTCGGCGGATCGAACCTGACACCGGACGGGCTCGTCTATTTGGAGCTCGAGTAGAGCGACCCACGCGCCCCCGTCGCGCAAAATCGTTGCCTCCGCGCCAGTGTTGATGATAGCGGTCCGGCCAAATTTGGACGCTCGCGGTCCGAACTTTTGCCGATCAATCACGATGCTGAAGTTAACGAAGTCTCTACCATTCGTGCTCCTCGCAACCACGATCGCTTTCGCGGGCTTTGAAAAGCGCGCGCAGGCTCTCCAAGGTGGTGAGGATCCTGCGCTGCTTCCGGTGCTCCTCGATAAGCGCTTCGGCCCCGGCGGAAGGCATCAGCTTGGTCTGACCTTCTCCACGTCGATGGCTACGAAGTTCATCGAAGGCACGGGAGCGCACCTGACCTACGTCTATAACTTCACCGACATGTTCGGGTTGGAGATCGGCGCAGGCGGCTTCCTCGGCCGTGAATCGAGCATCATGGAGCAGGTGCGGCTGAACTTCGGCAGCGGCTCGGAAGAACCGCCGCTGTCGGATCTGCACCAGATGGTTTGGGTCGGAACGGCGTCGTTCATGTTCGTGCCCATCTACGGGAAGATGTCGTTCGCGTCGGAGTTCGATCCGTCGTTCGACCTGTACTTCTTGGCAGGTGTCGGCGCGGCGGGCCTTCGCCGTCAGATCGGCTTGATGAACCCCGAATACGACAACAAAGTCGGCGTGGCGTTCAACTTCGGCCTCGGGTTTCGCTTCTACATCACGAAGCTGGTCGCGCTGCGCTTCGAGTTCCGCGACTACTTTTATCCGGATCCCGGTCCGCCCGCAGACATCGCGCCAGTCGGCGCGGAAACGGGAGGAATGACCTTCAACCTCCACTTGCAGGCAGGTCTCCAGTTCGCGTTCGGAGGTGCGGAATGAACCGCGCACTGATGTTGGCCCTCGGCCTCTCGCTGCTCCCAACGCTTGCGTTCGCGCAGGATGAAGAAGAGCCCGCGGAGCCAGCGGCGAATGAAGAGAAGCCGGTCGTCGATCCGCTCGCGACCACCGCCACGGGCGACTCGAAAGCAGAAGTCCACACCGGTAAAGGACCGTTTCCTCGCGTCGCCGACGATGAAGAGACGATCTATGCGGTGCAGCGGAAGGCCTATCTCGTCCTTCACAAGTTCGAGCTGACGCCGATGTTCGCCGCGACGTTCTCCGATCGTTTCGTGCAGACCTTCGCGCCCGCGCTTTCGGTCAGCTACCACGTCGCCGAAAACTTCGGCCTCGAGCTGTTCGGTTCGTACATGTTCCCGACCGAGTCGGATCTGACGACCGAAATTCTCGACAAAGGAAAGCTCCAACCCGAAGTCGCCAAGCTGACCCAGCTCCTCTGGGCGGCCGGCATCGGCGTGCAGTGGAGCCCGATCTACGGAAAGATCCAAATCTTCGGAAACTCGCTCGGCAACTTCAGCTTCTATCTCGGTGCGGGCGCGGGCCTCGGCCAGACGCGGGTGCAGTGCACGCCGGGCCTGGAGCTCGATCCGATGCGCGGCTATCCGGTGAACGAAGATGGTGTCGCGCTCTGTCCGATGATCGACGTCGCTGAACAAGGCGTCGATGCGCGCGTGTTCGAACCGTCGCGGCTCCAGTTCATGGGCGCGTTTTCGGGCGGCGTGCGCTTCTACTTCTCGAACGCGGTCGGCTTGAAATTCGAGATCAAAGACTACGTGTTCGCCACGCGCGTTTTCCGCCCGACGGCGACCGAAGGAACGCAGCGGTTCACCGACGCGATCCGGAACAACATCTTTGCTCAGCTCGGCGTCAGCTTCCTGTTCGGAGGCGAGGAATAATGATGCGTCGCTCCGCTCCAATCTTCTTCACGCTCGCTTTGGCCGTGCCGGCAACGGCGTTCGGCCAGGACATCGACAAAGCGATCCAGGCGTACAACGACGACAAGCACACGGACGCCGCGTTCTTGTTCTACGACGTCATCCAAAACTCGGAAGACGCCGACGCGCGCGTCAAAGCCGAATATTACATCGCGCAGTCGCTCTTCAAAGGCGGCTTCTTTCTCCCGGCGTTTCAGTACTACGGCGAGGTCTTCAACAGCGGAGACGCGCACCCGTACTTCTTGAAAGCGACGGAAGGTCTGCTGAACGTCGCCGAACAGATCGGCGACGACACGCTCGTCCCCGAAGTGATCAACAAAGGTTATTCGCCGGCGTTCTCTCGTTTGAAGAACGAAGAGCTCAACGCGATCAACTACATGATCGGCATGATCACCCAGCGCCGCGGTGACTTCGGCGAGGCGAAACAGTTTCTCCTCGCCGTGGGCAACCAATCGCCGCTCTACGTGAAGGCGCGCTACCTGCTCGCCATCATGGCGGTGAAGACGACCGCGAAAGAAGGCACCGACGATTATTCGGAAGCCATCGGCTACTTCCAAGAGATGGAGAAGCTGCTCGCGACCTCGATCGGTGACGACGAAAAGAAGCTCTATCGCTTGGCGTTGCTCGGCGAGGCGCGCGCCTACTTCTCGCAAGGCGACTACGTGAAGAGCATCGAGTACTACGAGAAAGTCCCGCGCTTCTCGGACGACTGGTACGACTCGATGTTCGAATCGGGTTGGGCCTATTTCCAAGACGCAAAGTTCGGCCGCGCGCTCGGCATGGTGCACTCGATCCAGTCGCCGTACTTCGACGATCGGTATCGCGCGGAGTCGTTCGTGTTGAAGTCGACCGTCTACTTCCAGATGTGTCATTTCGATCGCGGGCGCAAAGCGCTCGACAGCTTCTTCCGCATCTACGAGCCGATGGGTGAGGCGCTCAAACCGTACCTCGAAGGCGAGCAGAGCGACGCGGAGATGGTCGATCTGATCGTGAAGGGTGACCCGAAGTTCCCGGCCGAAATTCGGCTGCAGATCAGCTCGAACCGCCGCTTCCAAAAGTTCTTGGAGCAAGTCCGCGAAGTCGATCGCGAGATCGAATCCGCGCAAGCGAAGTTCCCGGAAGGAAGCTTCAAGGCGTACCTGACCGAGATGTTGAAGGATCAACGCGAGCAACGCGTGGCGCTCACCGGAAAGTTGGTTCGCGATCAGCTCCGCCGCGAGAGCGAGTTCCTCGAAGACTTCTTGAATCAGGCGCGCATCATCAAGTTCGAGACGGCCGACGCCGAGCGCAAGATGCTCGAGCAAGGCAAAGACATCACCAAGGGACCACGTGCGCGTGGCCCTCGCCCTGAGGTTCCCAACGCGCGGTATCAGTACTGGGCGTTCCTCGGTGAGTATTGGATCGACGAGCTGGGGTTCTACGAGCATTCGATCAAGGACGAGTGTCCCATCGAGAGCGCGGCCCAGTAGTTCTCAATAGATAGCTCACGCTTTCCCAGAGTATCCTCGCTACGGTCCTCACCGAATTGCGAGATGCGACGAAAATCGCCTAAAAATTCCGCTTTCATCGGTCACTCGGCGGGTCGCTAGCCCCAGACCCGCCAAGGCAGAGTCCGCGGACCCGAGGTTTTAGAGCAATGACGAAGGTGCTTCGATCCATCGCGATCGCCATGTTGTTAGCATTCGGCTTCTCAGCCGTGACCGCGCCCATCGCGCAGGTCGCTCAAGCGGCAGAGAAGAAGAAGAAGAAAAAAGGCGGCGCCAAAAAGGCGTCGAAGAAGAAAGGCGAGAAAGCCGAAGACGCCGCTGCAAGCGGTGGCGAAGGCGAAGAAGGAAAAGACGCCTCCGCGAAGGAAGGCGACAAGAAGGAAGACGAGACGCAGGCGCCTCCGGGCGAAGAAGCTGCCGTCGATCCGACGAAGCGCGAAGGCGCTGCGAGCATGAAGGTCGAGACTGCGATCGACCAGAAGACGTTCGCGCGCACGCAGCAAGCGGATCAAAAACGCGACGAGGCGATCGAAGAGCTGAAGAAGCTCATTCCAAAAGCGCCGGCGAGCCGCAAAGCGGAGATGATCTTCCGTCTCGCAGAGCTCTACTGGGAGAAGTCGAAGTACAAGTTCGGTCTGGAAATGACCGCCTTCGACAAGGCGTATCAAGAATACGCCGACTCGGGACGTGCGGGAAAAGAGCCGGCGCAGAAGGACTACATTCGTGAGTCCGAGCTGATCAAACAGAACGCGCTGAAGCTCTACGAGAAGGTGCTCGGCGAGTATCCGACCTACGAACGAAACGACGAAGTTTTGTTCTACCTCGGTTACAACGAGTACGAAGCGGGCAACGCCAAGACCGCGGTGAGCCACTACTGGACGCTGATCAAACAGTTCCCGCAGTCGCGCCTCGTTCCCGACGCGTACCTGCAGCTCGGCGAACATTTCTTCAACTCGAACAACGTCGACAAGGCTCGCAAAGCTTTCGAGCGCGCGCTCGCGTCGTCGCAGTCGCGCATCTACAACTACGCGCTCTACAAGCTCGCGTGGTGCGACTACAACGTTCAGGAGTACGCCAGCGGCATCACCAAGCTGAAGGAAGTCATCGACAAATCCGAGAAGGCCGACCAGGGCGACACCAAGAGCGTGCAGCTCAAGTCGGAAGCCCTCGGCGATCTGTCGCGCTTCTTCTCGTACGTGGATGAGGTCGAGACCGCGTTCGACTACTTCAAGAAGAAGGGTGGCGAGGACATCGCTGTCCGCTACACCACGCGCCTCGGCTCGCTCTTCGACGAGCAGGGCAAGTGGCCGCTGCAGATCAAGACCTACAAGATGCTCAACGAGAAGTATCCGATGAACTCGAAAGCCCCGGAGCTTCAGTCGTTGATCGTGAAGGCTTACTCGAAGCTCAACAAGAAGGACATGGTTCGCAAAGAGGTCGAGCGTCTCGTCGATCTCTATCGGCCGGGCACGCCTTGGTATGAGGAGCAAAAGCGCAAGAACGACAAAGCATCGCTCGAGTACGCGTACGACCTAACGGAGTCGAACCTCCGCGACCTGGTCACCGAGTACCACGCGGATGCGCAGAAACGTCAGGACGTCCCGACGTACCAGCTCGCGCGTGACATCTACTCGAAGTACCTCGAAGCGTTCTCCGATACAGAGAGCGCGTATTCGATGCGCTTCTTCTACGCCGAAGTGTTGTGGGCGTTGAAAGAGTGGCAGATCGCGGCCGAGCAGTACGACCGCATCGCCCGCACCAAGGGTGACGGCAAAGCGAAAGGCAAATACGCGCGCAACGCGGCGTACAACTCGATCCTTGCTTGGGAGAAGATGTCGATCGAAGGCCCGAAGGGCTCGCTCGATGCGACGAAGAAGATCGACGAGAAGCAGAAGAAGGACAAAGCAGACACCCGCACCGTCACGTCACTGAAGATCGCGAACCTCGACAAAGCGAAGACCTACAAAGAGGAGACGATTCCCGAGGTCGAGCTGAAGCTGTCGCAAGCATGCGACCTCTACTTCGACATCGCCGACCAGAAAGATCCCGATTTGCCGGCGATCAAATTCAAAGCGGCGTACCTCTATTACAAACACAACCACTTCGTTTCGGCGGCCGAGCGCTACAACGAGATCATCACGCGTTGGCCGGGCGACGACCTGTCGAAGAAGGCCGCGAACTTGATCCTCGACTCGCTCAACGTCCAAGAGAAGTGGGACGACCTCGAGAAATACGCGCGCGGCTTCAAGGACAACAAGAAGCTGGTCGGCAACGACAAGACGTTTGCGCAAGAGACCCAAGAGCTGGTCGAAGGTGCGTCGTTCAAGTCGATCCTCGTCGCCGAGAAATCGGCGCGCGATGGAACGGATCGTCCGGGTCTGGCCAAAGCAGCCACCCGCTTCGCGAGCTTCCAGAAGGAGTTCCCGGAGTCGCAGTACGCGGACAAAGCCGTGTTCAACGCGGTGACGATCTACGACAAAGCGGACGAGCTCGACTCGGCGATCGAAGCGGCGGAATTGCTCACCAAGAAGTACGAGAAATCGGACCTCGCGGAGCGCACGCACTTCTTGCTCGCAGGATTCTACGAGCGCATCGCGGACTTCGAGACGAGCGCGGATCTCTACGCGAAGTTCTTCGAGAAATATAAGAAGGCGAAGAACGCGTCCGACGCGCTCTACAACTCGGGTCTCTACTATCAAGGCCTCGGCAACTCGAAGAAGGCGCTCGAGAAGTTCGAGCTGTACACCAAAGAGTTCGCCGACAAAGCGGACGCCTCGGACGTGTATTGGCGCACCTGCGAGATCCAGGAAGAGGATCTGCAGTGGAAGAAGGCGATCGAGTGTTTCGCGAAGTTCAAAGACAAGTACAAGACGGCGTCGCAGGGGAAGGTGTTCGAGTCGCGGTATCGCATCGCGCTCGCGCAGGAGCAGCTCAAGCAGAAGGGTGAGGCGATCAAGGAGTACAAATACCTCGTCGCCAACTACTCGAAGCTGCCGGCCGCCGATCAGAAGGCGCCGGGCGCGCAGCTCGCCGGTGCACACGCGGCGTTTGAGCTCTTGGATCCGGAGTACGCGGACTACTCGAAGCTGAAGATCACCCTCGCCAAGCAGTCGCTGCTCGCGAAGGCCAACAAGGCGGAAGACCTCGCGTGCGTTTCGTCGGATGCGGCGAAGTGCAAGAAGGAAGGTAAGTTCCTCTCGATCCTCTCCTACGGAAACGGCGACTACGGTATCTGCGCGCTGGCGCGTATGGGCCAAGTCTACCGCGGTATGGCGGACTCGATTCGGAACGCGCCGCTTCCGGCACGCCTCGATGAAGACCAGGTCGAAATCTACCGCGCAGAGCTCGACAACGTCGCGCTCGGACCGGAAGAGAAGGCGATCGAAGCGTTCGAACGTGCGCTTGGAAAAGCGTACGAGCTGAACATCTACAACAAGTGCACGCTCACGGCGCAAAACAACTTGAAGGAGCTCAATCCGAACAAGTTCCCGGATCAGCAGAAGCGCGACTTCAAAGGCGCCGAAGGCTTCTTCGTCGCCAGCGTCCGCGGTGAAGTGCCGAAGGCGGCACCGGCCGTGGACCCGACTCCGCCCGCGAAAGAAGAACCGGCGAAGAAGGACGACAAGAAAGACGCGAAACCTGCGGCGCCCGCTGAAGACGAGGGCGACGAAGGTGAAGGCGACGACGAAGAGGTCTCCGATGAAGAAGACTCTGCGGCGGGTCGGGAGTAATTCGATGAAGAACTTTAAGAATCTCGTATTGCTCCCGTCCTTTTTCGTTGCCTCCGTTGGCTTCGTAGGCTGCAAATCGGCGGAGACCCCGCCGCCCGCAGTCGTGGTCGTCGCGCCCCCGGTCGAGAAAAAGGTCGAGGTCAAGCCGTCCGATCGTATCGGTCAGGCGAACGTGTTGTTCGCGAAGGGCGACTATCAAAAAGCGCTCGAAGCGTACGACGCGGTCCTCGCGGCCGACCCGGAGAACGAAGCGGCGATGTTCAACAAGGCGGTTTGTTATCACCGCCTCGGACAGCTCGAGTCGGCGAAGAAGTCGTACGAATCGGTGCTCGCGAAGAATCCGGACGACGTCGACGCGACGTTGAACCTCGGCGCCATCCTCAAGGATGAAAACCGGGTCGACGAAGCGATCGCGCTCTACAACAAGGGCCTCAAGAAGGACGAGTACAACTCGAAGATCTTGAACAACCTGGCGTCGCTCTATCGCATCAAGAAGCAGTACTCGAAGTCGGTCGAAACGGTGCGCAAGCTGCTGATGCGCGATCAGAACAACGTCGACGCGTACAAGAATCTGGCGCTCGTCTACTACGATCAGAAGAAATACAAATTGGCGCAGACCATTCTCGGCAACGGCCAGAAGATCGCGGACAAAGTCGGGCGGAAAGACGCCGACATCCAGGTCAACCTGGGCATGATTCAGATCGCGCTCGGTGACAACGGCAAGGCGATGGCCGCGTTCAAAAAGGCGGTCGAGATCGATCCGGAGCACGTCGTCGCGAACTACAACATCGGCTCGCTCGCGCTCGAGCACCGCGACTACGCGCTGGCGGAGAAGAGTTATCGCATCGTCGCGAAAGCATGGCCGGAGAGCTACGGCGTGAACGTCGCGCTCGGTTACTCGATGCAGGGCCTGCAGAAGTACGACGAAGCGGCGAAGCAGCTGGTGAGGGCGCGCGAGCTGAAGGCGAAAGAAGCGTCCGCGATGGCCGATCCAAAAGCGGAGGACGAGCAGATCGTCTTCCAGCTCTGGCAGCTCTATCAAACGGCGGAAAAGCTCGACACGGCGAAGACCTACGCCGACGAATATCTGAAGCTGAAGAATAAAACCTGCACCGAGAACGACGTGGCCGATCCGGATTGCGGGCGCATGTTGGGTCTCACGACTCTGATCGAGATGGCCAAGGCGCCGCCGCCGGCCGAGGAAAAACCGAAGGCTACGGGCAAAGACATCTTCACCGACGGCATCGCGCCCGGTGACGAAGCCGCCCCTGCCGACGGTCAGGCTCCGGCTGATCCTGCAGCGGGCGACCCGGCGACGACCGGAGAACCCCCGGCAGAGACCGTAGCTCCGAAACAGTAACTCCTTGCGCTGAGTACGGCTCCCGACCGATACGGGAGCCGCGCCAGCAATGCGAGGAAACAAATGGCCACCAGCGGTGTCTGAGGTGAGGAACATGAAGCGAATCTTCGGAAGCATGATTTTGATCGCGAGCTTGGGCGTCTCCAGCCTGGCGCTCGCGCAAGAAGACAAGACCGTTCAAGAAGCCGACAAGACCGTCTTCAAGAAGAAGACGATCATCGACTTCTCGGACGTCACCATCCAAGGCGAGCTCACGAAACCGGAAGGTTCGTACGTGCTCAACCGGAAGAAGACGAACTTCAAGTCGTTGCTCAAGATCCGCGCGAACTTTCTCCCGGAGCTCTTCAACTCCACGGACAATCTTTAGTCGTCGTCAGGTCTAAATCATGAACCAACGAATCGGACTCGAGATCACGCTGCCGGAAGGCAAGACGCAGGATGCGTCGTATGCGTCGGACAGCGTGTTGATCGGCAGCGGGCCTTCGGCCGTGCTGCGTCTCGATTATCCGGGTGTTTCGTCGATTCATGCCGTGATCAAGGTGTCGCCCGAGGGCACCGTGACGATCATCGATCTCGGAAGCGAAGCCGGCACGTCTGTGAACGGTGCCGTCGTCACCGAGCCGCTGACGTTGAAGAACGGGGACGAGATTCGCGTCGGGCGTGTCTCCCTGGTCCTTCGGACAGGTCTGGTTGCAAACCTCGCCGAGGATAAAACTCTCGAAACCGACGTGGGAGCGAAGAAGGCCGCTTCCGCGTTGGCTGCCAAGCAGGCTGAGGGCGCCGCGAGTCGATCGCGGCCTGATGATCGAGAAGCGCCGACGCTGGTCGGTGCGCCGCCCCCCGCTCCACCTGCGAAGCAAGAATCGAAGCCGGAGTCGAAAGCCGCATCGAAAGCTGCGTCCAAGGCTCCTGATCCTTTGGCCACACAAAAAATCCGCGAGCGTATACCCGTGAAACAAGCAGAAGCTGGTTCCCGCATCATCACCGCAGACTCCGACCTCGACCTCGGCATCCTCGAGAAGCCGCTCGAAGAAGCGAATCGCCCGACCGCCGAGCAACGTGTGCTCGAGGTCGTCGCGCGCTTCGGCGACATGGTCATCGACGCGATCCAAGTGGCTGAGCCGCGCGAGATCGTCGTCGGCGGCCGCATGGCCAAGAAAGCCGACCTCCGCGTCGAAGGGTTGCCGGCCGATCAATTCACGATCGCCATCAACTCGGGCTCGGAAGCGCAGATCGTCATCCCGGCCGACGCCAAAGTCGCGATGCGCAAGAGCGACGGCAAGGTCACCCGCGATGTGTCGCTGGCCAACACCGACGCACCGTTCCCTGCCCGCGCTTTGCGACTCGGCATCAACGAGCGCGTCGCGTTCAAGGTCGGCAACATCACCTTCGTCGCGCAGTACGTGAAGGGCGATGCGCGCATGGGCAAGGGCGGAGGGATGGACTGGTACTTCCCCCGCGTCTTCGTGATTTCAGCGCTGGTGCACGCGTTCTTCGTGGTCGCCGCGTTCATCACGCCCGAAGGCTCGGGCTCGCTGGTCGATGACCTCTTCAAGAATCAGAACCGCTTCGCGCAGATGATCTTGAAGGCCCAGGAGAAGGAGAAGAAGCAGAAGAAGCTCGACCTCTCCGGCATGAAGGGCGGCGCCAAACACAAAGGCGACGAAGGCAAGTTCGGCAAGAAGGACAAGCCGAAGAAGGACGCGCTCGCGTCGAAGGCCGGCGCTCCGCGCGTCGACCCGAACAAACGCGAGAAGGACCGCAAGATCGCTTTGAACGCAGGCCTCCTCGGCATCCTCAAGGGTGCGGGTCAGTCCGGCGCGGTGTCGAACGTGTTCGGTCCCGGCGGTCTCGGTACCGGCATCAACAACGCGATGGGCGGTTTGCGCGGCACCGAAATGGGTGACGCAGGCGGCGCCGGCGGTCTCGGATCGCGCGGCACCGGCGCAGGCGGCGGCGGCGATTCGCTCGGCATCGGCGGTCTCGGCACGCATGGCCACGGTCGTGGAACCGGCGGCTACGGCAACATCGACCTCGGTGGCCGTGGCAAAGGTACGACGCGTATCGTTCCCGGAAAGACGATCATCCAAGGCTCGCTCTCGAAGGAAGAGATCGGCCGCGTGATTCGCCGGAACTTGGCGCGCTTCAAATACTGCTACGAGAAGCAGCTCAACGCGAACCCGAACCTCTCCGGTAAGATCTCGGTGTACTTCACCATCGCGCCGACCGGAGACGTCGCTCAAGCGTCCGTCCGTGAGACGTCGATGAACGACGAGAACGTCGAGTCGTGCGCAGTGAAAGTCATGCGCTCGCTGAAGTTCCCGAAGCCGCGCGGCGGCGGTATCGTCGTCGTCACCTATCCGTTCGTCTTCGCCGCGACCTAAGTCATAGGCCTTCGCTCGCGCTGCTCGCTGCGCGCTTCGCTTTGCGGTCCCCACAGCTTCGGGTCTCGACAAAGCCGAGTCTCTCCGCCCAAAAAGAGCGCTCACGGTCCGAAAGCTGTGATAGAGGAGCTTCCGATGACCGTGCGCGCCTTGTCCCTCGCAACGTTACTTTCTCTCATCCCTTCCTTCGCGTTCGCACAGGACGACGAAGAGATGCCGCCGGATCCGGCGCCTGCAGCGAAGACGGAAGAGAAGAAAGACGATGCATCCGCGACCGAAACAACGCCTGCCGCGACCGTAGAGAGCGCTCCGCAAGAGCGCTTCAAGATCAAGCGCGGCTTCTACGCGCAAGCGGACCTCGGCGTGTACATGACCTTCATGGGTCGCAACACGAACAATCCGGCGTTCCCGAAGCGTTTCACTTCGAACGTGCAGCCGCACGTCGGCGTGGTCGCCGGTTACGACGTGGTCAGCAGCGATTCCTTTAATCTCGGTCTTGGCGCGCGTTTCGCGATGGGCCTGTCCGGAGGGGCAGGTCGCGTTTCGGATGCAGAGCTGATGGGCGAAGACATCGGAACGAAGAGCAACGACTTCTCGGTGATCGAGCTCGGCGCGGAAGCGGACCTGGCGATCATGATGACCGACCGCGTGTGGCTGAACATCAAGCTCGACGGCGGCGCGGGCATCGTCGATCCGGATCCGACGAAGGTCGCGGGTGAAGACGGTGCGGGCGCAGCGACCTTCGCTCCGGTGTTCGGCGCCGGCGTCGGCGTTGAGTACTTCACGCTTCTCAACGACTTCTCGGTCGGCGCAACGCTCCGTTTTCAGGGCGTGTTGGCCGACGGCATGATCCCCGGAATGAGCATCACCATTCCGATCAAGTATACGTTCTAGGCTGCGGGCCTATATGCTGCGGGCCGATGTCTTGGCTCGACACTCTCGAAGAGATCCGTAAGAACGACTGGTCGAAAGCCTCCGAAACGGAGCGCGCTGCCAAAGCGAACGACGCCGTCAACATCTGCGGATACGCAGCCGCAGCGACCTCGGTCGTTCCCATTCCTCTCGCCGACATCTTGCTCTTGTTGCCAGTGCACTCGGTGATGGTGATGACCGTCGGTCATATCTACGGCCGCAAAGTTACGGGGGCGGAAGCGAAACGTGTGGTGCTCGAGCTGGGGAGCATCGCGGGCCTGACTTTCGCGGGTGGAGCGGCGATCAACGCGCTTCGCAAGTTGTTCCTGCCGGCGATCGGCGGGTTGCTCGCAGTGCCGGCGACGTTCGCGCTGACCTGGGGTCTCGGCCGCGTGTCCATGGCCTACTTTTCCGATCCGGCGCTCTCGCGCGAGGATCTGAAGAAGGTCTTCGAGGACGCTCTCAAAGAGGGGAAGAGCTCATTCTCCAAGGAAGCGTTCGATCGCTTTCGCCAGAGGAACGAAGGCGTGAAAGCGAAGGATCCCGAAGAAGCCGAGCCTTCGAAGAAGACGGGGCCCCCGAAGCCGGCACCCGAAGCGAAAAAAGCCGAGCCTTCGCCTCCGCCGAAGCCGAATTCGCCCGAGCTGCCGAAGTCCGAGCTCCCGAAGTCAAAAAAGCGAACGCTGTAGATTCCGAGCGGCGGCAACCCGATCTAGCATCGGCGCCCGATGTCGCAATCTCCGGAGCTCTTCTCGTGGTCCCGTCTCGCGAAAGGCGGGCAGGTCGAGCACGAAACCGCCCGCGCGGAAGCGATGGAGCTGGCGCGTGCGCTCGCGACACAAACGATCGTCCTCGAGCACGACGCGGTGATTGAAGAGCTGCCCGATCGCGTGCGCGCGATCGCCGAGACGGTTTGGCCGAGCTCACCGCTCCAGAACTACCAGCTGCGCTCCAGCCTCGGTGCCTTCTCGGTCGCGAAGGTGGCGTGGGGTTGGGCGCCGTCCGGACACATCGGTCTGCGTCATGAGCCGCTCGATCGCGACGGCTTGCTCGAAGATCTCTTGGAACACGGCGTCGACAGCGAACATGCGCGCGCCGTGCTCGCCGATTGGCTCAAAGTGGAGCCGGGCTTCGCACCCGATCCCGCGGGCCTCGACGTGTCCCGCGTCGCCGGCCTGGCCGAAGGATCACTGACCCGCGAAGAACGCCGCCGCGCTTTGTCGCAGGTCGCGTACAGCGGACGTTGCCTCTCGCGGCTGGCTTCGACGATCAACGTCCTCTCGGTGCTGCGCACGGTGCTGCCGGTGCTCGCGCCGGAAAGTTTCGGCGCCAAAGTCACCACCGCGCTGGCCGCGCTCGCGCTGCACCGTCCGGATCGCGCGCTGGAGCTGATCGGCGATCGCCACGAGACGCTCGCGGTTCACACCGTCGCCGAACTGGCGGTGGCGCTCGAAGCTCTCACGCGCAATCAACGTCCGCTGCTCGGTGACGAAGGTATGATGCTCGTCCCGGAGCTCGAGACCGACACCGCCGATCTGTCCTCTAAGACAGCTGAGCAAGAGGACAACGGCGACGACGTCCTGGAGATCGTCGAAGAGCGGATCGATCGCGGCAAGGGTCCGCCGCCTTCTCCGTTCGGGGCCGGAGCGTTGCCGCGTCCGCCGCGTTTTACTTCGCCGGGTTTGTCGGCGGAGCCGCTCGAGGATCGCGAGCTCGAAGCCTGGGTCGCCAAAACGTCGAGCGCGCGAAGCCTCCTGTCCAAAAGATCAGGTCTCCTCGGCCTGCGCCTCCAAGAAGCAGGCGCCACCGTGTTGCCGATCGCCATCCCGCCCGATGAACGTATGGTGAGCTTGATGCTCGCGCCTTCGGACGGAGGCGACGTCACCGAACGGATTCCGGCGTTCGTCACCATGGCCCTGGAAGCCTATCCGCGCACGAATTCACCGCTCGACGCCGTGTTCCCCATCGTGCGTGGTGCGCTCCGTTCGATCCTCACCGCGCTCGACGGTCGCGGTCCGAGCGAAGAAGCGTTGAAGAACGCCGGCGATCTCCGCTGGCTCTTGTTGCGTGCGCGTGCGCTCGCCTCGATCGTCGAGGGACAGCTCGAAGACGCTTTGGTCGCGCTCTCCGGCCTCCCGCCCGGCTCCGCGCCGGAAGCGACCTGGGCCCACGATCGCCTGCGCCGTTATCGCCGCAGCGTGCGCGCCCGTGATGAAGAAGCACGCGAGCTCGCCGCATCGTTGGTGAGCGATCTCGCGCAACAGCTCGGACGCACGATCGCCGGGACGATTCCGAAAGAACACAAAGCGGAACGCGTGCGATGAACGACAAGCTGCGCAAGCTGAAGGACAAAGCCTCGAGCGCGTTCAGCGACTCGCGTTGGAAAGAAGCGCTCCGTTCCTACGCGGAGATCGTCGAAGAAGACCCGACGGAGATCGCCGCGCGGATCAAGATCGGCGACATCCACCGCCGCCTCGGCAACCGCAAAGATGCGATCACCGCTTACGAGCCGGTCGCGCGCCACTATGCGGAAGACGGCCTGCTCCTGAAAGCGATCGCCGTCTGCAAGCTGATCCTCAGCGTCGACGCCACCCACACCAAAACGCAGGACATGTTGGCGAACTTGTATTCGAAGCGCTCTGAGCCTTCGCGTCCGACCGTTCGTCCGATGACTCCCGTGGTGCCGGTGCTCGCGCGCCCGGCGCGTCACCTCGCGGAAGAGATCGATATCGACACCGTCGACATGCCTTCCGGCGACATGGTGATCGAAAGGACAGCATCCGATGTGTTGGCTGCGGCGGAACAGACACCGCCGCCCGCACCCATGTGGCCGCCGCCTCCGTCCGCATCCACAACGCCGGTGCCCGCGAAACCGTCGTTCTCCTGGCCGGTCGCGACCTCTGCGCCGCCACCGGTCCAAGTGATCGTCGGGGCCAAGATCGAAGCGCCGCCGCCGCAAGTCGTCGTCGGCAAAAAGCTCGAGCTCGAAGTCTCTCCGCCCGAGCCGTTCATCGCGATCGAAGAGCCCGAGGAAGAGCCGCTCGAAGCCACCCTCGAAGATGCTTTGATCGAAGAAGATCCGAACTTGGAGAGCCTCGTCGAAAAAGGCGAGCTCGACGTGGCGCCGCGTTTCGGCGAATCGCGTCCGATCGAGCTGAGCAAAACTGTCCAAAAGGCCAGGACGGAAGAATCCGCGGAGCTCGAACACGTGGGTCTGCCGCAGATCCCGCTCTTCTCCGATCTCCCGAAAGAAGCGTTCATCGAAATCTTGGTGCAGATGACGATGCGCGACATGAAGCCCGGCGACGCCGTGATCCGCGAAGGCGAGATCGGCGACTCGTTCTTCGTGATCGCCAGCGGCAAAGTTCGCGTCGCGCGCAAAGCCGAGAACGGCGAGCTGATCCTCGCGTACCTCACCGACGGCGCATTTTTCGGCGAGATGGCGCTGCTTCAAGACGGCGCGCGTACCGCTTCGGTGATCGTTGAAGAAGACTCACAGCTCTTCGAGATCAGCCGCGGCGTGCTCGACCGCGTCGTCGCGCAATTTCCGAACGTCGCGCGCATTCTGCGAAACTTCTACACGCAGCGCCTTCTCTCCACGACGATGGCCACACATCCGGTCTTTCGTCCCTTCGCTGCCGAACAGCGACGCGAGCTGATGGAGAAGTTCCGCAGCCGCATGTTCAAAGACGGCGACGTCTTGGTGAAAGAAGGCACGAAAGGCGAGGGCCTCTACCTGCTCCTCACCGGAACGCTCGAGGTCTCGAAGGAACGTGAGGGCATGCCGTTCGTGATCGCCGAGCTCGGTACCGGGGATCTGTTCGGCGAAATGTCGCTCTTGATGAATCGCCCGGTGATGGCCACGGTCACCGCGACCAAAGACAGCTTCGTCTTGCGGCTCGCGAAAAAAGACTTCGACGAGCTGATCATGACGCATCCCCAAGTGCTCGAGCTCGTCGCGCACATCTCCGAAGAACGCGAGACGGAGAACTCGGCGATCTTCGCGGGATGGACGGGAACGCCCGAATCCGGCGCCGCGCTCGTCTAAATCCTTTGACGGAGCCCCCGCCCTTGTTGTTGAGTGCCGGCCATTCGGGGCGTAGCGCAGTCTGGTTAGCGCACTTGACTGGGGGTCAAGGGGTCGGAGGTTCAAATCCTCTCGCCCCGATTCACGAATCACACGCCGCTCGCTACAGCGTGTGAACGGATGAGATGAGCGAATCCGCAAACCCACCTGTGGAGCGTCCGCTCATTCTCGTAACCAACGACGACGGCGTGCAGGCGCGCGGCATCCACGCGCTCGCGGAAGCGATGAGCGACGTCGGCGAAGTTATCGTCGTCGCGCCGGATCGCAATCGCTCCGGCGTTTCGCACACCATCAGCTTGGTCAATCCCATCCGCTGCAAAGAGGTGCGGCCGGGTTGGTGGCAAAGCGAAGGGACACCGACCGACTGCGTGTATCTCGGCATCGTCGAGCTGTTCGCGACGCGCAAGTTCACGCTGATCGTCAGCGGGATCAATCACGGGCCGAACCTCTCGCACGACGTCCACTACTCCGGCACGGTCGGCGGCGCGGTCGAAGGCACCTTGTTCGAGATCTCGTCGATCGCCGTGTCGCTGATGGATCCGCAACACGGCAGCTTCGAGCACGCCGCGCGCTTCACTGCGAATCTCGCCAAGACGGTGCTCGCCAAAGGTGGCTTGCCCGTCGGCACCACGCTCAACGTGAACGTCCCAAACGGCGCGCCCGAGAAACATCAGATGACCTATCTCGGGCACCGCTCGTACCGGCACTCGGTGCACAAGCGGATCGATCCGCGCGGCGCCTCCTACTACTGGATCGGCGGTATGCCCGATCAACCGCGCGATCTTCCCGGCAGCGATTGCAACGCCGTCGAAGCGGGCGTCATCTCGGTGACACCGCTGACGATCGACATGACGCACACGCGCGCGCTCGCGAAAGCGTGGAGGAATATCGACGTGGCGGGATCGATTTCTGAAGTGGCAAACTTGCCACCGGAGGACTGGCGATTCGATCCGCGCGGAGATGGTTGATCGGTTGCCTCTTGCTGACGGCGACCGCCTGCGCTGCACAAAAGCAAGCGCCGGTGTCGAAGCCCGTGTCCAAAAAAGCCGCGAAAACCGCGCCGAAATCGAAGCCGGCGCCGAAGTCCGCGAACACTGAAAAACCCAGCTCGCAGCCGCGCGAAGTCGAAGACCTCGAAGCGCTGGAAGCGAACGTGCGATCGATCGATCAACCGGTCGCTGCCGCTTGCGAAAAAGCCGTGCGCGCCACGATCAAGAAACCTGCCGACTTCATCTGGCCCGTCGACGGCGTGGTGATCTCCGGCTTCGGTAAACGCGAAGGTGCCCCGCATGACGGCATCGACATCGGCGCACCTATCGGCACCGCGATCTACGCGAGCCGCGCAGGTGTTGTGCTGTACTCCGGCGAGCGACCGGGCTATGGCCAGATGGTCATCATCGGGCACGACGCCGAGCGGGTGACGATCTACGCGCACAACGAAAAAAACTGCGTCGAAGTGGGGGCGCGCGTAGAGCAGGGGGAGCCGGTGGCGCTGGTCGGGAAAACCGGCGGAGCGACGTCTCCCGCGGTCCACTTCGAAGTGCGTGTCGAGCAGAAGCCTGTCAATCCGCGGGCTCACCTGCCCGAGTGATCAGCTGTCCAAAGGGCCAGCTGTACCGAAGACCAGGGAGGGATCGATGACCAAAGAAGTTGCCGACCGCGTGCGAAGCTTGATCCGCGACGTCCCGGACTTCCCGAAACCGGGCATCCTCTTCAAAGATCTCACACCGGTGTTTCATGACGGCCCGGCGATGCGCGGGATCATTCAGGTGATGGCCGAGCGATATCGCGACAAGAACATCGACAAGATCGTGGGCATCGAGTCGCGCGGGTTCATCCTCGCGGCGCCGCTCGCCGTCGAGCTCGGGCTCGGCTTGGTGATTATCCGAAAACCAGGAAAGCTCCCGTGGCGGAAAAGGGCGCTCAGCTACGCGCTCGAATACGGCACCGACACGTTGGAGATGCACGAAGATGCGGTCGCCGACGGGACCCGCGTGGTGGTGGTCGATGATGTTTTGGCCACCGGCGGGACGATGGCCGCGACCTGCGAATTGCTCCGCGAGGCAGGCGCGCATGTTGTGGAAACATGCTTCGCTGTTGAGCTTTCCGAGCTTCACGGCCGCGATCGCCTCCAACAGCTGGACGCTTTCAGCCTCGTATCCTATTAATCCCTCGCAGTTTGAACGTTCGATGATTTAGCCCGCCCAGCGTCTCCATATCCCGTGGTATTGACAGGATTTTCGGCCGGGGGTACTGAGAAAAGCTAGGTGGGTGCTCCCGTAGCTCAGATGGATAGAGCGACGGTTTCCTAAACCGTAGGCCACAGGTTCGATTCCTGTCGGGGGCGAAAGCCCTAGCACCACCTTGAGGTAACTTTGAGGAACGGGATGAACAAGTCAGAGCTCGTCGAAAAGCTTGCCGAAAGAGCCAAGATCACGAAGAAGCGAGCCGAGCAAGTCGTGAACTTGATCTTCGAGCAGATGACCGAAGCTCTACAACGCGGTGAACGGATAGAGATCCGTGGTTTCGGCAGCTTCACGAACAAGTCGTACGACGCATACACCGGGAGAAATCCGCGCACGGGAGAGACCATTCACGTGCCGGCGAAGAAGCTCCCGTTCTTCAAGGTCGGCAAGGAATTGAAGGAGCGTGTCGACTATCCGCCGGGAACACCGCGAGCTCCGCGCCCGATGGATGGCATGACCGGCGCGATCGGCGCCGACGGCGTGCACTCCGGCATGGACGATGACGACGATGATGACGATGATCTCGACTCCGACGATGACGACGGAGAAGAGAACGGCCAAATCGCCTGAGCCCGCGGCCACGAGTCGCTCGTGGCCTGCGCCTGATCGCGAAGCGGTCCGGGCGCAATTGCGCGCATTTGCGGGGCGACGCGTTGCTGTCGCGATGTCCGGCGGAGTCGACTCCGCCGTGGCCGCGCATTGCTTGAAGGAAGCCGGCGCCGAAGTCATTGGTCTCTCGCTCCGTCTCCACGATCCCGAGCCCGACAATCCGCTCGCACCGCGCGCGTGTTGCCCGCCCGATGATCTCCAAGATGCACGCCGCGTCGCTGAACAGCTCGGCATCAACTTCTATGTGATCGATGCGCGCGATGCGTTCGATGACGCCGTCGTTCGTCCCTTCGTGCGCGACTATCTCGACGGTCGCACGCCGAATCCTTGTGTCGGTTGCAACAGCTTCGTGAAGCTCGGCCGTCTCGCACGCCGCGCGAAGATGCTCGGGGCCGACGCGCTCGCGACCGGTCACTACGCGCGCATCATGAACGACGCTTCGGGAGCGCCGCATTTGTACACCGGCGCCGACCGCGAAAAAGATCAGTCGTACTTCTTGTTCGGCACCAACCCCGAAATCCTCGCCACGCTCGTCTTTCCTTTGGGCGCGATGTCGAAAACGGAAGTACGCGAGCTCGCTCTGTCCTCGAAGCTGCCCGTGGCGCACAAGCTCGACAGCCAAGAAGTCTGTTTCGTCGGTGGAAGCGGCGCCGGAAAATTCGTCATGCGCCAACCCGAAGCTCAAGGTGATCGATCGGGCCGGATCCTCGACGAAGAGGGCAACGAGCTGGGACGCCACGACGGCATCGCGGGCTACACCATCGGCCAACGCCGCGGCCTCGGCCTCGGCACGCACAAGAAGCTTCATGTTCTCCAGATCGATGCAGACGAACGCACCATCACGGTCGGTGAACGAGAAGCGCTGGAAAAACCGGCCTTGATCGCCGAAAAAGCGTCCTGGCCTTCCGGACAGCCAAGCGGCCCGGTGCGCGCGCTCTCCCGCATCCGTTACAAAAACGCCGGCACCCTTTCGACGGTCACTCCGCTGGAAAACGGTCTCGTCGAAGTTCGCTTCGACAAACCGGTGAGCGCCGTTGCGCCCGGACAAGCCGTCGTCTTCTACGACGGAGAAGAAGTGCTCGGCGGAGCATGGATTCGCGAGGCGATCGCATGACCGCACCGCCCGAAGGGATCGCTGATCCCGAGACACGTCTGATCGAGGCGCTCAGCTATCAGTTCAAAGATCTGGCGATCCTTCGCGAAGCACTGACGCACCGTTCGTACGTCAACGAATCCGACGAGCCGAACGTGCGCGACAACGAACGTTTCGAGTTCCTCGGTGACGCCGTGATCGATCTCGTCGTCTCTGAAGAATTGATGCGCCGCTATCCTGAAGCGCGCGAAGGTGCGCTCTCCAAGATGCGCGCCTCCGTCGTCAGCGAAGCCGCGCTCGCCTCGCTCGCCATCTCCATCCATCTCGGTGAAGCACTGCGCCTCGGTCGCGGTGAAGATCTCTCCGGCGGCCGCAGCAAACCGTCGCTGATCGCCAACGCTTTCGAAGCGCTGGTCGCGGGGATCTATCTCGACGGCGGCCTGGAGGCCGTGCGCGAAGTATTGCTCCTCCACCTCCCGCTGCCTTCGAGCGCGCTCCCGCTGCGCGGTGATCCGAAGACGGAAATTCAACAGCGCATCCAAGCGGAAAAACACATCACGCCGACGTATCGCGTGGTGGAAGAGAGCGGTCCCGACCACAGCAAGATGTTTCTGGTGGAGATGGTCGTGGGCGGCGAAGTCCTCGGAAGAGGCGCCGGGCGTACCAAAAAAGAAGCCGAACAAAGCGCTGCGGCGGTCGTGTTACGAGAACTGGACAAGACTGAGCCACGCTGACAAGACCATCTTTCGATGCGCGTCCAAGCCCTTCTTTTCGCAGTGCTGCTGGTGCAGCTCACTGCGTGCGAAGCGGCGAAAAATAGGCTCGCCGAAAGTAAGCCGGACGCAGCGATCGATCCGAACGCGGATCCGCTCGGCGGCCAGTTCGACCTCGCACAAGCGACCGCAGGCCTCGCCGGCACGGGAACGATCACCGCGACGATCGAGACCAGCATGGGCACCCTCGTCGCCAAGCTCTACGACCAAGATGCGCCGGTGACGGTGGCAAACTTCATCGGGCTCGCGCGCGGCGTCCGCCCATTTCGCGACGTGAAGACCGGCGCCTGGGTCAAACGTCCGTTCTACGACGGCCTCACGTTTCATCGCGTGATCAAAGATTTCATGATCCAGTCCGGTGATCCTTTGGCCACCAGCCGCGGAGGCCCGGGTTACAAATTCGCCGACGAGCTCAGCGAAAAACGGAAACACGACCGGCCCGGAATTTTATCGATGGCCAACGCAGGTCCAGTCGATCGTGCGACCGGGAAAAAAGGGACCAACGGCTCACAATTTTTCATCACCGAGATCCCGACCCCGCACCTCGACTTGCACCACGCGGTGTTCGGCGAATTGCTCCAGGGGCTCGAGGTCGTAAAAAAGATCGCGCAGGTTCCCGTGGGGCCGGAAAACAAACCGATCGAAGACGTCGTGATCAAGAAGATCACCATCCAAAGACAGTGAAAAAAGAGAAGAAGACCAAAAAAGAGCCCGCAAAAGACGGGCTCGAAGCACGACGGCCGATCGAGCCCGAGCTCACGGAAACGGAGGGCTTTCGCGTCGGTTACGTCGCGTTGGTCGGACGTCCGAACGTGGGCAAGTCGACGATCTTGAATCAGTTGCTCGGTCAAAAGATCGCGGCGACCACACACAAACCGCAGACCACGCGCAAAAACATCCTCGGGATCCTGAATCCCAAAGGTGCGCAGGTGTTGGTGCTCGACACGCCCGGTTATCACAAAGCGGACGGCCCGCTGAACCGCTACATGGTCGAGCAGACGCGCACGGCGATCTCCGATGCAGACGTGGTCGGCTACGTCGTCGAAGCGCGTGAGGACGGAAAGATCACGCCCGGCAACGAGGCGTTGATGACGCTGTTGAAGCGCTCGGAGAAGCCGATCGTGGTGATGATCAACAAGATCGACACCGTGAAGCACAAGAAGAACCTCATCCTTCAAGGCGAGACGTATCAAAAGGCGTTCGGTGAATCGCTCGCGGCGATCGTGCCGATGTGCGCGACACGAAAACGCGGCTTGAAGGAAGCGGTGATCGAGCTGGCGAAAGCGTTGCCGCGCGGCGAACGGATCTTCGACGAAGACGAGCTCACCGATCAAAGTGAACGTTCGCTCGCCGCAGAGTTCATCCGCGAAAAAGTGATGCTCGAAACGCGCGATGAGCTGCCCTACGCGACGGCGGTGACCATCGACGACTTCGAGGACGAACGCCCGCGCATCGTGCGCATCATGGCGACGATCCACGTCGAAAAAGATTCGCAGAAGTCGATCGTCATCGGAAAAGGCGGCGAACGTCTGAAAGAGATCGGCACGCGCGCACGCAAAGACATCGAACACGTGCTCGGCGCGAAGGTCTTTCTCGCGCTCCACGTGCGGCACACAGCCGATTGGTCGAGCTCGCGCCGCAGCTTGGCGATGCTTGGATACGTCCACAACGAAGAGGAGCAAGGCGGATGAGCGCGAGGCCGATCGTCGCCATCGTCGGGCGGCCGAACGTGGGGAAGTCGCGTTTGTTCAATCGCTTGTTGCGGCGCTCGCGATCGATCGTCGCCGACGAGCCCGGCGTGACGCGCGATCGGATCTACGCGGACGCGGTGTTGAGCGGCGAAGAAGGCGACAGCGAAGTCGTCCTCGTCGACACCGGCGGCTTCGATCCCACGAGCGACGATCCGATCATGCGTCGCGTGCTCGAACAAACGCAGTTGGCGATCGACGAAGCGGATGTGGTCGTGCACCTCACCGACGGCCGCGCTTCGCTCACCTCCGAGGATCGCGACATCGCGCGCCTCCTGCGGCGCAGCGGCAAAAACGTGATCTTGGTGGTGAATAAGGTCGACGGATCGAAACAAGATCAATTGATCAACGACTTCTTCGAGCTCGGCGTGGAACACACCATGCCGGTGAGCGCGGCGCACGGCCGCAACGTGAACGCGCTGGAAGAAGTGATCTGTTCTTTGCTCCCGGTGCGCGAAGACGACGACAGCGCGATCGAAGAAGCACCGGCGCACAACGAAGATCCCGGCGAAACGAGAGCGCCTTTGCGCGTCGCGGTGATCGGCCGACCCAACTCGGGCAAATCGTCGCTGATCAATCGTTTGCTCGGCGAAGATCGGCACTTGGTCAGCGAAGTCGCGGGCACGACCGTCGACACCATCGACTCCTTGCTCGATTGGAAGGGCGAGAAGTTTCTCTTCATCGACACCGCGGGCATCCGCAGGAAACGTTCGATCGCCATGCGCGTGGAACGTTTCAGCGTCGTCGCCGCTTTGAAAGGTCTCGAGCGCAGCGACGTCGCGTTGCTCTTGCTCGACTCCACGCAACCGGTCGCCGCGCAGGACGCGAAAGTCTCCGCGTTCGCCTACGAGCGCGGCAAAGCGGTGATCCTGGTGGTGTCGAAGTGGGATCTCAAAAAAGACGAGATCCAAAAATCCGAGTTCTCGAAGATGTTGCGCCAAGAGCTCCCGCATTTGGCGTACGCGCCGATCATCTTCACCTCCTCGAACACGGGTTACGGCATCGACATGTTGATGCCGGCGATCCAAAAAGTGCACGACGAGTACTGCATGCGCGTCGGCACCGGCGCGCTGAACCGATTCGTCGAAGAAGTCGTCGCCGTGACGCCGCCGCCGTCGAAGAAGCTGAAGCGCGGCCGCATTTATTACATCACCCAGATCGGCATCCGTCCGCCGCGTTTCTTGGTGTCGGTGAACGATCCGGAGCTGCTCCACTTCAGCTATCGACGTTTCATCGTCAATGAGCTCCGCAAGCGTTACGGATTTTCGGGCTCACCGGTGCTCGTCGGTTACCGCTCGCACAAAAAGCCCAAAAAAGACGGAAAATGAACGCCTGGCTCGAGGAGTATCGCGAACGCGGCATCTTTCGCCTCGGGCGCGTGCTCGACGACGCGGCGCTCGCCCGGCTTCGTGCGCGCGCCGATCAATTGATGCTCGGTGAGCTCCGTTATCCGGGCATGTTTTTTCAGCGCGACAGCGACACCGGGCGGTACGAAGATCTCGAACACGGCGCGCACGACTATCTCGGCGCGACGCTCGACTACCGCAAGATCGAAAAGCTCGAGCTCGATCCGATCTTCCTCGAAGTGATCGAACATCCGCGTTTTGCGGAGCTGGCCGCCGACCTGATCGAAGGATCAGGTGCCTCGCTCTACCGCGCCGTCATGTTCAATAAATCCGCGCGAGGCGGGACCCCACTTCCTTTTCACCAAGATGGCGGAAAAATGTGGGGGATCGACCGCGACCCGGCTTTTCAGGTTTGGGTGGCGATCGACGACGCGCCCGCGGAAGCAGGATGCCTGGAGATCATACCCGGCTCGCACAAAGATGGGCTCGCAAGTCCGCTCGGCGGCGTCGTACCGGAAGCGATGGTGGCGAAACGCCTCGCATCGGAGAGCACCGAGTACCTGCCCGCGAGAGCAGGTGACGCGCTGATATTACACAACTATCTCTGGCATCGATCCGGGACCACCTCGACCGGCCGGCCGCGACGCGCGCTCTCGATCTGTTATCTCGACGATCGCACCCGCTGCACACGCACGCGAAGAGCGCCACGAGAATTTCGCCGAATTTTTGCAGCGCGAACGCGATCACCTTCTGGACCCTGATCCACACGCACGCTAGCGTCCGCCCAATATGAGCGTCGCTCTTTCCTTACTGACACTCGCGCAGCTCGCGACGTCACAGGTGTTGATCACCGAGCTGCAGCCGAACTCCATCGGTCCTGAACCCGACGGCGAATGGATGGAGCTGCACAACACCAGCTCCTCCGCCGTGTCGCTCGAAGATTGGACCTTGAGCGATTACACCGGCGCGGGCGCAGGCGCGGAGTCGATGACTCTGTGGACCTTCCCTGCAGGCGCAGTTCTTCAGCCGCGGCAGGTCATCACCATCGCCGTGCAGTCCGCTGCGTTCGCCCTGAACTACTCGATGCCCTCCGACTACGAGCTCGCGAGCGGCGACGATGATCCGATGACGCCGAACCTCGTGGCCGCCGGCGGCACCGATTCGATCAACTTGGTGAACAGCGCTGCCGGCGACGCGCTCATCTTGCGCGACGCGATGGGCGCGGTCGTCGATGAGATGGAGTGGGGCAACGTCGATCGTCCGATCGTCGGCTCACCCGCGAGTGGCACGGCGGGACAGGGCAGCTCCTGGATTCGCGTGAACAACACCGGGTCGAGCTTCGCCGACTTCATCGTCACCATGATGCCGACCCCGGGCGAAGGTTATTCGATGCCCGAAGGTCCGATCCTGGCGAACACCGCGATTCGTCCGGCGCACATCGATTTCGGCCAACCGCTGACCATCGTCACCACCGCGACCGATTCGGACGGCGTCGACGAAGTGAACGTCTACATCGGCATCGCGACTTCGAGCACCGGCAACGCGCAGATGAGCTACGTGCAAGAGGCGCTGACCAGCACCGTGCCCGGCCTGTACTCCTTTACAGGTATGCCTGGAAACCTCGATCCGGTGGTGATGTTCTCTGACCCGGCGACGTTCCACGATCGCTACCTCCGTTTCTTCATCGACGCGATCGACTCGCAAGGAAACGAATCGCGCGATCCGGCCGACGCCGACACCCCGGCGACGAACGAGATTTATATTCAAAAGAACGTGATGCCTTCGGCGCCTTCGCCGATCCGCGACACTCGCGTGCAAGAGACCGATGGTCGCTTACGCTGGGTCGGCCACTCCGCGAAGATTCGCGGCGTCGTCACCGGACAACAAGGTGTCTTCGCCTCTGCGCGTATCGACTTCTCGGTGGTCGACGACAGCGACACCGGCATCCGTATCTTCAGCTTCGATGAGCCGCCGGCGTTCCCGATCCGTGTCGGCGACATCGTCGAGGCGACCGGTGAGCTCGTGCAATTCAGCGGCATCGCTGAGCTGGCGGGCGACAACCTCAGCTTCGAGATCGTCGGCGAAGGCGGCGCGGTCGAGACCACCACCGTCACCATCCAAGAGCTGCTCACCCGCGGTGAGGAGCTCGAGTCGCGTGTGGTGCACATCGCCGACGTCGAATTCGCGGAGCCTTCCACCAACTGGCCGGGCCCGGATCGCGACGGAAACATCCGCATCACCGACCCCTCGGGCGGACAGCTGGTGGTGCGCATCGTGACCAGCAACGACCTGTCCGGAATGTCAGCTCCGCAGTATGGCTTCCATATCACTGGTATCGTCGGGCAGTTCCCGGCGATGGGCGAATTCCTCGGCGGCTATCAGATCTATCCGCGCGGCATCAACGACATCACCGCGAAGCCGATGCCGCCGATGCCCGATGGTGGCATCCGCGACAGCGGTGGAAACAACAACAACCCGGACGGCGGCCCGAACAACGGGCCCGACGCGGGCGGTGGTGGCGGCGGGGGCGGTGAGCCGGAAGAAGATGGCTGCAACTGCAATACCTCGACGAATGCGCCGCTGTCTGGTGCGAATGGCCTCGCTCTCTTCGCGCTCCTCGCCGGTGGTTTGGTCCTCGCGCGTCGCAGGCGTTGAAATCAATCCCGCGGCAGGCGAAGACTGGCTTCGCCGATGCGCGCATCGATCGTCGAGAGCATGCATGAGCTCCGGGCGATGCGCGCCGAGTGGGATGCGCTGATCGCGCGCGCGCCGAACGGCGACCTCTTCGGAACCTTCGATTGGATCGAGCCCTGGTGGGTGCACTTCTCCACCAAGGGCGAAGCTCCGGCGATCATCACCGTTCGCGAAGGTGACCGTTTGGTCGGCGCCCTGCCGCTGGTTCGCAGCGCGGGATCTTTTCCACGCACGTTGCGCTCACCCTTCAATTTTTATTCGGGGCGCACTGACCTCTACGCCGATCCCGAACATCCCCACGCGACGCGGGCCATTCTCGATCACCTCACTGTCCTTGCGGACAGTTGGGACGTCGTGCGTCTCGATTGGGTCTCGGAGGCTTCGCCGTTTTATCTCCACTTGGCGCACGCCGATCTCGGGGGTCTCGCGGTGCACGCGACGAAGACCAGCGCCTCGCCCTACCTCAACCTGACCCATTGGGACTCCTTCACGGCGTACTATCAAAGACGTTTCTCCAGCGAGACGCGCCGCAGAGATCGCAACTCACTCAAAGAAGCCGCTGAAAAACCGGGCTTTCGCCTGGAGACGATCACCGATCGTCACCACCTGCGCGACGCGCTGGAGACCGCCATGGGTGTAGAGATCCTCGGCTGGAAAGGCGGCGAACGCAGCTCGATGAAACAAGACCCGCGAGTCCACTCCTTCGTCCACGAAGTGAGCGAACGCCTCGCATTGCGCGGATGTACTGCGCTGACGTTGATGCACGTCAACGGCCGCCCGGTGGCTTTCGTGCTCGGTTTTCTCCACCGAGATACTTACTTTTATTACAAGACCAGCTTCGACCCCGCATATACGGAAATTCGGCCCGGCCGCATTGTCACCAATCGCGCGCTGGAAGAAGCATTTTCACACAAACTATCTCGCTTCGATTTTCTCGGCGCCGACGATGACTATAAGTTGCGTTTCACCGAAAGCACGCGTGCGCACGCGACGATCTTTCTCTATCACTCGGGCGCACGCTCCCGCGCTTTGCGAACGATGAAACGCACCGCCGTTCCTTTGGCGAAAGACGTGCTCCAGCGCGGCGGCCGTTGGCCCATCCTGATCGATCGGCCAGGTAGGCTCGCTTGAAATCTCAACCGCACGTCGTCCATGTCGTTCGCACGCTCGGGCACGGAGGCATGGAGAAAAATCTGCGCCGCGTCGCCTTGGCGACAGAGCCGCGGGGAATTCGGCACTCGATCGTCCTTCTCTCGGAACGAAAAGATCTCCTGCAATTTCCGCCATCGATCGAGGTCCACCGCGTCTACCGCCGCCCGCGCGATCCGCGGCTGATCTATGACATCGCCCAACGGCTGCTGCGCCTCTCACCGACCGTGATCCACGCGCGCAATTGGGCTGCTTGGCCGGACACCGTCGCCGCGCGCCTCCTCATCAAACCGAATATTCCGCTCGTCTTCAGCTATCACGGCAGCGACAGCTCCTCGGTGAAGCGGATTGAACGGTTGAAGTTTCAGTCGATGGCCCGCCTGACCTCGCGCATGTTCGCGGTCAGCCACGCCGCACGCGAATTATTGGTGGACGCGTACGGCATCGATCGCCGCCTCTTGGGCGTCATCTCCAACGGCGTCGACACTGACAAACTATCTCCACCGAGTGAGCCGCGTGCCGCCCGCGTGCGCCCGAAAATTATCTTCGGTGCGGTGGGTCGCTTTTTTCCGATCAAAAACTTCCCACTCTTGATGCGCGCATTTCGCCGGCTCTTGGAGAATAATATTGCCGTCGAATTGCGCATCGCCGGCGACGGCCCGCACGACGAGCTGATCCGCAAGTTGCGCAGCGAGCTCGGCTTGGTCGATCACTTGTTGTTGCCCGGATATGTGGAAGATATGGCCGGCTTCTTCCACGAGCTCGACGTCTTCGTGCTCTCCAGCGACAACGAAGCGAACCCAAACGCACTCTTGGAGGCGATGTCCACGGGGCTGCCGTGTATCTCGACCAACGTCGGCGGAGCGGCCGAGGTTCTCGATCGAGGGCGCTGCGGAAAATTAGTTCCCGCGAACGACGAGGTGGCCATGAGTACAGCGATGTTGGAGCTCGCGAAAAATGTCGACCTACGCGAAAAACTCGGCTCCCAAGCTCGTGCGCACGTTCTGGCGAATTACAGCCAACAGAAGATGATCGACGCCTACGAAGCGCTGTACCGCGATCCAAGAAAAGCGCCGCTCGCTTGAACAAAAGCCCCCTCTGTCCACGAAGTGGCGAGGAGCCCTTCAATTTAATCGATCGCGAAGCAGTAAAAACGTCCCGTACCCAAGCTAGAAGCGAGGGTGGCCGCACTACACCCCAAAGCGCGGTGCGAGCTGTTCCACGAAGGCACGCCCTGAGTATCGGGAAGCGACCAATCCCAGTGCCCCACAAAACCTGGGGAACCGTCCGTACTATCCGTCCAATTCGAACACGTATCTCCGGTGCGAACCATCCCGAGCTCATCGCCGCCGGTAAGTATGTCGTGCTCGCTGAGCGGAGGCGCGAGTCCCAAATCCGTGAATATCTTCGTCGAGTCGATCCCCGCCGAATGCAAACTATTCACATCGGCCCCGATAGGTTCGCCATAATAATTATTCCACGGACCCGTGCCGATGCGATCGCGGGGATTCGTCAGCGTCGAGCCACCGACCAAATCAGATACTCCCAAATATGCGCGCCAAGTTTTCGAGCCCACGCCGGCCGCGGTCGCCAGCAAGCGACATTTTTCATCCGCGCCCGCGACACCGCCCAAATTCCCGCCGTTCGCACCGTTCCCCGTGCTGGTGACGAAGAAGCTCATCGAAGGGTCCGCCGAAGAACCATCGCGAACCACGACTCCGCCATCCTCCGCGTCCATCCCTGAATCGCCGAGCCCCTCATCGCCGGTATCGATGAGCTCGGAAGCATCCGGCCGCAGAAAGGATCCGTCGATGCGAAATCCACCGGCCTGTCCGCACGAAGCGAGAAACAAAAATATGAAAACGGAGCCGCGCACGCGTTAAGCTTAACTCAGTGCGCGCCGCGCTCGAACAAACTTTCGCGCGGGCAAAGGGCTACGCCCACGACGAGCGCCACATTCTCGTCCTCCGCGTCGACCTCACTGATCCAAAGAACAGGCTGCGCGCCAAAGACAAAACCGACGGCGATTTCCGCGTCCTCCCCTTCGATCGCGACACTCTCCCGCGCATCCTCGAGGTCGTCGAAAAACACGAGCCGTGGAGAGCGGCCGCCACGCGGAAAAGATACTTCGAAGGCGCCCGAGGTTTCGCCGCCGAATATAAAGGCGAGATCGTCGGCTATGTATTTTACGTGGAAGGGACAGATACTCCCCACCGCCAAATTCACACCGACCTTCACTGGCTCGGCCTCAGCCCCAAACGCGGTGAGCTCTATGCCTTCGACTATTTTCTCATCGAGCCCGCCCGCGGAATCGGCGCACGTTTTGTGAGAGCCGTACAAGACGAACATTATCGCCTCGGCTACACCGCGACCTACGGTTGGGTGCTCTCCACGAATCGCGCCGCGCTATGGCTCTACCGGACGACGGGTTGGACCGAAATCTCCCGCGTCATCGAGCACCGGCTCTTCGCGCGCTGGGTTTTCGTCGGAGATATTTTGTATCGCATGCAGGCGCACTCACGAACGCCGCTCGCCAGCCTCCCTTCTATTGCGCGCCGATTTAGATGATGATCGCGGCGCATGCGCCCTTCGTTTCAGGAAATTTATCTCAAGCTCGCCGTGCTGCTCTCCGCCCGTTCGACGTGCCGCCGTCTGCAAGTCGGCACGGTCATCACCAGCACGGATTTCCGCAAAGTTTTGGCGGTGGGTTACAACGGGAACGCCACCGGGCTCCCGAACACCTGCGATCGCGAGGAGCCTGGAAATTGTGGGTGCCTGCACTCCGAGGAAAACGCGGTGATCAATTGCGATTCACCGCGCCACGTAGAGAAAATGGTGTTCGTGACTCACTTGCCATGCGTGCAGTGTGCGAAGCGCCTGATCAACCTGGGCAACGTCAAAGCGGTCTATTACGCGAATGATTACCGCATCAAAGACTCACTCGAGCTGATGAAAACGGTCGGCATCGAAATGCATCACATGATGCTACCGGCTTGAACGATATGTTCGGCTCCCGGCATCGTTCTCTTCCTCGATGTCGCTTGCTGTGCAGCCGCCGGAGGAGCCTGCGCGAGAGCTCATCCGTCGTATGCCCGCACAACATGAATGGGACGCCATCGTCAGAAGATGGGATCAGCGCGTCCTCGTCTCTCTGCTCGCGATGGGCATCCGTCTCGAACGCGCCAAAGAGCTCGCGCAAAACACCTGGATGCGTTTGTTCGAAAAACACCAGGACGGCAAGCTCAGCGCGCTCGAATTTCCCGGCTTAGCGCTCGCGCAAGCTCGATTCCTGGCGCTGGATGAGCTGCGGAAATTACGCGCCGAAAGTCACCGCCTCCGACCTTTGGAGCTCGAGCTCGCGGACAGCACACCTTCTGCCGAACACAAACTATTGTCGCGAGAAGATCTCGCTCGGGCGCTCGACGCGCTGGCGAGCTGTCCGCCGAACGCACAGCGCGTTTTTCGGATGACCTATGAAGAGCCCTCGATGCCGCACGCGGAGGTGGCGCAGAAAGTTGGATTATCCGTGCAGCGAGTGCGGCAGATACTTTGTGAAACTCGAAAAAGAGTGAGAGCTGCGATCGAGCAGCTCGATGAGGAGGTCGGAACATGAATCAGCTTCATCATCCGACGTCCGAGGAGATCGAGCTCTTTGTCCTCGGCGCCCGCGAAGAGATCGACTTCGCCGATATCGAAGCGCACTTGGATCGCTGCGAACGCTGCGCCGGTTTGCTGGAAAAACATGCCCGCACCGAGCTGTTGATGCGCGAGCTCGCGGACCACACCGCTTTTTGCACGGGATGTGATCGCACCACCAACGACGATCGCTGCGGTCACTGCGGCGCCGCACTATCTCCCGGCGGATATTATGTTCATAGAATTATCGTCCAAACTCCACACGGGAGAATCTATCTTGCGGAAAATGAGCACGGCGAGCGGATCGCGCTGAAGGAGCTGGTCTTTACCCAGGTTCCAAGTCTCTCCAAGCTCGAACAATTCGAAAGCGAAGGCCGAATTCTCCAGCAGCTCGATCATGCGCGGATTCCGCGTTGCTACGGCGGATTCACCGAAGGAGAAGGCGTCCACACGCGCCTCTATCTCGCTCAAGACTATGTCGAAGGTGAATCGCTCTCGGCGCTGATGGGACGCCGCCGTTTCGCCGAGGACGAAGTGAGATCGATCGCGGCGCGGGTTTTGGAAATTCTCGTCTATCTCCAGTCGCTCTCACCTCAAGTCTTTCACCGCGACATCAAACCCTCGAATTTGATCATGCGTCCCGACGGCGAAATCGTGCTCGTCGACTTCGGCTCCGCGCGCGACCACGGTCCGACCACCGGCGGGACACTCGCCGGCACCTTCGGATATATGCCGCTCGAACAGATGGTCGGCGTAGTCGACGCGACCAGCGATCTCTACGCGCTCGGCGCCACGCTCTCGCACCTGCTCACCCGAATTCCGCCGTGGAGACTATTGGATTCCGGGCTCAATACTTCAAAGATGGTGATCTCCGCGGAGCTGCGCCGTTTTCTCGAGCGCCTCACGGCGCAGAAAAAAGAAGACCGTTTTCAATCCGCGGCTGATGCTTTGGAAACGTTGCGCCGGCTGAGCTCGCCCCCCGGGCGCGGCGGCCGTCGGCGGTGGCGGATCCCGGTGGCCGCCGGCGTAATTGCCTGTGCCGTAGCAGGTGGCTTCGCGACCAGTCGCTATTATAAAAATGATCGAGAATATTCCTTCGAGCCGACCTTCGACCTCCCCATGGGACCGATGCGTCCGACGCCGGCCCGACTTCCGACGCCGCCCCGGCGTCCCATGCGACCCGAGCGTCCGGATCCGCCCACGCAGAGCTTTCCTGAAGAGCCCGTGGTCTGGCAGGAGATCAAGAGCGTTGGGATGAGCCGCACTTTCATCAACGAGAAAGGCCAGAAGTTCGCGCTTCCGCAAGGAACGTTCATCCCGGAGAACGTGAAGATCGTTCCCTTCGTGGAGCCGGTCCGCCCCGTCAAGCCGGTCGAGCCCGTGGAGCCCCAGGATCGCGAGTCGGTCCGCCGGCGAGAGCGGGACAAGATCGCGAACAAAACCTCGCAGCTTCTCCAGGACGGCCGGAGGGCGATGGATAAGGGAGATGTTTCAGTCGCCGAAATATACTTCAAGGACTGCCTCGTGCTGCGTCCCAAGGACATCGCGTGCAACTATCAGCTCGCCTCTTTGTATGTGAACGCGGGGAAGAAAGATGAGGCCCGAAAATACTTCGAGGCCGCACTCAAAGAACTGGAGCCGCGCGATTCGACGGCGGAGCTGATCCGACAGAGAATCGGAGAGCTCTCCCAGCCCTAAATCTGTTAAGAGGGGCGCGCGATGTTGGCGCCGCTCTTCCTCGCGTTCGCGTTCGTCTCAGCGGATCCGCTACCCAGTGAGCCCACCCCGGTTCAACCCACTCCGACCGCGACCTCCGCCGCACCCCGCATCGATCTCGTCAGCATGGGTGTCGGCGGCGAGCTTTACGCCGTCTTCGGCCACGCCGCGATCCGCGTCATTCATCCCGACGGGCGCGACGTCGCCTATAATTTCGGCGGCGTAAATATCAACGTCCCGAATTTCTGGGTCACGCTGATGCGCGGCCGCGTTCAAGCGTACTTAGAGGTCACCAGTTATACCGACCTTCTGCTCAAATATTCCGGTGAAGATCGTACGATCGTCGGACGCACGCTGAATTTCACCCCGGAACAGGCGAAAAATATCGTCCGCGAATTGGACGCGATCGCCGCCGATCCGGTGCGAAGAAATTACGACTACAATCACATGGCCGATAATTGTACGACGCGGATCGCCGTACTTTTCGACGAACAGCTCGGCGGGGCGCTCAGCCGGCAATCGCATGTACCGGTCCGCGGTACTTATCGCGACTGGATTATCGAGACGATCCGCAACCAACCCTTTCTCTATTTATTGATGGATTTGACGGGAAACGGTTTCGGCGACGTACCCATCGATCGCTGGCAGACCACCTTTTTGCCGGTCGGTTTGGACGCCGCCTTTGATGCCGCCAAAATCGACGGGCGCCCTTTCGTCATCGCCAAATATACCGACTATCGAACGATCGGCTTCGGCAACGAAGGTGAGTGGGATTGGCCGTGGACGAAGGTTTATTTGTTCTTCGTTGTTCCGCTGTTCGCGCTCGGCTTTTGGAAACCGCGCATCACCGCTTTTTTCTTCGGGCTCGCGGCGGGAGCCATGGGGCTCTTCTACCTGGTCCTCTTCCTCGGCTCGGACTACGTCTTCCTCAACCGGAACTGGAACGTGCTCAACTTCCCGCCGACCCACCTGGCGCTCGCAGCCTTCGCAGTGATCCCGGGATGGTGGAGCCGTTTCGAAAAACAACGCCGCATCTATCTGTTCGTTTGTCTCGCGCTCTTGACCATGCTCGCCCTGGCCAAAGTGACAGGTATAGTCGTGCAGGCGGTCTGGCCCATGTTGTTCGTTTCTGTGCCGCTGACTTTGGTCCTCGGAGTCCGGTCGAAATAAGCAGAATATTTTGACCGGATTCCCGGTTGCGGCGCCGCTGACGCGAATGAGACCCGGCTGTCACACCGACCGGCGGATGTCCCCGCGACGCCGGAATTGATGTTGTAGAGCCCTCATGCGCCGACTCGCCTTGTTCCTTGTTCTCACGTCCTGCGGCTCCGAAGGAGCCATCCAAGAACCCACCCGCGAGCTCCCCGGAATAAGAGCCGGCTTCATCGACGAACCCCCTCTGCAGTACGAGGCCGTGCTCCCCGACGAACGTGATCCTCCGGTGATCGAGCCGGTCGATAAGTTCGTCGGCTCCCCCTGCGCGAGTGATGCCGAGTGTAATTATGAAGGCGGGGTCTGTCTCACGGACGGTTTCGCTGGAGGCATGTGTTCCGCAGCGTGCGAGCGATTTTGTCCCGACGCAGAAGGGTTCCCGGTGACCTTTTGTGTGCCGCTCGACCAACTGCCCGCGGGGGCAGCTCGCATCGGGATGACCGGTGCCTGTTTATCTCGCTGTGACTATTCCCTGTACGTTGGGACAGGTTGCCGGGAAGAGTACGGTTGTATCGAAGAAACGCGCGCCGGCGAGCCGGACGTGGTCCGCCGCGTGTGTATGCCCGGCGTCAGCTCCGAGCTCTCCGGCTGTTACGCGGAGCTCGCGGCGCTCGGCGTCGATTTCGAGATCACCGAAAGAGCGGATGAACATCCGGCCGGCCGCCCGGACCTCACGTGTCACATCGAAGATCCGGTGATCATTCACCCACCGGTCCACGGCGTCGATCTGCTCTACGCGGACGGCGATCGCACCCCGAATGTCCTCGCAGCGTGCCGCATGGCGAAGGCTTTGGTGAAGACCATCGACGACATGAAAGCGCGCGGTGCCGTGGCGATGATGCACTATGGAACTTACAACTGCAGGCCGATCTCCGGCTCCGACAACCTCTCGCGCCACGCTTTTGCAGACGCGATCGACGTCGTCGGATTCATCCTCGAAGACGGCTCACGTTATACGGTGGCCAACGATTTCGAGCAGGATGTCGCCGATCCTGAGACTATCGCTGGGCAATATCTCTTTGATGCGGTGCACCGCTGGCACGACCAGAAATTCTGGAACATAATTCTCACGCCGAACTATAACACCGCGCACCGAGACCATTTTCACGTCGATCTCACGCCGGCTTCGGACTATCTGAACTTCGCCGAGGCGTATTACCTCGGACCTGCCGACTATGTAGATTGAGCACTTCATTGCTCCGCGATCGGGCGCGTGTTACCGCGCGCTTCATGCTGAAACACTCTCTGAAACTGAGCACGATCGTTCTCTTGCTCGCCGTGGCCGGTACCACCTTTGCGCAATCCGGCGATGCGAAAGCCGACGCCAAAAAAGCCGCGCAAATGGAAGCGATGATGAAAGCCATCTCGCCCGGCGAACAACACGCCATGCTGAAGAAGATGGTTGGGACCTGGAGCGTCGTTTCCAAGTGGTGGGAGAATCCGAAGGCGCAACCGGTCGAATCCAAAGGCACCTCGACCTACGAAATGGTGCTCGGCGATCGCTACATCAAACAGACCTATAAAGGTGAAGCGATGGGCCAACCTTTCGAAGGTATCGGCCATATTGGCTACAACAACCTGAAGAAGAAGTTCGAGAGCAGCTGGATGGACTCGATGTCCACGCAGCTCTTCTACAGCGAAGGTACGATCTCCAAAGATGGCAAGACGATCACCTTCCTCAGCGAGGCGATCGATCCGATGACGGGCAAGAAGAAAAAGACGTACGATGAGATGATCATGGAGAGCGACACCAAGCAGATTTGGCGCATGCACGACGGTAACAGCGCCAAAGCGCCGGTGATGTTGGAGCTCACCTACACCAAAAACTGATGAAAACCGCGGCTCAGATCTATGCTCTGACCCTTTTCCTCCTTCTCGGAGCGTGTGGAAGCCGCGAAGAGCTTGCCTGGCCGATCGACCAGGTCGGCCAACGCCGCGTCGCGTATCAAGAGAGCGAGCTCAAATATACGCCGGAGGGTACCAGCACCGAACGTAAGCTGCGTTTGGCGATCTGGTACCCGACGTCGTCGACCGGAGGCGAACCTGCCAAATATATGGACGCCTTCGAGACCGAAAACGCGGTCGCCGGTGGTCCCGCTTTCGCCGGAGATAGTTTCCCGGTGGCGATATTTTCGCACGGACACTTGAGCTTCGCGGAGCAGAGCTGGTTTTTGGCCGAATATTTCGCCTCGCACGGATATTTGGTGCTGGCTCCCGACCACACCGGCAACACGCTGGTGAACGCGGGAGAAGAACGCCCGAACGAACAATATACGCTGCGTCCCAAAGATATTTCCGCGGTGCTCGACAAAACGAACGATCTGCCCGGCCTGTCCGATCGGGCAGGTGAGGAGATCGTCGTTCTCGGACATAGTTTCGGTGGATATACGGCGCTCGCGGCCAGCGGAGCCGAATACGCGCCCAGCTCCGGTTTCACCGGCAACCTGCGCGACGAACGGATCGACGCGGCGATCCCCATGGCCGCCGGAAATCACGCGATCTTCGAAACCGGCGGGGTCGCGAAGATCGAAATTCCGGTCATGCTCCTCACCGGAGGCATGGATCAGGCCGTAAAAAATGCCACCGAAGGTGACCTCTATTGGGCGGAGCTCGACGGCGAAGACGACCGCCGCGTCGACCTCCCGCGCGCCGGCCATCACTCCTTCGACATCGCCTGCGAAGTGTTCCCGTTGCTCGGCGAACAAGACGGCTGCGGCGAAGGATTCCTCGAACCCACGGAAGCGCAGCGCCTCATCTCCATCTATGCCTTAGCCTTCGCGCGCCGCCATCTCTTCGGCGACGACAGCGTCGAGGAGCTGCTCGACGGCAAACAGCAGCTCTCCGCCGAAGCCGTGCTCTCCATAAAATAACGGGCACCGGCCCCCTAGGAGTCGCAACTATTACAGTTCGTCCACACGCCGTTGTTGTTGTGCGTGTTGCCCGAACAATCCGCGTCCGAGCCGATGTAACAACCCACACCCTCGTGTCGATTATTATTGATCGTACTATTCGTAATATTCACGGGATCGCTGTCATCGACCAAAATTCCCGGGCACCAAATTTCATCGGTAAATCCGTTGCCGCTCACCGAAGAATTCGCCACGCTGAGCGTACCTAAATAGACGTAAATCCCGACCGAGCCGGCACCCTCGATCCGCGTATTATTGCGGATGGTCCCCGTGCCGCCGTCGACGATGATCCCGTACCCGCAGGGATCGGGAGTGTTCTCGCTACAGCCCACGCGCCCCGGATTGCGAATAAATGAGCTCTCCACGGTGAGCGTGCCTTGAAAGTTGAGGATTCCAATATATCCGGCCTCGAAGATCTGCGTATTGATCACCGTGCCGCTCGCGCCGGGCCCGATATCCACGCCGTGACCGAGGATCGAATTTGCGCCGACGACGGTGTTGATGGTGCAACCCGAGATCGTCACCGACGAGCCCGCACCGGTCACTGCGATGCCGATCCCCGCAGCGTTGTTGATGGTCAGCGCGTTCAGCGTGCTGGTGCCGGAAGCTTCGACGCCGGTCTTTCCGGCGGCCTCGATGACGAAACCATCGACGGTCACGTTCGAGAGGAAACGAAGCGGAGCGCCGAGACCTGAACCTTGGATCACCGGTGCGCCGACGCCGCGCAAGGTGAGATCTTTGATGATATCGACTTGTTCGGCGTACGTTCCCGCCGGAACCAACACGGTAGAGCCGACCGAAGCCGCCGCGATCGCCGCGCTGATGGTGCAATATCCCGGGAACCCATCCACGGAGATCGGCGTCGGACATCCCGCATCGAAGGCGCCCGAGTCCGCCACGCCGGCGTCCACAACTTCCATTGCGTCCGGCCGCCCACCACTGTCCGGAAGGCCACTGTCCATTGGGACAGTGCCGCTGTCGAGCAGCCCGGCATCGGGACGCGGATAGTGAAAGCCGGCGTCTTCGCGGATCACCGGCGAGGTCGACATCGGCGTGCACACGCCTTCTTCGCAGGTCTCGCCGGAAGCGCAGTCGAACTTCGAGGTGCAGCCGAGCGTCGCCGCATCGGGTGCTCCGGAGCACGCTGCGAGCGAGAGCGCACCGGCGAGCAAAAGCGCAGACTCGAGCGAGCGCGTTCCCATGCCCTTTATGAGCCACAATCTGGTCGGAGCCGTCGACAAACCCAGCTCATCGTTGCGTTTTTCTCGTCCGCTGTAAACTGGAGCGACGGTCGAGAGACGAGGAACGTACGTCTGCGCGCCGACTTGCTCTGTTGAGGTTTGCACTCCTCAGGCTGCGATCAACCCACATCAATCCACCTGGCGATCGACCCCCACCAGCATCGCAGAACGCGATCCGAGCACCCGAACATGGACTTCGGTCTTCGGTCCGAGCTCGCCGTCGGCCTTCGGTCTCCACATGGAAACCGTCAAAAATGGATCCTCCGCAAAGTCCGCGTCGCGTTGTGCGAGCGCGATCGCCGGCGCGAGATCGACGACGGGCAACATATTTTCTCCGTCGCCGAGCTCCACGTCCGAGCGACCATCGCGATTCCAGCGGATCGAGTAGCGGTAACTGGTGGACGCTGCGTCCATCAATAATCCCGCTTCCAGCTCCAAGTCGCGCATGGAAAGGACCGCTGCGCTGCTGATGTCGGCGTCATCGAGCGCCAAGACGCGCGAAAACGCGTGATCCATCAACTTATATTGCCGCTCCACCAAAACGCGCAGCACCCATTCGAAGGCACCTTCTTCGGTATATTTCACCGAGGCGACGACGGCCGCCATGAAATCGGGTGTGAAACGCGAGAGGATCGATGCGGCCCAATAGTCGTCGAGCGCAGTCGAACGATCAAAGGCAGGGTTTGGTTCCTCCGGCCTCCAGCGGGCGGGCTCGAACACATCGGCCTCGTAGATTCCCACGGAACGATAAGGAGAACGGATGACGGGCAGCCAATAGGGATACCAAATTCCCAACCCGAAAAATCCGCGCGCGATCATCGGCCAATCGAGCACGCTTTCATAACCTTGATTGGGCACCTTCGGCCGCACGCCCGCCGCTCCCAGTGAGTCACCGAAGTCGAGGATATAGTGCACCAGATGTCCCAGGTCCGGGTTGTCGTGCGAGACCATGAATGCGTCATAAGTATTCTCGCCCGAAGTATCGGTGTTGTTGATCCACGCCGAAAAAGTACGGAGCCCGCGCAGGCTCCGGCGCCGCTCGTGCGGAACGAGATCGTTCGGATCGGAGGCACGCGTTCCGCGATACTCGAAATTGCCCGCCGGAGTACCCGGCAAATATCGGCTGAACACCGCGCGGATCGTTCCGTCGCGAAATGGATTTACGTGCGAAATAATCGCGAATAATCCCGCCTCGTCGAGGGCGATTTCTTTCCCATACTCACCGGTGGCGACGGCGCCCTTCGCCAAGCTCAGCCGTGACAGCTCAAAGGTGACGACATAGTTCTCCGGAACGTTGTATCCCGCGGCCCACAATAATTTTGCGGAAATAACTTCTGCGCTCGAGGACATTTCCGGAAAAGCCGGCGGATCGAATTTCACCAAAAAGACGATGCCCGCGCTATCTCGCACGACCAAGCCGGGCGTCGCGCCTTCGACTTTTCCACCGATCACCGACAACATTCCCGGAGCCGGTCCCTCGAGCTCGTTCGGTCCGCGCGCCACGTCGGCGACGGTCATTTTTCCGCGGCTGATCCGATTCGTATACCAGCTCGAATCGTTCACCTGCCCGAACGCATTGACGTCCAGCGGTTCGGTGATCTCGAAGAGATTATCGAGATGGTTTCCTGGGCTGATCGCCTCGCCGAGCGGGCGGATCGAAGTATGGAGCAGCGCCGACCACCACGCCGAATGAGGCGTCTTATGCGGGAGCGCGTGCAGCTTCGGTTCAGGCACGCGCTGAAACCAACGATCGTGCGGAGCGTCGCGCCAAGCAGGCCCGGACGACGCGCATGCCGACAACGAAAGCGCGAGGAGAATGGAGACGACGGCACGCATCAGATGATCTCGTTCACCGCGATCACGATTTTGATACCCTCAGGAGAATAAGCGAGCTGGATGCGGCCCAAGAAAAACAAGTTCAGCTCGGCGCGTAAACCGATACCCACCGACCACGCGACCGGCCCACTGAACGCATCTTCGACATCGTTCGCCGCACGTCCGACATCGAAAAATACCGTTCCACCGAAGTGAGTATCGGTTGGGGAATATTCGAAGATTGCGTAACGCCATTCGGCGGTCGCCCACCAACCGACCCGGCCCGCAAAACGATCGCTGTCATATCCGCGGAGCACCGTATTTCCGCCGAGCGAAACCAGATGTTGGATCGGAACCGTCGCGCCGCTTCCGAGCGGTGTCGCGGTGGCGGCTCCGAAAGCGAGCACCAAAACGCGATTCAAAGGGAGCACCGGAATATAGATACCGGCTTTTGCAGTGGCCAAAAGGCCACCGGTTTGCCCGTTGTCGACATCGTGCGTGCCCGAGCCTGACACCGAGATGACTACGCCGCGAGTCGGCCGGCCGTTGGAGTCGCGGGTGTCATATTCCAAAGTGGCGGTCAGCTCTGGATAACTGAGCGATCGCGAAAATCCCGCCGGCAACATCGAATTCTGTGGTGTCGCGCCGGGACTATCACCTGTCCCAGAGTACAGTCGCTGGCGGCGGTAGCCGAGCTCGAGGCGGGCAGTCCACTCCTCGGGTGCGGGAATTTCCATCGATACGCCGGCGCGTACGCTGCGTTCGGCGATCATCCGTTCATCCTCGGGTTTGGTGCTGCCGCCGGTTCCAAACCACCGCCGGTCCTGGTCGAGCGCATAACCCGCACTCAAGCCGAATTTTTTGCCGGACATCGAAGGGAGGCGCCGTCCGTAACTGAAGGAGAGGGAGCGGTCGCCGTTTTCGCGGATCATGCCCAACAGGACAGTTCGATCCGGGCTGCCCAAAGGATCATTGTGCAGCACCGCCAAGCCCCCGGACAAACCGGAGCGGTTGGTGAAATCAAAGATGGGGAGGACACCGAAAGTATGTTCGTCGTTCGTCAGCAGGTCGAAGATGCGCTCGTGGAGGCGCAATTTCTCGAACGCCAAGAAGATGGGAACCAGCGGCGTCACCGCCAGCTCGGTCAGAATTTCCGGCATCCGCAAAATCAGGATCGGAAGGTCGTCGTAAGAATCGGTCTCCGCGCGAACTTCCGTGGTCAACGCGGTCGAGCTGGTGCCGACCGCCGAAGTGGAGGTCAACGCCGCTGCCAATAAATAGATCGACGCTTCAGGGAGCATTTTGCGGTGGGTTCGGTTCGATGACGAACGAATCGAAAGTATCGCCCGCTCGGTTGATAGTTCGGCCGGCTAAGCTGCCGCGGTCGACGTCGAAGAGCACGAAATGGGGCTCGGTCCGCAAAACCTCGGAGAAAGAATTCGGAGATATTTTTCGGATCGTTGCTCCCGCCGACGCCGCGACGATATAAGTCACCCCGTCGATTTTTTTCGTTCGCTCATAGTCGTGATCGTGCCCGGCGAGGATCAGCTCCACGCCGAACCGAGGCCCGATTTCCCCGAGAACTTCGCGCATCTCCATATTCGAGCCGTGTTCTCCGGAAGAGTAGGGCGGATAATGCAGCGAAAGGACCATCAACATCTTGTCGGCCGCACCTTCACGGAGCGCATTTTCCAAAAATGCATATTGGGCCGAACCGGGACGCATCTCGATCTCCGAGTCGAGCATCACCAGGCGTACGTCGCCCCAATCCACTTTGTAATATCGGCGTCCGCCGGAAACGATGTCTGCGAGGAAATAGCGCTCGAAATATCTACGCGGAGAGACGTCGTGATTGCCGATCGCTGCCAGCGTGGGACGGTTGGTGATCAGCGGGGATTCGATCGCGAAAAATAAGCGCCATTGATCTTCGATGCCGCCGAATTCGACCAAGTCCCCAGAATTGATCACGAAATCGATGTCTTCCCGCGACATCGCTTCGACGAGATCGCGATGAATGTCGTGTCCGGTTCGAGTATCGCCGAACGCGGCGAAGCGAAATTTCTCACCGCGCGAGCGTCCCGCGCGAAACTCGAACGGGCCGACGTCCGCCTGCGGAGAACGCACGCGATAGGCGAGGCGCACGTCCGGCGGGAGACCTTCGAGGATCGTGACCCATAAAATGCCGGCGCGTTCAGCTTCGACCGTATGAATATGATCGGGCGGAAGTAATACTTTGACGGTGGTCGACGTTTCCGCCGGAATCACCCACCAATCGATCTCCGGCGCTTTGCCCGCGGGGCTCTCGATGACGATCGCCATCCGGCCGGTCTCGATGGGCACGATATAGGGGCCCACGTCGAAAGGATGGACGCGCATCGAAGACAGCTCGCCGCCGACGCCGGTCCAGCCTCTCGGATAACATCCAGCGAACAACGCAGAGAGGACAGCCCCGAAAAAGAGCGTTTTGCCGGCGGTTGGGCCGATCGACACCGGGGCTCTATATCACATTAAATAATCGTGGTTCGGATCGCCGGAGACGGCTGCACGCAGATCTCCGATCAAGTGGTCGAGGAGATCTGCCACGCTCTTCGCGACCAAGCGCGGTCGCGTTGGACTTTCGTAGATGCCGAGGCGAACGGTCCCCGGCGCGAGATACAAGACCTCCCCCGAAGAAACGCGAAGTGCGAGCCGGCCTCCGCGACCATCGGACCCGAAGACGACGACGTGACCTGGCTGTTCGGCCGCGAGCCGCACCACCTCGCCGTTGCGCATGCCGTTCAAGATCGCCGCAGCGGGATGCAGGAAGCAGCCGCCGCCGACGTCGGGCAAAGAGATGCCGTCGCAGCGCTGATAGAGATCGGCGAGCTCTTTGGCGCGGTCGCCGAGCTTCTCGGAGAGGTCATGAATACGTTCGGCGGCGGGGTCGGGTGCGCGCAACATGTTGGCGCCGAGCCGCGCGCTTCTGCCTCGCGCTTCGAGCTCCGAGATCAACCGGCCGGCCGTGCCGACAAACCCGGTGGGGGACACTGAGCAGCGGAGTGAGCAAATCGGAGGCCACGGAAGTCCCCCGGATATGCGGCGTTTCGGGCCGTAACATGTGACACGAGTGAACGCTCGAAGCGAGCACACCGTGCACCGCACGGGAGCGCTCCCGGCACCCGCGCGCCGCGGCGACCCGCTCCGAGCGATCGTTGATCTCCTGGCCAGGATCGCCCGCGCGCTCCCCCCAGCAAATGATCCGACATCCGCCGACAAACAAACGGACACCTGATCTTTAGATCTAGATCCAAAGATCAGGTACGCGGTTGCATCGACGATCGGCGTCAGGTACAAATTTCGACGAACCTTATGCACGTCGCGGTCGATCGCGCCGAACCTTTCCAACTGAAAGGTGGCTCCTTTACGATGTTGATGTTGAAGGTGCTCGACCCCTCGGCCGATCATTTTTTTCCGCAATTGAGCGCGAAATTACGGCAGGCTCCCGGACTATTTCGGGGAGCTCCGGTGGTTCTCGATTTATCGGAGACGATGAATATCGAGACTTTCGATCTACCGAGATTTCTCGACGAGCTGAAAAAACAAAATCTCTCACCGGTCGGTGTGCAAGGTGGGCCGAGCGCGGTGCAGGAAGCTGCACAACGGATCGGTCTTTCGGTGATGAGCGGAGGACGGGCCGCGCGGCTCGAAGAACCTCCGCCGCAGCAACCGCCTGCGCCGATCGCGGTGCCGGTGCCTGCGCCGGTTCGCGCGACGATGACCGTGACTGAGCCGATCCGCTCGGGCCGGCGAATTTATTCTCGCGGGGATCTGATCGTCCTCGCTCCGGTGAGCCAAGGCGCGGAATTGCTCGCCGACGGACATATTCATATTTATGGAACTCTCCGCGGGCGGGCGCTCGCGGGGCTCAACGGAGATACTTCGGCTCGGATATTCTGTCAGAGCCTGCAGGCTGAATTAGTGTCCATCGCCGGACTTTATCGGGTGATGGACGATATCGATCGAACGTTATTCAAGAAAAGTGTCCACATCCGTTTGGAAGCGGACCGCCTGCGCATCGACCTGCTCTCTTGATTCGATCATTCGGAGGACCTCAGAGTGGCAACCATCATCGTCATGACTTCCGGCAAAGGCGGCGTCGGAAAAACGACCTCGAGCGCAGCGTTCGCGACCGGCCTGGCCATGCGCGGGAAAAAAACCTGCGTCATCGATTTCGACGTCGGCCTGCGCAATCTCGACCTGGTGATGGGTTGCGAGCGGCGCGTCGTCTATGACTTCGTCAACGTCATCAATGGCGAAGCGAAGCTGAGCCAGGCGCTGATCAAAGATAAGCGCATCGAGAATCTGCATATTCTCCCGACCTCGCAGACGCGCGACAAAGATGCGCTCACCAAAGAGGGCGTGGCGGCGGTGATGGAAGATCTCAAAAAAGAGTTCGACTACATCCTCTGCGACTCACCTGCGGGTATCGAAAAAGGCGCGTTGATGGCGCTCTATTTCGCGGACCACGCCATCGTGGTGACCAATCCCGAAGTCTCTTCGGTGCGCGACAGTGATCGAATTCTAGGTGTCCTCGCGGCCAAATCACGCCGCGCGGAGCTCGGTCTCGAGCCCGTAAAAGAACACTTGTTGCTCACGCGTTACGACCCGGCGCGTGTCGAGCGCGGTGACATGCTGAAGCTCGACGACGTGTTGGAAATTCTCTCCATCCCGCTGCTCGGCGTGATCCCCGAGAGCCAAGCGGTGTTGCGCGCCTCGAACACCGGCACGCCGGTGATCTTCGATTCAAAGAGCACCGCCGGCCAGGCTTATACGGACGCCGTGTCGCGGTTCATGGGTGAGGACGTCGAGCACAAATTCCTCAACGAAGAAAAGAAGGGCTTCTTCGGTCGACTCTTCGGAGGCGCACCGCGCGCCGATCGCGGATAGAGGAGGCCACATGAGTATCTTTAATTTCTTCCGGCCTTCGCAGCCGAAGTCTGCAGAGACAGCGAAAGAACGTCTGCAGATTCTGCTGGCGCACGAACGTGCGAACCGTGAGAGCCCAGACTACCTGCCGATGATGCAGAAAGAGATCATCGCCGTCATCGCGAAATATATGGAAGTCGATGAGGACAAAGTTGCGGTGAAGGTCGATCGCAACGGAGATACTTCCATGCTCGAGCTGAATATCGAGCTGCCGCGCACCAGCCGTAAGCCGAAGAAACGCGGCGCTGCAGCGGCTGCTTCTGCATGAAATCCTCCCGCATTCTTCGCGTCGCCGGCGCGGACGATGCTCCTGAAATTCGCGAAATTTATCGTCCCTTCATCGAGAGCTCGCACACGTCTTTCGAGCTGCGGGTCCCCGATATTTCCGAAATATCTGCACGCGTCGCGGATACTCTGGAAAAATATCCGTGGTTGGTCGTCGAAGAAGCGGGCCGCGTTTTAGGTTATGCGTACGCCGGCTCGCACCGCGCTCGCCCCGCTTATCAATGGTGCACCGAAGTTTCGGTCTACGTCGGCGACGGTGCGCGCCGCGGCGGTATCGCGCGGACGCTCTATCGCGGCTTATTCGCGCTGCTCCGCCACCAAGGTTTCGTGAACGCCTACGCCGGCATCGCGCTGCCGAACGAGGCGAGCGTACTGTTCCACCAGTCTTTCGGGTTCAAAAAAATTGGAATCTACGAAAAAGTCGGCTTCAAAAACGGAGCCTGGCACGACGTCGGTTGGTGGCAGCTGTTCTTGAGGACGCCCGATACGCCGTGTGGGCCGCCACATTTTTTCAAAAAACTGGATTCCGGCGAGGTCAGGGATATTCTCGACGGAGCATGCAATCCCGACTCTCCTTCTACCTGATCTCGAGTACAGCTCTTTCGCTGATGTTCGCGCCGCTCTCCGCCGGCGCACAAAGCGACACTTCCACTACCGGCGCCTATAACGCCGACGACGAGCCCGGAAATCCGCGCGATCGCCGCACCGAAGAACACGGCAGCCGCACCGGCACGGGCACCGGCGGCGGCGGAGCGGTAGCGGTCCACGAAAAAAATGACCACGACGCGATCATCGGAGACATCGGCATCGGCTGGTTCGGCGTCAGCAATATCGTGGTGGATTTCGATCTCGACGGAGACACGGACGGGATCGTCGCCGCCCCGATCCTCGGCGGCCGCTATTGGTTCAGCGAACGTTTCGGGATCGATATCGGGCTCGGCATTTTTCTCGCCGCCTCCGCTGCGGAAATTGAGGGGAACGGTTCACCGGTCGAGACCGACGGACCTTCGACGTTCGGGCTCCTCTTACACGGCGGATTTCCGATCGCGCTGAAGACGGGCAAACATTACACCTTCATCGTCGTGCCCGAGCTGAACGTCGGCTTCGCTTCGGTCTCGAGGGATATCCAATCCGGAGTACCCGGTGAGGCCACCGTCGAGCAGAGCAACACCGGCTTCCGCCTCGATCTCGGCGGCCGCGCGGGCGCGGAAATTCAATTCGGTTTCATCGGTATTCCGGAGCTCGCGCTCGAGGCCTCGGTGGGGCTCTATCTGACGCGGATACAAGCGCGCCAGGAACAGGGAGATGTTTCGGCGAGCGTGAGCCAAACTTCGATCAGCACCACCTCGCTGAATAATCCTTGGGACTTCTTCCGAACGACGGTCGCCGCGCGTTACTATTTCTGAGTCATGAATATGAGAGCATGGATTTTCAGCTTCTCATTTCTGGCGCTGATGAGTTGCGACAGTGGCCCCGCGGCCATCAACTTAGAGCTCGGGACAGAACGGGAAGGGCCGTTGCGCGCGGTGCTGGAGTCCGGATTTTTACGGGTGGAGCGGAGCGGACGGGGATCCGAGCTCCCGCTCGATGTCGAAGAGCTCCGCGTCTCCTGCGTCGCGATCTGCGAAAAATTCACCGAGTGCGGCTTCTCTCTGATGGAAGCTCGCCGCTGCACCGGAGAGTGTGTCAGCGATTTGTCCGAGACGCCGTCGTGCGCTTTTCCGCTGATCGAGACCTTGGATTGTATCGTCGACCTGACCTGCGGGCGGCTTGCGGCGTTCGATGACTCTCCGCAGGTACTCTACAGCTGCGGTGCAGAGCTGGTCGAGCTCGTGACAACGCCGGCGACACCGCTGCCCGGCTCCGACGTCTGCGAGCTCGGCATCTTCGATCTATAGTGCTTCCAAGATGCGATTTTCTTCTCCGCTGATCTCTTTGCCCTTCGGCTGCCGGTAGTGCGGCGCCACCCACTTCGCCCATTTCGCGCCGTTCGCTCCGACACGTTCGACAATAATTCCTTCGGCGGGCTCGCTCCCGAAATGCGCACGTTTCGGCACCAAAGAAGCGAGCGACTTTTTCCCGATTCGCCCGCGAAAATGGGGCTTCAACACGACAAAACCGAGCCGAGATAACTTCTCGTTTACTTCGTCGCGCGGCAAAAGAAGCCCATCTTTTCCGCGTATACCGTGAAAAATCACCGCCGCCGGCAGCCGATCATAATATGTCGCCAAACGGTGCAACAGCCACTCGGCATAGATCACTGTCCCCGAGGACAGCAGCGGTTCGAGCAGATCTTCATGCACGCGTAGCCATCTGCGCGCGGCGCGGTGAATTCGCCCTTCCAGCGCAACTTTCCAATCCGTCTTCAGTGCGACGTCGAGCTGGCCAAAACCGTCATCTCCGATGGTCAGCGCGATGCCGTCCAACTTCTCCACCACCACCACCGGTGCCTCGAGAAAAAATCCGAGATGTTCGGGGGGGACCACCAAGTCGTCATTTCCCAACCGGCTGCCCGGCAGATGTGGCACGCGCGGGATCGTCGATTTCATCGCAGCTCCAAGCGTACTGGTCTTTCGACCAGGTCGCTGATCCGCCGTTCCAGCGGTTCCCGGCGTGCGCGGGCGGCGTCCGGATCGACCTGAGGGATCGCTCCCGTCGCCGCCGCTTGCACAAAACGCGCGGCTTGTAGCGCAAGAACGAGCGCCAGCGGAGGGGCGAGGGCGATCGCACGATCGATCACCGCTTCATCCTTCACCGCTTCCGCATACGCGTCGCACAACACGAAAAATTGGTGGCGCGAGAGGCGCTCGTACCCGGCCGTCCGCGCGAGGTCGATCGCCGGATCTCCACGACCCGCGGTCTCGAAGTCGATCAATAGAGCCGTCTCGCCGTGAAAGAGAATATTCGGGGCGCGCACGTCTCCGTGGCAGATCGCCGGCTTCTCTTCGCCGGTGGAGTACGAAGCGAGCTCGCGCGGTCGGGCGCTCAGTGCCTCCAATTTTTTGGAAACCAGCTTCGCGTGCGCTGCGGAGAACATCTTTTTCGATTTCAGCAGGGCGAGCAGCCGTTCACCTTCGCCGAGCGCGGCAGAAATATTCGCGCCGCCGGGCAAAGGACGCAGCTTTTTTGGAACGCGGGCGCGGTGCAGCGTGGCAAGCGTAGCCGCGACACGTTTCAAGACCATCGAATCGAAACCTGCCGGTGATTTTCCCGGCGCCGCCGCCGAAACAAAATATTCCGTGGATTGAGAGACTATCTCTGGAGCCGCACCGGTTTTGGCGGCCGCGGCCCAAGCCAAAACTTCGTGTTCGACCGAAACGGCCTCTCCGAGCGCAAATTTTGCGTAATATTCGAGCCGCTCCGAAGAAATTCGCGCGACGAAATGGCGCCCACTCGGGCTCGCCGGAATAAATCGAACGCGCGCGCCAGGAAATTCGCGCGCAATTCGCTCACGAAACACAGAGCGCGCGGCCGAGACTTCACGCGAAGGCACGGCCGCAACTCTCTATGAAAATCAACCCCAGTACGAGAAGCCGGTCGACTGCGGCGCGCGGACTTGGTTGCGGATCGATTTCTCGAGGTCCGCAATCTCGCCCGATTTGCCGTCGAGCTTCGAACCGAACGCCGAGCGGAATTCCGCCTTCGCTGCGTCGGTGAGCGCCCACTTGCCTTCGGCGTTCGAGAAGATCGCTTTCGCGGTGCGCGCGAGGACGTTGCGGTCGCCCGCGAGGCCCTTCTCGCTGGTCGCGCCTTCGTACTCATTGATCAGCGCGCCCTTCATCATATTGATGAGGCTGCGAGCTTCGGCTTTGCTGATCGTGTTGCCGCTCTGGTCGTACGCCTTGGCGCGCGAAAGAGCAGGTGTGTAGACATTATTTACGGTTCTGATGGACATGGTTGCCTCCCCTGATTGCGACGATTGTTCCCGCTAGATTCACCACTATCTTCGGCGGCGCTCGCAAACCGGTGCGCACAAATGCGCACACAATCGTACGCGGCACCGATACCTTGGTTGGGAGGGCTCCATGCGTTCGATTTCGCCTTCAGATCCCGCTTCCGACCCCGTAGTCCAAAAGCTCGCTGCGCTCGAGGTCGAAGAGACCATGGCCGTCTATCTCGGTCTCGTCGAGTCCGATCCCGAGAAGGCCGACGTCGCGGCGCTCGCCTTACGAGAGCACGGCCGCGGCGGCCGCCTGACGCACGAACATGTAGAGACACTCGCGAACTGCGTGCTCGTTGCGCCGAATAGTTTGTGCGCCGGCCATCTCGCCAAAGCGTTAGCCGCGCTCGGACGCGAAGCGGGTGCTGCGGCCGGCTCGCTCGTCGCCAAGATGCGTGGGCTCGTCATTAGTACCGACGTCGAATACTGGAGCTTCGACGGTGCCGTTTGGGCGCTCGGATATTTGGGCGGCGACGAAGCCTCCTTATTCCTCGACGAGCTCGAAGCGGAGACGCCGAGCCGTGCCGTGCGCTCGAATTCGATCTATCGCGGCGCCATGCCCAAAGACGCGCGCCAACAATGTTACGAAAAAGCGCTCCTCGGAGCGCGCGGATTATTGGCCAATCCACTTCCGGGAGTATGGCGTGAGCGCAAAACGAATTTGCCGCTCAGCAAATCCGGAAGCCAGCAAAAGGTTGCCGGCAAAGCCTGGGATTTGCGGAGCGCGCTGAACGACACGCCAAAATCCTCGGCGCGTCCGACCCTCAAAAGAGCCAACGCGCGTTAACGCAAGGACACCGGCGAACGCGCCAGATAATTATCCCAAGCCAAAATTCGCAGAGACTCGGTATTGCGCCGCCAGCGCATCGCCTCGATCACCGCGCGCGCGAGATGATTGTCGGTGATCAGCGGGACACCGGCATCGACGGCCCGCCGGCGGATCAAATATCCGTCGGGACGGCCCAGCTCGTCATACTCACGAGGCACATTGATCACCAGGTCGACCTTGCCGGCCTCGATGACATCCATCGCTGAAGTGCCTTCACCTTCGACCTTCGCCAAAGGTGTGCAAGGAATGCCGAGCTCCTTCAGCGCCTCGGCGGTTCCGGGCGTCGCGAAAATCGGAAGCTTGAGCTCCTCGTGAATGGTGCGCGCTTCGGTGCCGAACCAATATTTTTCTTCCACTGGCCCCAAGGACAGCAAGACACCCTTTTTGGGAAAACGAAACCCCGTCGACAACAAGGCATGTAACAAAGCTTCGTGGAGGTCGTCGCCGAAACAACCGACCTCGCCGGTCGAGGCCATTTCCACGCCTAGCAGAGGATCCGCACCGGCCAAGCGCGAGAAGGAGAACATCGGCGCCTTCACCGCGACATAGTCTAAGTCCAGGCCTCGATTTTCGACGGGGTTCCGCACGCCCAACATGCGGCGCATCGCTTCCTTCACGAAGTTATTCCCTGTTACTTTGGACACGAAAGGAAACGACCGCGAAGCCCGCAAATTACACTCGATGACCCGCACCGCATTGTGCTTCGCCAAAAACTGCACATTGAACGGCCCGGTGATCATCAGAGCGCGGGCCAAAGCTTCGGCGATCTTCTTCACCTTGCGGATCGTCGCAATATAGAGAGTTTGCGGAGGCAACATCAACGTGGCGTCACCGCTGTGCACGCCGGCATCTTCGATATGTTCGGAAATTGCGGAAAGAATAATCTCGCCATTATCCGCAACCGCGTCGATCTCCACCTCGCGCGCCTGAGTTTCAAATTTCGAGATCACCACTGGATGTTGCGGCGACACCGCTTTGGCGCGTTCCAAAATCCGGTAGAGCGCGTTCGGCTCGTGCGCGACCTGCATCGCCGCACCCGACAAGACATAAGAAGGCCGCACCAACACCGGAAATCCGCCCAATTTCTCGACGATCTTCGAGCCTTCGTTGGCGTCGGTGAGGTGGGTCCACTTCGGTTGGTCGATTCCCAATTTATCGAGCAACGCGGAGAATTTTTGGCGATCCTCCGCCATGTCGATATTTTCGGCGCTGGTACCGAGAATTTTCACGCCGGCTTGGGCCAAACGTTGCGCGATATTATTCGGCAGCTGTCCGCCCATGGACACGACGACGCCGGTCGGCTGCTCGCGTTCGTAGACGTCGAGGACTTTTTCGAAGCTGATCTCGTCGAAGACCAACTTATCGCAGACGTCGTAATCGGTGCTCACCGTCTCCGGGTTGTAGTTGAGCATGATCGTCTCGTACGACAGCTCGGACGCGGCCTGCACCGCGTTCACACAACACCAATCGAACTCCACGCTCGAGCCGATGCGATACGCACCGCTGCCGAGCACCATGATCTTTTTGCGCCACGAGGAAGGCGCCTCCGATTGCGTCGCGTGATAACTCGAATAGAGATAGTTGGTCTCCGCGGGATATTCCGCGGCCAAAGTATCGATCTGCGAAACATGCGGCTCGATGCCGTGTTGTTTGCGTACTTTGCGAATCGATCCCCGCTCCGCTTTGGTCATCACGCCGATCGCGCGATCGGAGAAACCAAGCTGTTTCGCCGTGCGCAGCCGATCTTCCGGCAGCGGCCAGCTGGAGTGCTTCAGCTCTTGGTGCATCGCCACCACCGGCTGGAGCGCGCGCAAAAACCAGGGATCGATCTTGGTGAGCGCGAAAATATCCTCGACCGACATCCCTTGCTGCAACGCTTTGGCGATCGCAAACAGTCGCAGCGGCGTGGCCACCTTCAGCGCATTTTTGATGTCCGGAAACTCGAACGCGTCAGGATCGACACCCTTCGGTCCGATATCCAACATGCGCACTGCTTTTTGAATCACCTCGGGGAAGGTGCGGCCGATGGCCATCACTTCGCCGACGCTCTTCATTTCGGAGCCGATATTCATCGAGGCGCCGCGGAATTTCGAGAGATCCCAGCGCGGCATCTTGCAGACGATATAGTCGAGCGCCGGCTCGAAAAAAGCGGTGGTGCGCCGAGTAATTCCGTTCGGAATTTCCGGCAAAGTATATCCGAGAGATAGTTTGGCGGCGACATAGGCGAGCGGATAACCCGTCGCTTTGCTGGCCAGCGCCGAAGAGCGCGACAGCCGCGCATTCACTTCGATCACCCGATAGTCCGTGCCGTTCGGGTCGAGCGCATATTGGATATTACATTCGCCGACGATGCCGAGATGACGGATCGTCTTCAGCGCCACCGAACGTAAGAGTTGATACTCTTCGTCGTTCAACGTCTGCGAGGGCGCGACGACGATCGACTCACCCGTATGGATACCCATCGGGTCGAAGTTCTCCATGTTGCAGACGGTGATCGCGTTGTCGCGCCAGTCGCGCACGACCTCGTATTCGATCTCTTTCCATCCGCGGAGATTCTCTTCGACCAACACCTGCGAAATTCCGCCCGCAAAAGCCCGTTTCAGCTTCTCTTCGAGCTCTTCTTCGGTGTCGACGATGCCGCTGCCTTTGCCGCCGAGCGCATAACCGCCGCGCAACATGACGGGGAGACCGATCTCGTGGGCCGCCGCGCGCGCCTCGTCCATATTCGTGCAGGCACGGCTGCGCGCCGTTTTCACGCCGATCTCATTCAAGCGATCGACGAACAATTTCCGATCTTCGGTGTCGCGGATCGCTTTGATCTGCGTGCCGAGGACGCGCACGTTGTATTTTTCGAGAATTCCGCGGTCGTGTAGTTCGAGGCCGCAATTCAGCGCGGTTTGTCCGCCGAAAGAGAGGAGGATCGCGTCGACCTCTTCCTTGACGATGATCCGCTCCACGAATTCGGGAGTCACCGCGACCAAATAAACTTTGTCGGCGAGATCCTCACCGGTCTGAATGGTGGCGATGTTCGGATTGATGAGGACGGTCGCTACTTTTTCTTCCTTCAACGCCTTGATGCACTGCGATCCGGAATAATCGAACTCACCGGCCTGGCCGATTTGGAGAGCTCCTGATCCGAGGATCAGGACGCGCCGCGGTTTTTTCGGGAGATATGCACCGTACATCGCTCGCTCCTCAGCTCGACCGCGCCATGGCGCCGACCAATCTCAGAAAATCGTCGAATAAAAATCCGCAATCTTGCGGGCCGGGCGAAGCTTCCGGATGGAATTGTACGCTGAAGAACGGTTTCAGGCGGGAGCGGATCCCTTCGTTCGAGCCGTCGTTCAAATTCACGAACCACGGTTCCCAGTCCGGCGGCAGCGTCGATTCTTTCACCGCATAACCATGATTTTGGCTGGTGACGAAACATCGCCGCGTCAATAGATCCTGCACCGGCTGATTCACGCTGCGGTGGCCGTACGGCAATTTATAAGTATCTCCTCCGGCGGCCAGCGCGAGAATTTGATTTCCCAGGCAGACGCCGAAAATGGGTTTTTTGTAAGTTCCCAGCAACGACCGAATCTGTTCGATCAGCGGCTTGAGATCCTTCGGATCGCCGGGCCCGTTTCCGATCAATATTCCGTCGGCTTCCTTGGAGAGCTCGAGGAGATTTGCGTGGTAAGGCGCGCGTACCACGCTCGCGCCGCGCGACAGCAGCGAACGCACCAAATTATCTTTGGCGCCGGCGTCGACGAGCATGATCTTCAGCGGTCCGCCCGGATATCGCACGACCTCTTTTGGAGCGACGAGGCGAAATACTTCCTCGTGCATCTCCACGGCTTCGGCGGTGCGTTTGGCGCGGTCGAGATCCAAGCTCGACGAAAATAGCCATCCGCGCATCGTGCCGTGTTCGCGCAGGCGTCGCGTCAGCGTTCTCGTATCGATACCGGTCACCGCGGGCACATTTTCTTGGCGAAGCCATTCCCCGAGGGAGCGCCGCGCCGCGTAGTGACTGTATTGGTCGACGTAAGTTTGGACGACGAGGCCCTGCACCTGAATGCGATCCGCCTCGTAAGGTGCGGTGATCGATCCGGGCTCGCGGGGGACAGGAACGCCGTAATTCCCGACGAGTGGATAGGTCATCACCAGGATCTGTCCCCTGTACGAAGGATCAGTCAGCGTTTCGACGTAGCCCGTCATCCCGGTGTTGAAGACGACCTCTCCACCGACCGGCTGAGCCGCACCGAATGAAACGCCGCTCATCTCCGTCCCATCTTCAAGTACGAGCCGCATCGCGCGGACCAAACCTTAGGAGGGCAGGGGTGTCAACGCACTGTTCACAAGTCGAACGATCGCGGCTAGTGTGCGCGGCCATGAGGCTTTTCGCGCTTCCGCTTTTGACCGCGCTCGTCGCGTCCGCCCCATTGTCGGCTTCGGCAAAGACAGAGGGTGGTTGGGAATACGTGAATACCGATCAAGGTGTCACGGTGTATCGCAAGCAGGTGGAAGGCAGCGACGTCGTCGCGTTCAAAGGTGTCGCCTACGCGAATCTGCCGATCGGAAAAGTACTCGCGGTGTTCAAGGATCCGGCGCAGCGACAATATTGGGTCGACCGCTACGAAGAACATAAAACTCTCGAAAAAGGTCCGGACACCGAGACGTATTGGATCCATTTCGGGCTCCCTTGGCCGGTCTCCGATCGCGACTATGTTTTGCGCGCGGACGGACAAGGAAATCCGGATAAAAAGACTTATACGGCAAAGATTAAATCCGTAACTCACGGACAAAAAGGTGAAGACGACTGCTGCGTGCGCGCGGAAGTTTACGGAACCTTTTATGAGTTCACCGCCGTCCCGGGCGAAGAAAAGACGAAGATCATCGTCGAAGTTCACACCGACCCGAAAGGTTCGCTTCCGACGTGGCTGGTGAATTTGATCCAGAAGAGCTGGCCGTCGAAGACACTCGGTGGGTTGATCAAACATTCGACCGTCGCGCAGATTCCGGCGCTCCCCGAATACAAAGACTGGCACGCGAAAGTGGCGTCCGTCGCCGAGACGAAGACTGCGACTACGGCGAATTAATCATGGCCCCGGCGCTGGATTTCTACTTCGATTTTTCCTGCCCCTTCGCCTACCTCGCATCGACGCAGATTGAATCGCTGGCCAAGAGGACAGGTGCCGAGCTGCGCCTGCGCCCTGTTCTTTTGGGCGGGGTGTTCAAGGCGATCGGACAAGAGCCGAACCTCGCCGCGACGCTCGGGCCCTCCCGCGCGAAACACAACCTCAACGACATGCGGCGCTTCGCGGCTTTTCACGGCGTGACGCTGAAAATGCCGGCGGGGCATCCGCTGCGCACGGTCGAAGCACTGCGCGCCCTGCTCGCGGCCGGCGAGCCTTTTCTGCCGTTGGCGCACCGTTTTTACCGCGCGTATTGGGTCGACGGCGTGAATATTTCCACGCCCGAAGGTGTGACGCGCGTGTTGACCGAAGCCGGGCTCGATGCGTCGAAGATCATCGCGCGCGCCGCCACGCCGGAGATCAAAGACGAACTGCGCCGCCGCACCGATGAAGCGGTGCAGCGCGGAGTTTTTGGCGTGCCCGCAATTTCTGTCGACGGCGATCCGCAGCTTTATTTCGGACAGGATCGATTGGGATTTGTCGAAGAAGCTTTGGGCGGAAATACATCGCCGGTGATCCTTTCCTACCGTCCCGGCGACTATTGTGCGCCGGTGGATTTTTGGTTCGACTACGCCAGCCCCTTTACTTATTTGGCGGCCGAAAGAGTCGAACTATATTTCGGTGAGCACGCACGCTGGCGTCCGTTATTGATCGGCGGGCTCTTCAAAACCGTGGGGCAGGTACAAGTGCCGCTCTTCGCGATGAGTGAATCGAAGCGGCGCATTTCGATGGCGGATCTGGTGCGGCAGGCGAAGCGGTACGATATTCCGTTCACCTATCCGCAGAAATTCCCGATGAACACCGTGCTCCCGCTACGGGTCACTTTGGCGGCGGAGATAGATGGTGTCCCCGCGGACAAAGTTCGCGAAATGTCGCGCCGGATATTCCGGGCCTATTGGGCCCAGGGGCGGGATATCTCCGAGCCGGCGATCATTTCGGAGGTCGCTTCTTCGGTCGGGTTGGACGGGTCGAAGTTGGTGTTGCGCGCCGCCGATGCTCCGGTGAAAGACGAGCTCCGCAATAATACCGAGGAGGCCGCGGTTGCAGGGGCTTTCGGTGCGCCGACCTTTGTCGTTTCCGGTAGCGGAGAGGACGCGCCGGCATTATTTTGGGGCGGCGATCGTCTCGAATTGGCGGCGCTGGCCGCGCGTGGCGACCGCCGAGTTTTTTAGATGTTGCACCTCAAAAGCCAGACCGAAGCCGTGTGGCTGGAGCGCGCGCTCGCGTCGATGCCGGACATTCTGCTCGACCATGCGCACTGCGAGAAAAAAGCCGCCTCGACCGCGCTGTCGTTGATTTTCAAATATCCCGAGCACCGCGGCATCGTGGAACCGCTCTCCCGCTTGGCGCGCGAAGAGCTGGCGCACTTTGAAGAAGTTCTCCGCCATTTGGATGCGCGCGGATTGGTTTTCCGCCGGCAAAAGCCGAGCCCCTATGCCGGAAAATTGATGACTTTGGTGCGAAATACCGAGCCCCAGAAAATGCTCGATACTTTCATCGCCTGCGCCTTCATCGAAGCCAGGAGCTGCGAACGGATGAAGCTCTTGGTCAGCGGCTTGGATGCGGATAAGCCGCTGCAAGAGCTCTATCGGGGATTATTGATCGCGGAAGCGCGCCATCACCGTTTATTTATCGACCTGATCTTGGAGACAGGTGCCTTCGAGAAAGCGGTGGTCGATCAGCGCATCGAAGAATTCGCACATCACGAAGCTGCGGTGATCGCCGAAGCTCCGCCCGAACCACGGATGCATAACTGAGCCGTCAACGGCGGAACAAGTCCGCCTACGGCTCCTACGCTCTCGTTGCTCGCTGCGCGCTTCGCTTGCGGTGAGCCGTTGGCCCGTCCGCTTGCGGGATCCTTTAGCGGCCGCTGCGAACGAAAGAATCGGACGAGCCCGGGAAATCCGAGGGGCGATACAACCAGCCCGCGCTGCTGGCGAGGCCGGCTTCCAAACGACTCATCGACAACGCGCCGAGCCCGCGAGCGAGGTCGCCGCGAAGATGCGCGCTGAACTCACCCTTTTGGGTGACGCGTCCGTCGGTCAAAGTCAGATCGAGCGCGACCGTGTGGAGGCTTTTATCCTCGAACGCGGCGCTGATTTTGACCTCGTCGATGGAGACCGACAATTTCGAGAGATCGAGCCCGCCCGCTTTGGCGAAAGCGCGAACCTTCGGATCCGCGGCGAGCTGCTTCAAGGTCTTGAGCTCGCGCTCTGCGGGGTCGCCGCCGGTCACCAATTTGTTGCCTTCGAGGTCGAGCGCGACGAGGCCTTTGTTCTTGTCGCCCACCAAAGCGAGCACGCCTGCGCCAGCGCCCGCGTCGTGATAACCGACGTTGCCGGTCGAGCCGCCGCGGCTGTAGCGCATCGTATCGACGGAGGTCGCCTCGAGGTCGAGCTCGAGCGTCGTCTTCCGGGCGCTGCCGCCGGCATCCGGGCGAAAGCTCATCTCGAGCTGGAGCTTCTCGTCGCGGCCTTCACCCGGCTTGAGCGAGTATTCCATATAGCCGTCGCGCAGCGTCTTGGCGTTGCGAATGCTGATCAGCTCACCGGAATTGTTGGCAGTTTCTGCTTTTTCGACGCGAACCATAGTGCCCCTCGAATGTATAGACGTGTGGTCAAACCTGATTCTCGGCGGAACGCCGAATGTGTTGCGTCGACCACGCATCGAGGTCGCGCTAAGAGGCGGCCCGTGGCGAAACGTTACTGGTTGGTGAAGTCCGAGCCCGACGTCTTTTCGTATGCCGATCTGAAGAAGGCACCGAAGAAGACGACGGCCTGGGAGGGTGTGCGCAACTATCAAGCGCGGAATCTGCTGCGCGACGAGATGAAGAAAGGCGACGGCGTGCTTTTCTATCATTCGAGCACGGATCCGCAGGTGATCGCGGGGACAGCTGTGGTGGTGAGGGAAGGTTATCCGGATCCGCTGCAGTTCGATTCGAAGAGCGACTATTACGACGCCGACAGCGATCCCGAAAATCCGCGCTGGTTTTTGGTCGATATTCAGGCGGACGAAGAATTCAAAGCGCCGCTCACCCGCGAAGAGCTGAAAACGATCAAAGGACTCGAGGCGATGATCCTTTTGAAAAAGGGAAGCCGCCTCTCCGTGCAACCGGTCACCGAAGCGGAGTGGAAGATCATTACCCAGCGAGGGTTCGGTAAGTAGGGCTCAAGAAAGCCATGACGAGCGAGGCGGGGAGCGATTCGCTGGCATTTTCGTGCGTGCCGTGGCGGAAGTGATCGTCAGATGAAGGTCGCCGTCGTCGCGCATGTGAACAAATCTCTGGCGGGCGCGCGGCCCGACGCGTTGCGAGCTGCGCTCGCGGAGGCCGGGATTGAGGAGCCGCTGTGGTACGAGGTCGAGTCGAGCTCGGAGGCGCCGTCCAAGGTACAGAAGTGTTGCGACAAAGGTGCTGAGCTTCTGGTGGTGTGGGGCGGCGACGGGATGGTGCAGCGGAGCATCGACGCGTTGTTGCACGCCCGTGCCGACGTCCCGGTGGCGATCATCCCCGCGGGCACGGCGAACCTGCTCGCTACGAACCTCGGCATCGAGCGTGACCTGGTGAAAGCCGTCGACCTCGCGCTTCATGGCCGCCGCAGGACGCTCGACGCCGGCCGAATCAACGGCGAACACTTCGGCGTGATGGCGGGCCTCGGCTTCGACGCGCGCATGATCCGCGACGCGAAGAAACGCCTGAAACGGAGGCTCGGAAAAGCCGCCTACGTGTGGACCGGCCTCAAGAACCTGCGCCACGACGCCACGCGCGCGAAGATCACCGTCGACGGCGAGCGCTGGTACAAAGGACCCGCGAGCGTCATTTTGATCGCGAACGTGGGCACCATCCTCGGCGGCATCACGCCCTTTCCGGATGCGCGTCCCGACGACGGCATACTCGAAGTGGGCGTCGCCCGGGCCGAGAGCGTCTGGGAGTGGGCGCGCATCGCCGCCCGCACGGTGACCGGCGATCCGGAGCGTTCACCGCTGGTCGAAATGACCTCGGGCAAACGTATCCTGGTGGAGCTGGACCACGCGCTCCCTTGGGAAGTCGACGGCGGCGAACGCGGCTCGGTGAAGCGGGCCAAAGTGCGTGTGAAGAAACACGCGATCACCGTGTGTGTCCCCGAAGGTAATAGTCACGCTTGAAAGAGTCAACTTGACTCAAATCTCCGACGTGCACACCATCGAAGCCATGTTGCCGCTCGATATCCACGCCTTGAGAAAAGCCGCCGCCGCAGGGCAGCGCTTCGAGTACCTCTATTTTTACGGTCACACGCCGCGCGAGGACGGGAAACTATCGAACGCGTGTTTCAGCCAGTGGTTCCTCGCGCCGTTCGAGCTCGAAGGTCATACTTACCCAACCGCGGAACATTGGATGATGGCGTCCAAGGCGCGTCTTTTCCAGGATGAAGAAATGCTCGCGAAAATTCTTGCGGCCGCGTCGCCCGCGGAGGCGAAGAAGCTCGGTCGGGAAGTGCGTGGTTTCGATGGCGAGAAATGGAACGCAGCGCGCTTCGATGCGGTGACGCGCGGAAATGTCGCAAAATTCTCCTCGACGGTCGAGCTGCGCGAATATTTGTTGGCGACGGGCGACGCGATTTTGGTGGAAGCCGCGCCGAGAGACACGATCTGGGGCATCGGCCTCGGCGCGAGCTCGGAGAAGGCGCGCGATCCGAGGAGCTGGCGCGGATCGAATTTACTCGGGTTCGCGTTGGTTCGTGCGAGAGCGATACTTCGAGGCGAGCTCTCGTTGTAAGCTCCGCGCCATGTTCCCGGCTCTCCCGTACGAAAGTTGGTCGAAATCGCTGCTCGGTCTGCATCTGGTCAGCCAGATGGTCGGGAGGGTGAGGCTCGAGCTGCATCCGGCGATCAATCATTGGTGGCACGCGACGATGTATGTCTCAGCGCGCGGCCTGACCACGGGCGTAATGCCCATTCGGGGCAGGAGCGAGACGCTCGACATCGAGATCGATCTTCTCAGCCACGAGGTGGTGCTGCGGATGAGCCACGGAAAGACGAAGAAGGTCGACCTGTCCGAGAAGACAGTCTGCGATTTTTATCGAGACTTCACCGCGTCGCTCGCGGAGCTCGGGATCGACGTGTCGATCGACGTACACCCGTACAAATGTCGCAGCAAAACACCGTTTCCCGACGATCGCGACAATGGAACCTACGACCGCGCGGCGATCACCACGGCTCTCCAAATCCTCGGCGACGTGAACACGGTGTTCACTGAGTTTCGGGGAAGATACGTGGGCAAGTCGAGCCCGGTGCATTTGTTTTGGCATAGCTTCGATCTCGCGGTGACGAGGTTCTCGGGCCGCAAACATCCGGAAATTCCGGGCGCGGATCCCGTCACTCGCGAGGCCTACTCGCACGAAGTGAACAGCGCCGGCTTCTGGTTCGGAGACGACAAAGTCCGCGAGCCCGCGTTTTATACATATACTTCGCCGGCACCCAAGAGCCTACCGAACGACGCGTTCGAGACGTTGCGCTACGAAGAAGTCCGCACGGCAGCTGATCCGCGGGCCAAATTGCTCGAGTTTTTGCAAAGCGCCTACGAGCGAGGAGCCGACGCGGCCGGCTGGGATCGCGCCGCGTTAGAGAGCTGATAAAATGAGCCGAATATTATTCGCTGCCGTAAATATGATCCTGCTTCTCTCGGCTTGTGCCACCACCGAAACGGCAGCGGCGCGCAGCGGATCCGGGAGCTCGTTTTCTGAACGTCTGGTCGGCGGTTGGAAAGGCTCCCTCAAATACAAAGACTATCAAGAACCAAACCGCGAAGTGAGGTTGCCAACTGTCCTGAAGGCCACCTCGACGTCGACCACGAACGGTGTGGTTCTCGACTACGTCTATGATGAAGCATCCGGTAAAACGGTCCACAGCACGTCGATCTTCGCGCTCGACGATGCCGGAAGAGAGCTCCGCTGGGGCAGTCGCCAAGACGCGCCGGAGAAACGTCCGTTATATGCGGTGCAGAGCCTCGATTGTCGCGAGAGCGACGTGACCTGCAGATTGATCGTCGAGACCGAAGGTGAAGACGACGACAAACCGGCGACGATCCGCGAAACGGTGATCGTCGGCGGGGTGTTGCTGCTGATCATCAGAGAGGTCCGCTTCGCGGGCGAGCAAGACTTCATCCAACGCCACGCGTACTCACTGGTTCGCCGGCCCTAATTAACCCGTCTTCTCGCGGACACACTCTTCGATCAGCTCTTCCAGCTTTCGCATCGCCGGCTCCCACGCGTATTTCGACACCACGAGCTCTCGCGCTGCGATCTCTTGGGCCGCACGCCGCGAGGCATCCGTGTTCAATGCGAGCACCGCGTCGATCCACTCCTCGGGAGTACGCGCCACGACCGCGTCGCGACCCGGCAGACCTTCGATGCCCTCCATCGCGGCCGGCGACGCGATCACCGCGAGCCGCGCGGCCATCCCTTCGAGCACCTTGTTCTGGATCCCGCGCGCGATCCGCAACGGGGCCACCATCAAGGTGGCTTCGCCGAGATGCGTGCGAACGTCGTCGACTGCGCCCGTCACGGTGACACCTGGTCTTTCGGCTAGGCGCTTCACTTCTTCCGTCGGTGCCCTGCCGACAATTCGAAACTCGGTTCCGGGAATGCGCTCCCGTAACCGCGGCATGACTTCCTCAGCAAACCAGGTCACGCCGTCGACGTTCGCGAAATAATCCATCTGCCCTACGAAGACCAACACCGGTGCACCCGCACGTGGCGCACGTTTCGTGGCCCCAAAAAACTCCGCGTCCACGCCGTTGGGAATACCAAGCACTCTTTTCGCGCCCGGAGCTGTCCTCTGGAACATCTCGGCTTCAGCCGCCGACACTAAGGTCGACGCGTCGAACTCGAGCGCGATCTCCCGCTCGTACCGAGCCAGACCGTGCGCCTCGAGCTGATAGATCGTCTTCATCGGCTGCGCGGTGTGTTCGGCGTATTGCCGCCATTTGTCGGAGTCGACGTCGACGAAATCCATCACGCGCGCCATCTTCTTCCCGCGTAGGGACGCGTTGCGCACGTACTCCGCCATCGGGGAGGAGTAACACAAGGCCGCGTCGTATTTTCTCGACGCCAGCCAACCTTCCACCACCCGGCGCAAGCGAAACGAGAAAAAATATCCCACCGACAAAGGCTGAAGCCGAGGCAAAGCGAGAACGGAGCGCGCGCGAGATAGTTTGCGGTTTTTCGAAATAATCGAGACGTCGCGGCAGATCTTCTTGAGCTCCGAGGTCCACTGCATGTCCTCGGGGACATCTGCAAAGGTACCGAGGTCAATGGAGTGCCCGCGGCCCGCGAGATATTTCAACTCGTGGTAGGCGCGAATTTTTTCGCCTTTATTTGGGGGAAAAGGGACGCGGTGGACCAGCGCCAGGATCCTCACGACATCTCCCTGAGCACCCGCTCCACCGTTCCGAACTCGAACCAGGTCAACAGATTATCGAGCTTGGACATCATCCCGGAGAGCCCGATATATCCGCGCGTATCCCGCAAAAATCCCTGCTTGAATTTCGGGATTTCCGGATCGATCTCCCACGGATGCATGTAGATGATCGCCGGTTGTTTTTCGCGCTCGTTGACGTGCGCCACCGCCAGCGCGACCGATCGCACCGGGAAGAGTCGCAAATATCCGCCGCCCGCGATGGGCAGGTTTTTTCCTGCCACGCGCACCGTGGTCAGCGGAAATTCCCAGAGTTGTTTGCCCGCAATCGTCAGTTTCTGCGGAAAGCGCGCATAATCCGGAATTCCATAACGGTCGTGCACGATGGGAAAGATCGACGAAGAATATTCGAAACCCAGCTCGACCAAAATTTCATGCGCCCACAGCGATTTCTTAGTGATCGAATACGTCGGCGCACGATAACCGCGGACCGGCGCTCCGATCGTGTCTTCCAAAATTGTCTTCACCTTCAAGAGATCTTCGCGAAACTCCGAGGGCGTCATTTCGAAGACCAACTTATGCCAATAAGAATGGGCCGCGACTTCGTGTCCGCGATCGTGAATTTCGCGAACTAATTCTCGGTGCCGCTCTGCGACCCAGCCGAGCACGAAAAACGTCGCTTTCACCGAGTGCCGGTCGAACAGATCGAGCAATCTCCGCGTCTCAATGTCGACACGCATCGACTGCGCCGGCCACCGCTCACGCGGCACGACCCCATCCAAATTCTGCACAGTGAAATATTCTTCGACGTCGACGGTCATCGCGTTCAAACGCGTCGACAACTTTCCTGATCCGGCTGCCAGCGTTCGCAGCGTGGAGATGAGCCCGCTCATTTGCCGTTTTGGGCCGAGGCCTTCTTCCGCTTGCCGTGATCCACGTAGATCTGCCCGTGAATGCGGTTCCGTCCGATCGTCTCCAGCACTTTTTCCAGCTTGGACCGATTCGTCCGGTGTCCCGCGACGACCAACAAAACCGCATCGACGTGTTGCGCGATCAACGGGACATCCGCGTACGGAATCGCCGAAGGTGCGTCGACGATCATGTAATCGACAGCCTGATAAAGCTCCGCGAGCAAGGTCTTGAACTTCGCCGAAGCGACCACCGACGCGGGATTTTTGTGCTCTCCGCCGGCGTGCAACACGATCAAATTTCGACCGAGCACGCGCGCAACACATTGTGAAAGCGGACGTTCACCGGCGAGGGCGGATAAGAGCCCGCGGTCGTGATCGAGGTTGAATAATTCACCCGCGCGCGGGCTGCGAAAATTAGCGTCGACCAGCGCAACTTTGCGCTCGGAGTCTTCGCTCATGGCGAGCGCGAGATTATTCGAGAGTACGGTTTTGCCGTCGCCATCGCCGACCGACGTCACCAAAAATGACTTGAAGCCGAGCCGTTGTTTCAGCTCTTCGACGCGCGTCGCGAGAATGCGAATCGACGACGCGAAATCACCGTCGCGATCATAAAGCACGACCAGATCGCGCGAGGTTGAAGGCATGGCGCTGATCGCGGTGTCGGTCAGCGAAATCGTCTGACCTTTGATCAGCCCGCGAGGTGCCTCCGCGATCACCGGAGTATTCGGATTCCAAGTTGCGCGCGCGCTCCTCGGCGCCTCTGCGCTTCGCGGTGCTTGTTCTTTGCGGCCTCGGTCCACCGTCGCCGGAAGACGCATCATTCCCGCATTCGCCGTGAAAAGCTTCGACCCTTCCGCGCCCGGCATTTCGGGTTGCGGCTCACGGGTCGCTCTTTGTTCCGGTCGGGTTGGCGCCTTCGGACGCTTGCCGTCGTTTTTCCGGTCGTTCACCAGCAGCGCCTTCAGCATCTCATCTCGCAGGGTGTCTACGTCCGTGTCCAGGTCTTCGACGATGGATCGTGCGCTCATTTGCTCTGGTCGATGTGCAAGGGCCAGGGACCTTCGATCCGAAACGCAAAAAGTGGTCCCACTTTGTGCTACAGCACAGAAGGATCTCCGGCGCTCGCCCCGAAAGTCCTCGCCGCAGAGCCGCGCGTGCCGCCCGCAGCCTAGGGGCTTCGCGGAGCCGCTACTTCCGCAAGCCCTCGGCCGCCTTCAACAGCGTCTTGTATGTGCGATCAAAGATCGGCTTCGGCGCGATCAAGGTCAGCGCCCATTCTCCAAGCGTGCCCCCGAACGCGTGCACCACGACCATCGCTTCGCCGCCTTCGATCCGTTCGAGCTGCGCTTCGATCACGCCGTCGCCGATCGGGCTCGCGCCGAAAGAGATTAGCTTCGCGCCCAGCTTCTCTTCGAGAGCGCTCGATTCGAACTTCGCGTTCGTGTCGGCGAGCTTCACGGCCACCAACACCGGCCGGCCATCGGCTGCACGCGGACCGAGCGCGATACCTTGAATTCCGTCTGGGAGATCTCGAAGCTCGATCGTCCAGTCTTTCGGAAGCACCGCGCGGAGGCGTTCGATCGCAGCGGGCTCACGCGGTGGATTTTTATTCGACGTTTTTTCCGGAGAGGCTTCGGCGAAGCCGGCCAAAACGATCAGCACCGCGAAGCCGATCATTTTTTTCTCCCCAAAAACCCGAGAATACCGCCCTTTTTCTGGCCGGAGTGGCGATCATCGACTTCGTGCGCCGCAGCCATCGATAATATTTTTCCGAGATTATGTTGGTAAGTCTGATTTCCAGGAGCAATTTTCAACGCCGTCTCAATTAATTCTTGGGCGCGGATAAATTGTTTTTTCTTCATCGCCAACATGACGCCGAGACGGTTGTAATAAATCGCTTCTTTCGCCTCGCCGAGCGCTTTTTCCAGAAGCTCAATCGCCTGATCGACCTCACCCATCTCTTCGGCGCGGGTTGCTTGATCGTAGAGCTCTCGCCCGCGGCTCCGCATTTTGCTGGGCACCGCGTTCGCACCTGCCCCTTTGGACAGCTCGTCGAAAGCTTGTAAGTACAGCTCGTTCGACGGATCGAAGGTCAGCGCGAGCTTCATGTTCATGCGCGCAGAAACTAAGTTGCCCTCGGCCTTATCTTTCAGCGCCTCTTCGAATAATTTCGCCGCCTTGGCCATGCGCACGCCGTCGACGGGCTGCAGCTTCTTTTCGATCGTCGGCTTCTTCGGATCGGCTTTGGGCGCCGTCGCAGGCTCGGGGGTTGCCGGCTTCACGCTGGGCGGGGACCCGATGACCGGCGAGGGCTCGATCTTCGGCGCTGGCAGATCGATCTTTTGTGCGGCCGGCGCGGGCAATCCACCTTTGCGGCGATCGCGCTCTTCGATCGGCGCACGTTTTTGCCCGGCCGCAGGCGTCGGCGCGGGAGCCACTTTTCTCTCCGACTTCGGAACCTCGACGAGAAATTCCACGTCGAGCAACGGGGGTGGCGTCGGCATGACCACGCGCGGCGGTGGTGTCGCAGGCTCGCGCGTCGCGGCGATCGGCGATGCGAGACGCGGCGGCGGCGTGGGATCCGAATCGAGCTCCGGCTCGGGAAGCGAAGGCTCGGGTGGCGGCGGAGGCGGCGGCGCGAGCGATACGCGGCGCGCTTCTTTGGGCTTCGACTTCGCGCGATTGCGATCCTCTTCGGTGCGCAGCTCCGACAAAGACGGCGCGATCGGAAGCATCGTGTGATCGGTGATCATCTCCGAGTCGCTCTCGTCGAGCTCGGAAGGTTTCACCACCGGGATATTCGACTCGTCTTCATCCTCGTCGAGCTCCGCGAGGCCCGGGCTCTGGTCGTGCGTGCGCGCGAGATCATGCGTTTGGAGGAGCTCATTTTCGCTCGCGTCCTCCGTTTCCGGTTCAGCGAAGGCATCACCTTCCACGGTGCCTTCGAGCTCCGGCGCAACTTCGTCGTCGTTGACCTCTTCGAAGTCGGTGACGCTGGGGAGATCTTCGATCGGTTTCGGAAGCGGCTCTGGAACAAAGCCATCTTCGGTTTGCTCGGGGTCGCCGGAGGATTCTTTCGGCGCAGCGCCTCCGACGGTTTCGACTTTGATCGCACCTTTGTCGAGCAAGGTCAGAAGCGTGATGACCACTTCTTGCGGCGCGAGACCGGAGACGCGCTGAATTTCGCGGACCGTTCTCTTCGCGTCGATACAAGACACGATAAAATCTTCGTAGGGAGTATGCGGCGACGAACTATCTTTTTTGGTGAGCGCCGGAACGGCCTCGGGATGAAGAATTCGCGAGGTGACGCCCGAAGTATAAAAAAGAAATGTCGACATGCGCCCGCCGGCACCGGCGGACGGACCTTGAACGACGGAAAAATCTTTCGCCGAGACGTCGACGTCACCGAGGATCATCGCTTCGGGCGGTTCGGGTGCTTGTTCTTCGGGACGCGGATCCCAAGCGACGAGTCGGGTTCGTTCTGCGCGGATCGGTGAAACGTCGGCTTCTGCGCCGCTTCCTTCGAGGCCGAGCACGGACGGATCGAGGATGTGCTCGCAGAACGGGCACAACCAGTCGTTCGGGCCGACCTTACCGCTGCAGGATGGGCACTCCATCGCGACGCGCCCAACACTATCACTACGTTTTCAAACGGTAAAAGACCTCGCCGTCGAAGGTGAGCTTATCTTCGACAGCGCCCATTTTTGCGAAGAGCGTGAGCTCGGATTTCGCGTAGGTCAGGGATTGAAGCAGCTCGATCGCTTCGCCGCCGTCGTCCTCGCCTTCACCTTCCCAAAACAGCTCCACGCCGCTCTCCTCGTCGTCCGCGGGTGTCCAAATGTCCCAGCGATCGAGGAACAAGCGCCACGGTTCGAGCAGGCGGGGATCGTTCAAGCCGAGCAAGAGCGGTCCCGGGTCGTCTTTGAGCTTCGACCAAATTTTGTGCGTCAGCCGCGCTTCCGAGAGACGCGAGAGCTGCTCGTTCTCGAACAGCCTGTTGATCATGGCGATCAGATCTTCGAGCGCGGTGCTCTCGAGCAGATCTTTCGTTTTGCGCGACATCCGCCCGCGCGTCTTCATGTAGATATCGGACATCGCTTGCAGCGGCGTGAGAAACATCGGCGGGCGAATATCGACGTCCGGCAACTGGAGATCGGGACGTATTCGCGCTTGCGGCAATAATTGCGCGAGTGACTCACCGGTTTTCGGCGCCGATTTTCCGGCGACGATTTCGCTCATATTCGGCGAGCTGGCGAATTTCTGAAAAGCCGCGTTGTGCGCCAATACTCCGGCTTTGGTTCCTTCACCTTGCGGCTGCGGCAAATTCTGCTGCGGATGCTGATTTTGTTGCTGGGATTGTTGTTTCTTTTTTCGTGAATCGGAGTCGTCGCGCGGGCGGACTTTTTTCGCCTCGTTGATCTTCTGATTCGCGGTCTTGATCTGCTGCTCTTGCTGAATTTGCAGCTTGGCGTGCTGATTTTCGTTTTCGGGGACGTGTTCTTCCCCATGATCGCCGCTGGTCCCAGAGACATGTCCCGGCTTACGCGGAACGGCGCGTTCTTGTTGCGGAGCGCGTTTCGTCCGCGAGCTGGGGATGGGGCGAGTCGGGTCGCTCATCGACTATCGATCAACCTTTGAAGAGGATGAATTTCGAGAGATCGACACCGAATTTTTGGTTTGTCTTTTTCAGATAGTCTTGGTGCTCGTTCACCATATTCATCAAATATTCTTGGAAAATATCGACGAATAAACAGACCGCGTTGTACGAAGTCTCTTCGAACTTATCCACGGCGTCGTTGAATTGTTCGCGCGCATCGTCGCTGTCATTGTCGCGGAACTCGTCTTGGAGGCGCTGGCGGATCGCCGGCGGCAACAACAGCAACGCACGCAAAATATCGGAGAGCTTGAAGCTCTGCTGCGCGCGGACTTTGGTGATGTAGCGAAGCACTGAGGTCAACGTGTCGGGTTCGCCGGTGACCAAAAAATCGCCGTACGCTTCGAGCAAATGCTCCAGTGTTTGGCGCAGCTCCGGCTTCGGTACTTTGAGGAACGCGGGCACCGTCTGCGGGATGCGCTCCATCAAGTCTTCGATGATGTCCGGCTTACTTTTCTCGAGGAAAGTGAACAGCTCGATCACGGTTCATCGAGCTTAACATGAAGCTCTTCGGGACGCGGAGGCCAGGGCTCGTGCACGGAAAAACCGCTGCCCACGAGTGGAACCTGCATCGCAGTCCGTTTCTCCTGATCGAAATAAATCGGCGCGAAGAGATTGAGGAAAATTTCGCCGGGGAGCTCACCGGTCCGCACCACGACGCGCGAAGTCAGCCTCGCGAGCGTCTCACCCTCGGGGAGGATGGGCCGCAGCTCCGCCGGTTTCGGCTGCGCGTTCATCTCGATGTCGAGCTCTTTTGGATCGACCAAACAGAGCGCGATCGCCGGATCTTCGAGCGATTGGAGCCAGGTGACGCCCGGAGCTTTCGCATCATCGACGAGCAGAAAACGTTTCCCCGACAGACCCGGCAGTCCTTCGGGGAAATGAAAGACGCGTTCTTCGGAGACCTCGATCGGCCCGAAGCGCGCGGTCTCCGCCTTGGTCATCGCGCTGGCTTTCGAAGCGCGTCCAACCCGTCGGGCGGAGTCATTTGTTTTGCGGCCTCGACGTTGGCCGCAACCAAGTCTTCGTAGATCTCCTCGCGCAACACGCGAACGTGTGGCGGAGCTTCGATGCCGATCTTCACCTGCCGTCCGCGGATCTCGCGGACCACCAAGATGATGTCTTCACCAATCCTGATCTTTTGGCCAGGTCTTCGCGCGAGCGATAGCACGCTGAAACATCCCTCCTGGGAAACACGGCAATTCCTGCCGCTTAACCGTCGCGACCTTTTCTCAGTTCGGGGAGAAAGTCAAAAGAGCGTCGCTTCGGCGGTCGGATGGGAGAGCTCGAGATCTGTATGGAGGCGTTTCACGGCGGCGGCGACGTCGCTCGAGGCGACGAGGAAAGTGACCCGAAATGAGGAGGTCGAGATCCCGAGCACCTCGATCCGCTCCGAAGAAAGTGAGTCCAAAGCCTTCACCAACACCGAGCTGGTGCGCGTGATCCCTTCGCCGATCAGCGAGACCGCACCTTTTCCGCGCCGGTAGGCGAGGGGTCCGAGGTATCGGGTGACGAGCTTTTCCACGCTCGGCTCGTTGTGGATGTCGTCGAGCGCGAGCACGGCGGAGAACGCGCCGGTTTCGGAGCACACCACCTGTTTCGGGTGGGCGCCGATCGCTTCGAGCTCTTCGAGCATCGGTTTCAACGCCGACAAAGAAGCGGCGCTCGAGGCGATGGTGGCGATCTCCGTTTCGTGCGCGATGCCGCGAACGCCGGAGCTGGCCTTTGGTACATCACGGCGGATTACCGTGCCTGCATCGGCGCTCCCGGTTTTTTTCGCGTAGATCGCGATCCCGCGTTGTTTCGCGAACTCGACCGCTTGTGCGTTGAGCACCTTCGCGCCGTTCGCTGCGAGCTCTTGCATCTCTTCGTAGCCGATCGCTTCCAGCTTCGCAGCATTTGGTGCGACGCGCGGATCGGTCGTGTAGACGCCGTCGACATCCGAATAGATCTCGCAGGCGATCGCTTCGAGCGCTGCGGCGAGCGCGACCGCTGTGGTGTCCGAGCCGCCGCGTCCGAGCGTGGTGATGTCGCGCCGGTAACTCACGCCTTGATACCCGGCGACGATGACGATCTTTCCGAGCTCGAGCTCGTCTTCCACGCGAAAAGGCCGTACTTCCACGATGCGCGCGTTGGCGTGGCTCGCGGTGGTGATGATCCCCGATTGGCTTCCGGTGAGCGAAACCGCTTCGAAACCACACTCGCGGATGGCCATGGCGAGCAGCGCCATGGAGATGCGTTCGCCCGCGGACAACAACATGTCGAGCTCGCGGCGATCGGGCTCGCGGGAGATCGCTTTCGCTTTTTCGAGCAGCTCGTCCGTAGTGTCGCCCATCGCCGAAACGACGACGACGACATCGAAGCCCGCCTGTTTTTTTTCGACGACGAGCTTCGCGACCCGCGCGAGCTTTTCGGTGGTGGCCACCGAGCTGCCGCCATATTTTTGAACGACGATCGGACGTTTTTGGGTCATGGCTCGGAGCGCGCTTGCTCGTTCTTTTGAGCGGGGCGTTCACTCTCTGAACCCCCCGCAGTGCCCTCGGACTTCCATACGCTCGGTGCCGTGAAAAAGAGCACGGCGAGATAGGCGATCATCAAAGCGGCGCCCGCAAAAGCGAGCACCACGTGCGTGGGTTTGCTCTTCGGGATCACCAGCTCCAGCTTGGGATTCGCCACCAAACGCCGGCCGGGACGCGCGATCTCCAAAAGCGGGCGGTTCGGTCCTTCGAGGCGCAGATCTGCGCTCTCGGGCGGCATCGGCTCCGCATCGGTCGCGTTGAGCGGTGCCGTCGGCTGCGACGTCGTCACGCGTTCGGGCGGGAGCGAAGATTCCTCCAGCTGATCGACGAGCGTGTCGCCCGCGTCGCTGAAACGTCCGCCGGGAAATGGATGATCATCGAGCGCGCGTTTCAACGCGGCATCGAGCTCGGGCGGCGCTTCCTCGTCCATCGTCTCGCGCAGATCGCTGCTCGCATCGAGCGATTCGACCGGCCGCACCGCGAACGGCATGTGTTCTTGAAACAAGGGCTCGTCGTCGAGACCAAAAGGTGTGAGCTGCAGGCGAGGCGAGGTCACTGCATCGAACAGCGGAGGCGGCTCGCTCGCGGACGCAGCTTGCGGCGAGAAAAAGTCTCCGGTGATCTCGGTGATCTGTCCCGGCTGCGTGGTGTCCACGATCGGACCTTCGATCATCGCCAGCTCGGAAGCGGAACGAGGCCGCGGATCCTTCGGTTTTCTTCGAATGATCTGCGTGACTTCGACGCGCGAAGGCGCACGTTCCATCGGCTCCGGACCCGAGAGGCCGAGGTCGCGAGTCAGATCCGAAAACAGATCGGGGATCGCTGCGCCCTGCGAAAGCGCAGGAACCTTGTCGAGCTCGAGGTCGCTCTTGGCCGCAGGCTTCTTCGCAGCGTCCCTGTCCTCTCGTACAGGTCGCTTGGGAAGCGGTGCCGTGTCGGCGCGTGCGGGCAGAGGCGGTGGTGGCTCGCGATCGGCGACTGCAGAATACGGCGACTGCGTCACGTGCGTCGGTTCGTTCTGCTCGCCGTCGGGCTCGATCGTCTCGTTCTTCGCGTCGCCAGATTTGAGGCGCTGCGCGAGTAATTCGGCTGCTTTTCCCGGTGTTCCCGCGTCGACGAAAACTTTTCCGAGCAAGCGCATCGCGCGCCGATTCGTTGGGTTGATCGCCAGCGCGCGTTTCAGCTCGACGAAAGCAACGCGCGGTCGACCCAACGCGAGCAACGCTGCGGCGCGTTCGATACGGCCGTCGACGCTCGCGGGAACGAGCTGAAGACCGTGCTCCGCGATGCGCAGAGCTTCGGCTGCATGTCCGCGAGCGAGGAGCGCCGCCGCGAGCTCGGTGAAGACCGGCGAGGCCGGCGCTTCCTTGAACCTCGCAACCAGCGATTTCAGCGCTTCGTCGGCATGCGGCATTTCGGCCAGCGACGCCACCGCCCGAATCTATCTCACTCTTCGCCGTAATCCCAAGAGGGCGATGCTTCCGACGAAAATGCCCAGAATTAGGAGGGCACCCTCGGTCAGGTTACGCGCCGGGAGGGCTGCGCCCGAGTCGCTGCATCCACCGCTCTCGCGGCCGCACTCCGGATCGCAGTCTTCGCAGCCTTCATCGCAGGCGAAGGTCTCGTCGCAGGTACACGAGCCGCACTCGGGATCGCAGCTCTGGCAGCCCGGATCGCAGGAAAACGTGACATCGCAGGTGCACGATTCGTTGCCGCCGCCGGCATCCGGTTGATTCGGACCAACGCCCGCGTCGGGTTCGGGCGTGACCGTCGCGTCCGGGTTCGTGACCACGCCGCCGTCCTCGTCGATCACCATTCCTTGATCCGGTGGACCCATACCTGTGTCACGGACACCGGCGTCGACGAGCGGCGGGACTCCCGGCGGCTCGCAGATCGAAACTTCACCGCCGCCCGAGAGCTGGTACGTGTTGCACATCTGCGCGTTGTTGCAGACGTTCGGATTGCTCGCGCAGTCGCGGAAACAGATCGCGTTACCCGCTTGCAACAGGCACGGGCCGGTCGTGCACGCGACGATGCCGTTGCAGCTGTCCCCTTCACCGACTGGCGGCGCACAGAACGACTCCGGGCCGCTCTGGAAATTGAACGTCTCGCACGCAAAACCGGCCGGACAATTTCCTTGCCCCGGGCCTCCCGTGCAAGGCGGCGAGCAGATGCCGATACACTCGAGGTTCGGCGCGCACGCCGGGCTCGAAGCGCTGCACGCTTGGCCGATCTGGAGCTCGGTGATGTTGTTGAGATTCGTGCAGTCGCTGGAGCGCGGGAAACAAAAGTCTTCGGGAGATCCGGCGATGGTGACTTGGTAACACGAATATAGATTCGGGCAGCCGCCGTCCATGGCCGCAGGATTCGGGCACGGGATCGAGCAGCGGCCTTGGTTCGATTCCGGCAAACCGGTGAAACATTCGCCGCCGTTCGCGCACGCGTCGGGGATGTTTCCTTCGCAGGTTTCACACAGACCGCGGTTCGTTCCGTTGTCGCGCAGACAGACGTTTTGTGCGGCGTTTTGCGGGTTCGGAGCGCAGCGGTATCCGGTCGGACAGGTACCGCAGGTTTCGGTGCAATATCCCGTCGGTCCCGGATCGACGCAGATCGGCGCCGCAGAACAATCGGCCGCAGCCGCGCACGGCCAACCGACATCGCCCGGCGTTCCCGGATACAAACCGCATCCACCTTGGACGTCGTCGTTGAACGGCACGCGCAGCAATCCGCCGCCGTACGCCGCGTACATCACGCCGGTGCCGAAGTTACAGGTGTTGTTGTCGTTGCAGTGATCGAGGCCGATGAAGTGGCCGTATTCGTGCGTGGTGATCGACTGCGCGTCCGTGTCCTGGCCGTTGTCGTTCCAGAAGTAGTCGTTGTCGTTGAGCTCGATGTCCGCGTCGATGCTGCACTGGAGACTGTGATTCACGCCGCGATCGTCCGTGACGCTGCCGCAGTTGTTGAAGAAGACCGACCAAGTTACGCCGATCGTTCCGCTGCCGTTTTGCCAGTTGTCCTCCCAAAAAATGTTGTTCTGCCCGTCGTTCCCATTCTGGGTGACCGCACATTGCGCCGCGGGTTGAGCGGTCGCGTTGTAGCTGCTGCAAGAGAGGCCGACGCCCGCACGCCATGCGTCGACGGCGCCGGTGAGCGCTGCGCGTTGGCGCGCGACGGTCATCGCCGTGTTCTGCGAGTTCGCCGTGGCACAATAAGGAACCGGAATATCGCCTTGCGACCATCGGTGACCCGAAGGCAGCCATCCTGTACTTAAGGACAGGGCGATCGTCGCTACGGTGCTTGCTGAAATCATCATCGCGCTTCTCGCTCCCTCATTATCGCGGCTCGGCGACCGGCGCGGGTTTCAGCGTCACACCTTTGCGCGGTGTAATCTGCGGTGACGGAATATTTCGGGCGAAGCTGCGCACCCGTTTGAGGAAGGTCGAGAGCCGCTCCGGCTCCATCGGCGCGACCTCTTCGACATGTCCGCGTTCACCTTTGATGACGCGATACGCGGCGACGTTCGGTGCAAAGCTCACCCATTTGTCGCGACCGCGATCTTCGATCCCATACTTACCGATCCCGATCCCGAGCTCCACGAGCATCGCGCCGAGCGGCTCCAGGAAGAGCACACACTCTTCGCCTTCCTCGAATTTGCTCATTCCGGGTGCTGTCTGGTGAAAGTCACCGATGTGCCCGCCGCCTTGGCGGAGGATCAGCCGCTGGTCGCGCGCCGCGTCGCCCTTCAGCGTCTCGATCACCCGTACGGTGATCAAGGTTCGCGCGCGCGCACCTTCGATCTCCCAATCACTCTCCACGCGTTCGACGACGGCGTGGACCACCAGCGGAGCGGCCGCGGTTTTTTCTTCGAGCGTCATCGCTTTGACCACCGTTGCCTGGGCCGCCTGCGGTCCAAACAAAAGGGCACAGCCGATGACGAGGCTGAACCAGCGCTGCATGGTGCGAGCGTATACGTCGGCAATCACGAGGGCATCGGTCATGCGGACACTGATAGGCATCACGTCAGGAGAGATCCTGTCGAGAAACATTGCGCGAGGTATGGCATGATGCGCGCCGGTTTGAAGAGCAGACCCTACCGATTCGAACACTTAGCTCCGCTTTTGGCTGTGCTCGCCTCAGCTGCGGCTTGTGATGCGGGCCTTCCAGATGATGCGGAGCGGATCGCGTTGCCTCCGGATATTTACGCGAACGACACAGGGCGGCACACCTTCGTCCCCGATCCCGGCTTCAAACCGGTGAAGGTCGCGACGCCGGAGATCTCCACGCAGCGGTTCCGTTTGATCCAAGAAGGCGAGGTCATCGTCGTCGAAGGCGACGCGAACACCGTCTCTTCGGACGGGCAGGGCGGCTTCGGCATCGTTCAAGACAACGCGGTGGCGATCATCCAACAGGTGCTCGCGATGTATCCGGATGAGTTCGACACCATCCAGTTCTATCCCGCGTTCTTCGACTCCGCTGCCGGCAATTCGGCGTTCTATTCGACGATCGCCAACTCGGTTCAAGGAATCGGCGCCCAACAATTCAACGGCCGCGGCGCGTTCGGCTTGCCGGAAGAGGGGCGCCTCTCCGGTTGGTCGAATATGAACGACATCAACTTATTCGCCGACTTCAACTCCGCAACTGTCCCCAAGGGCAGATACTATTCCGTCATTTCGCAAGAGCTCTCGCACCGCTGGCTGATGAACCTCGCTTACAAAGAGACGCCGACCGGCTCGCTCAAGGGTGATTTGCGAGGGCGCCAAGACGCGCATTGGAGCGCCCTGGTCGACGCCTACGGGTCCTGTCAGGACGGCATCGACTGGGTGAAAAATGCGGACGGCACGTTCACCCACAACGGTGAGTCCGACCAAGGTTTTGCGCCCTTCGATAAGTACGCCATGGGTATCTTGGCGCCCGAAGAAGTCGAAGATACTTTTATTATCGACAATGCGCAGCTCGGTCAGGAGATTCTGACCAACGTCAGTCACGGAATGATTCCGCGCGGCTCCCGCGTGATGGGTACCGAGCGCAAAATCAGCATTCAAATGGTGATCGACGGCCTCGGCCCGCGAAATCCGCCGGCCGGCACGGAAACTCCATACCATCGCGTCGCTTTCGTGTTGGTGACCGCGCCGGGCCAACCGCGCAGCGAATGGGAGCCGTATCTCACCACGCTGCAAACTATCCAGGAAACTTATCCTGCAACTTACAAAGAATGGACCGGCGGCGCGGGCGCGATCTGCACCCAAGTATCGGAGCGTTGTCCGGAGCCGGTCATTGGCGTCGAATCGTTCCGCACCATCGACGGCAACGACAACAACCTCGCGCCGGGTGAGATCTTCGATCTCGAGCTCGCGCTGAGAAACGACGGCATCGGCACCGCGGAAGGTGTCCAAGTTACCATCGCTCCGGTCGGCGACGGCGTGGTGTTGATGAACGGCGGCGCGGTCGCTTCCCCGACCTTGGCCGAAGGCGCGAGCGCGACGCTTCCGCTGATCCCCATGCAGATCGCGAGCACGCAGGCGTGCAACACCATCGTTCTTTTGCAGGTGACGGAGACGACGCGCGAAGGCCCGTCTTTCCGCCATTTCGTGGAGCTTTCGGTGGGTACCAAGGTCGAGCGTTACGACGCGCTCGAAGAAGCAACGGATTGGACCGTCGATCCCGACGGCACCGACACCGCGTCCGTCGGCGCTTGGGTGCTCGGTGAAAATAAGATCGTCTCCGTGCTCGGCGAGATCATCCAACCTCCGGAAGACCACACCCCCGGCCGCGGCAAACTGTCCTTTGGTACAATACCGGGCCTCGCTTCGGCACCCGTTCGCGGGGATCTCGATCGCGGAAAGACGACGCTCGAATCACCGGTCTTCGCGATGCGCGGGATGATCGATCCTTCGCTTGTCTTCTACGCGTGGCATATCTCGAAAAATTACGTGCAGAATCCGCCCGCAGAAATCGAAGCTCCGCTGGTGATCAAAGGCAGCGACGACGGCGGCGAAACTTGGGTGGAGATGCACCGCATCACCGAACAGACGCCGGAGTGGACGCGTGTCTCGGTGCGCGTCCGCGATACTTTGGAGCTGACCAACAAGGTTCGATTCCGTTTCGAGATCGAAGAAGTTCCTCCTCCCGGCATCGATCCTTTGGTGGAAGCGGCGATCGATGATCTGGAGATCATCGACTTCCTTCCGGGCTGCGACAATGCACAGCCGCTTCCCGACGGCGGCGTACCGATCGATCCGGGGACCCCGGGTGGCGGCGATCGCGACGAAGGTTGCGGCTGCAACACGACCGAACGTCACGAGGACGCGGGCGTGTTCCTCTTCGCGGGCCTGATTCTGCTCTTGGTCCGCCGGCGCGCGCGCGGATGAATAAGTTGCTCGCCCATTTCGGGCGGCTCGGCGGCGTGATCATTTCGCCGCGCCAAACCTTCTCGCGCATCGTGCTCGACGGCGAAGGCAACCTGCTCGAGCTCGTCCCGTGGATTGCGTTGGTCGCGGTGGCGATCGCGCCCGCCGATGCAGGCCGCGCCATCCTCTGGTTCCGCATCAACTGGTGGGAAGGTGTCACTTCGCTGGTGACCATGTTGTCGAATCGGATGGCGCTCCCTTTGGGCAGCGCGCTGGCGGGCGGCATCGTGCTCTATCTCGGCGAAACGATCTTTCGCTCAGGTGAAGAGAAACGCGGCTTCGATCTCGCGCTCGACGCGGCGGCGTTCACGCTCGTTCCACATCTATTGCTCGCGGCATTGGGCTCGATGTTGTCGGTGCTCGGTGCAGAGCTTTGGTGGATGCCGCATCATCCGGCGTTGCGCGGGATCCCAGCGCACATGGCGCTGCGCGGCGCCGTTGCTTTCGGTTGGTCGATCGCGCTGTTCGCGCTCGTGGCTTCGATCTTCTGGAAACGTGGCCCTACTGCTCGGCCGGTAGAATGACCATGCGCGTGCGGTGACCTTCGTCGTTGACCCCGCTCGCGAAGAGCGTGTCTTCGCTCAAACGCACCAGATTTCCGTTCTCGATGATCCCCAAAGTCGCGCTCTCTTCGCAGCGACGGCCGCGGTGATCGATTTCGCCGATCGCACCCGACGCGATCAAAAAGACCACATTTTGGCGGAATTGGGCCGCAGCGAGCGACCACCAGCCATAACTATGATCGCCCAGTAACGCTTTCCATTCGGTGCCTTCACGCTTGAAAAAACGGCCCTGCGCCGAGCCCGCGATCGGACCTGTACCTTGGACCAGGTCGAGGCTGGTGAGGGTCACCTCGCTGCCGAAGAATGATTGGTCGATCTCGTTGAGCGAAATTTCCAGAATTGTTCCCACGGCCAAGCTGCGTACGAACACTCGCCCCGGGCCGACCGAGATCAACTGACCGATCGTGTCTCCGGGAAGAGCGCCGACCGAAGCCCAAGAACGTCCGTTGTAGTGAAAAAGATGGGGCGCGATATGGAGCCGCGACGAGGAATTGGCGGTCATCGCGAACAGCTCGAAATTTCCGTTGTCGAGCTCGCGTCCAGTAATACTCACCACGACCTGATTTGTACCCAAGGTGTCCGAGAGGACAGCGTTGCGAATTCCGCTTTCGTCGACCTCGGCCTGATACACATTGCCCATTACGTCCCCGACCCACAGCGGCCCGTTCTCCCCCAAACGAAAGAGCCCGGTGACCAGCGTGGGAAATGGAGCGGGAACCAAACCGCCTTCACCGAAGATGAAGGTCTCCGCGAGCGTCGTCGCAATCAACGCATGATTCGGTCCCGCGCGGACCGCCATACTCACGTCCCCATCGAGCTCGAAGCTCTCCGAGGGCGCCGCAAAACGTGTGCAACTGAATGGCTCGGCGAAACGGAATTTTTGGAGGCGATCCGACAACGCGAGCGTCGGTTCCCATCCCGTCTTCTCATTTTCGAGATCGACCGCGGCGCGATAACTCTCGTCGGGTTGCGGCAAAGGGGCTTCATCTTCGGGCCGGATCGCCCGCTCCAGCGGTCCTTCCGGCACGTTCAGCTCGTCGAGGGTCTCGTTGTAAACTATCGCTTCGATCACTCCGGCGTTGAGTGTCTCGATCGGATAACTGATCTTTAGGCCAGCTGTACCTTTGGATAGGTCGAAGGCGTCGACGCTGACCGAGTCGCCTTTCGGCGCAGCGAATAAGAGCGCTTTTTTGCCTTCGAGCGGCGGGAGCTCCATCCAGAGCGAGACTTCCTGCGCCGAACAACCGGCGAGAGCGAGCAGCCCTAATATTCCGGCCCGCACGGGCTCATCTTACTCCCGGTAGGCCCGTGCGTGGGTGATTTCAATGGCGACTTTGCAGCCGGGCTCGACGCCGCGCAGCAAGCTGCTTCGTCGCGGAAAGTGCGCCAATATCGGGCCTGCGCCTGGAAATTCCGCTTCCACACGCACGCGATCGCCGAGCGGGGTCAACCGTTTCACCACGCCGGGACCGTTGTCTTCTCTCCACAGCTTGAGGTCGTAGCTGCGAATCACCAAACGAACCTGCGTCCCATCGGGGATGGAATCCACCGCCGCCGAGACATCGCCGGCGTGCGCGCGCCCGCCTTTCACGGTCGCCCCGAAGACGTTCACATCGCCGAAGAAACGTGCCGCGAACTCGGTGCTCGGATCGTCGAGGATCATCTGCGGCGAGCCCGCTTGTTCGATCTTTCCGTGATTCACCAAGATGACGTGGTCCGCGATGTCGAACGCTTCGTCCTGATCGTGCGTCACGAACAAAGAAGTCACGTGCATCTCGTCGTGCAACTGGCGCAACCACCGGCGCAGCTCGCTGCGAACTTTGGCGTCGATCGCGCCGAATGGTTCGTCGAGCAGAAGCAGCGTCGGCGCCGGAGCCAGCGCGCGGGCGAGCGCCACACGTTGTCTTTGGCCGCCGGATAGTTGTGATGGGTACCTGCCCGCGAGGCCAGCAAGTCCCATGAGCGAGAGTAATTCTTTGACGCGTCGATCGATCTCCTCTTTCGGCTTCTTTCGCACCGTGAGCCCGAAGCCGACGTTATCCGCGACAGTCATGTGACGAAACAGCGCGTAGTGCTGGAAGACGAAACCCACACGACGTTCCGCGCTCTGCTTGTGATCGACCCGTTCGCCGTCGAGATAAACCTCGCCCGCGTCGGCCGTCTCCAAACCGGCGATAATCCGCAAAATAGTGCTTTTTCCGCTTCCTGAAGGACCGAGAATCGCCACCAACTCTCCGGTAGGGATCTCGAACGTCACGTCGTCCAGCGCTTTGAAGCTGCCGAAGCGTTTGAACAGGCTCTTCACGGTAATGGCCATGAGATCAGCTTCCCTTCTTCTTGGCTTCAGCCCAGGTCTTTGCGATCAGAGTGATCAACCCGAAAAATGCCAAGATACTCGCAACGGCAAATGAGCCCGCGAAGTCATACTCATTGTGGAGAATTTCGACATGCAGCGGCAGAGTATTCGTTTCCCCGCGTACATGACCGGAAACCACGGAAACGGCACCGAACTCACCCATGGCGCGCGCCGTACAAATGATGACGCCGTACAATAAACCCCAGCGGATATTCGGCAGCGTCACGCGAAAAAATGTCTGCCAACCATTCGCTCCGAGCACACGCGCGGCCAGCTCTTCGTCGCGGCCTTGAGCTTCCATCACCGGAATCAGCTCGCGCGCGACCATGGGAAAAGTAATGAAGATCGTCGCCAGCACGATGCCGGGCACGGCGAAAATGATGCGGATATCGTGCTCCGCCAAATAGGCTCCAAAGACACCTTGGCGGCCGAACAGCAACACGAAGATCAGACCGGCGATCACCGGCGACACCGAGAATGGCACGTCGATCAGCGTGACCAAGATACTTTTGCCGCGGAAGTCGTGCTTGCTGACCGCCCACGCCGCGGCGACTCCGAACACTGCATTCAGCGGAACGGCGATCACCGTCACCAACACGGACAAATAAAGCGCGGAACGGGTATCCGGGCTGGTGACCGCCGCGAAGAAGACCTCCGCCCCTTTTTTGAATGCTTCGTGAAAGACCACGTACAGCGGCATCAGCAGAAAAATCGCGAGAAAGATGACGGCCGTGAGGATGAGAGTCATGCGCAGCTTCATGACGAAGCCTCCCCGCGCGCGCGGCGTTTTCGCTCGATCGCATTGATTCCGAGCATCAAGATCAACGAGCCGAGCAACATCACCAGCGCGATCGCCGTCGCGCCCGCATAGTCGTAGCTCTCCAGCTTGGTGACGATCAAAAGCGGGATGATCTCCGTTTTCATCGGCATATTTCCCGAGATGAAGACGACCGAACCGTACTCACCGATGCCGCGCGCGAACGCCAGCGTGAAGCCGGTGACCAACGCCGGAAGTATCTCGGGAAAAATGACGAAGCGAAATGTTTCCCAACGCGTCGCGCCCAAACAAGCGGCGGCTTCTTCGACGTCGAGCTCCAGATCCTCGAGAATCGGTTGCAGCGTGCGGACCACGAACGGAAGGCCGATGAACATCAGCGCCGCGGTAATTCCGATCGGCGTGAAGGCGATCTTCAGACCCATCCGCGCGAAGATCGATCCGATCGGCCCGCTTTCGGCATAAATGGCGGTCAACGCGATACCGGCGACCGCCGTGGGAAGCGCGAATGGAAGGTCGACCAGCGCATCGAAGAGACGCCGGCCGGGAAATTTGTAACGCACCAAAACCCAGGCGACGATCAGTCCGAAAAATGAGTCGACCACCGCAGCGACGAACGCGGCCCCAAAGCTCAACTTATAAGCGGCGATGGCGCGAGGAGCCGTCGTCGCAGCAATAAACTGATCGAAGGTCAGCGAGCTCGTCTTCCATACCAACGCGGAGAGCGGGATGAAGACGATCACCAACAGGTACGCAACCGTGTAGCCGATCGTGAGCTTAAAGCCCGGGAGTGCGCGGGGGCGGCTCATCAGCGTGGCTGGTAGATGCGGTCGAAAATTCCGCCGTCGTCAAAGTGTTTCGTCTGCGCAACTTTCCATCCACCAAAGACGCCGTCGATGGTGATCAGCTCGAGCTTCGGAAAGGTCGCCTCGTATTTCTTCGCGATAGTTTCGTTGCGCGGCCGGTAGTGGTGTTTTGCAGCCAGCTCCTGGCCTTCCTCGGTGTACAGAAATTCCAAGTACGCCTTCGCGAGCTCGGTCGTTCCGTGCTTCTCCGCGTTTTTGTCCACGACCGCCACGGACGGCTCAGCGAGGATCGAGTAGTCCGGTGTGACGATTTCGAGCGCGTCCGCGCCGAGCTCTTTCAACGCGAGGATCGCTTCGTTCTCCCAAGTGATCAACACGTCGCCGATCTTTCGCTCGACGAAGGTGGTCGTCGATCCTCGCGCACCGGAGTCGAGCACCGGCACGTTCTTAAAAATTTTGGTCACCAAATCTCTGGCCGCGGCTTCGTCGTTACTATTTTGTTTCAACGCCCAAGCCCAAGCCGCGAGATAGTTCCATCGCGCGCCGCCCGAAGTTTTCGGGTTCGGAGTGATCACCGCGATGCCTTCTTTTGCGAGGTCGCCCCAGGTTTTGATTCCTTTGGGATTTCCTTTGCGCACTAAGAAAACGATCGTCGAAGTGTAAGGTGCGCTGTTGTTCGGCAGACGCGTGATCCAGTCGGGCGCGATGATCTTCGCGTTGGCGACGATCGCGTCGATGTCATAAGCGAGCGCGAGCGTGACTACGTCCGCGTCCAAACCATCGATCACCGAACGAGCCTGTTTTCCCGAGCCGCCGTGCGATTGTTTGATCGTCAGATCGATGCCTTTTTCCGCCTTCCACTTCGCGGAGAACGCTTTATTCACGTCCGAATAGAGCTCTCGCGTCGGATCGTAAGAGACGTTGAGGAGCTCGTTTCGCGCGGTGACAGCGGTGGCCTGCTTTTCGGCCTGTTTCTCCGCCGATTTATCCGTGTCTGATTTACAGCCCACCGCCGCGACGGCGATGAAAAATAATACCAATTTCGTCTTCATTTCTGGTCCTCGTTCCGCGGCCTAGTAGGAGAATTGGAAGCGCAGTGTCCCGACTTTTTCCGAGTCCGGAAGCGTGGTGTTGCCGTCGAGCTTCGAGAGCACGAAGCTCGCGACAATTTTCACGTTCTCGTTGAGGAACCAGTTTGCGCCGAACCAATAAGCATCGACGTCGGAATAGTTGCGCGCGGCCGATGCGAAACGTCCCAGCGCCGCCCGTGAGAAGCTCGCATAGTCGAGACGAAACGCCAGCTCGAGCGCCCCGAATTGTCCTTTCGACCAGTCAAACGGTTTCTCCGGGACGAGCTGGTCGTAACGCGCATTTTCACCCGTCACGATGAAACTGCCGGTGAATGCGTAGGCATCGAACGTCAGCGCTCCCTGATCGCCGGCCTTATTCACGTGCTGACGCGTATGTGTATATTCGGCCATCAACCCGAACGGTCCGAGATAGATCGTTGCCTGCGGTGAATAACGATCGATCGCGCCGTTGGCGAAGGTGGTGTTCGGCGCGGTTCCATCGCCGTCATAGGTGAACGCAGCTTGCTGGCCAGGCGTGCGGTAGGACGGAAGGCCCGGCGCGCTGGCTCGGCCGCGGCGGATACCGTGGCTTCCGGCGATACCAAAGCCGACTTCGTGCAGGAATTTGATCTCCGTCAGTCGGAACGGTTTTACGAAAACGCGGCCGACATAATCTTTCCGATCTTCGCCGTCGAGATCGCCGCTCGCGCCGTCCGCGACGCCGTTCCATACGCCGATGCTGTAGTGCAGCGCCTTGTTGAAGACGTCACCGAAAATCTGTGCGCCGATGTCACGGTTTGGTCCAAGGCCGTTCGCTTGGGAGCGCTCCGCGAAGACTAAGTCCGTCTGCGATTGTAGCCGTTCGATACCGAAGTTTTCCTTCTGTTTACCGACGCGCAACTTCAACGCACTGTGGAATTCCAGATCGCCGTAGGCGTCGAACAGCTCCACCCGGCCGTTGCCGAAGTCGGGCATGATGCGAAAGCCGACGAAGCCCCACAGTCTCCCTTCGAGAGAAGGACGGACGCGGCGAAGGAGGAAGTTATCGGTTGCGCGGCGATCTTCATCGCCGAAGAAAGAGCGGGCATCTGCCTGGAGATTGGCCCGGATGCGGAGCGTGAATCCTTCGGCCGGTGTGATTAGGAAGCCGGGCTTCTTTTCTTCCTTCTTTACGGCTGGTTTTTCCGTGGCTGCCACGAGCTCTATTTGAGCCGCGGGCGTTGCGGTTTCCGTCGCCGTGACGGTGGTGGTCGAGCTCGCCGTTACTTGGGCGAACGTGAGGAGAGCGGGTATCAGAAGCGTCGACGACACATCGCCCGACAGAGCACTTCCTGGGCCAACTGTGATCGAACCACAGAAATTCCAACATCAAGGATAAGCTGTGTAATGCGTCAGATTATCCGTCATCGACACAGAAATTCCAATCATCGACTTTTTCTGTGAAAACACAGATGCTGAATTTGTGAGACTCGAGCTTGAAGTCTGGCGGATCGTAGGACGCAACCCCTCCGTGGCGGACGTGCTCGATCGGGCGCAGTCGCTGCTCTTCGAGGCTTTCGGCGCGAAAGCGATCTATTTGTATCGACTCGATGTGGAACGGCTTCGTGTGGAACGTTCCCAAGGTGGCGTCGAAGAGCTGAGCCCCGCGGAGTTCTCCGAGCTGGCGACCTGGTGTCATGGCGCGCAGACGTTTCGCGGCGACACGAAGACCGCGTCGCGCGTGCTCGCGGCCCTCCTGCCCAAAGGAACCAAAGGCGCGATCCTCGCCGGACCGCTCGCGGTGCTCGGGGAACCGCTGGGAATTTTGGTCGCGGTCTGTGAGCGAAAAGAAGCGACGGCCGCGCAGGAAACGGCGCTGCGTTCGGTGCTCGAGCCGATCTCGGTTTCGCTGGAGCACGATCGTCGCATGAACGAGCTGACGCGCCTTCGCGAGGCGATGGAGGCGGACAAACGTGCGCTGCTCCAGCGGCTCGATCGACAAGATATCTCCGAGTCGGTGATCGGCGCGGAGACCGGCCTCCGCGAGGTGATCGAACGCGTCGAACAAGTGGCGCGCACCGACGCACCGGTGCTGATCCTCGGCGAAACCGGGAGCGGAAAAGAGGTCGTGGCCCGGGCCATCCATACGCGGTCGCACCGCGCGCAAGGCCCGATGGTGCGCGTGAATTGCGGTGCAATTCCCAGCGAGCTGATCGACTCAGAATTATTCGGCCACGAACGCGGCAGCTTCACGGGTGCGGTCGCCGCGCGTCGAGGTTGGTTCGAACGCGCGGACGGCGGCGTTCTCTTTCTGGATGAGATCGGTGAGCTCCCGCTCGCGGCTCAGGTGCGGCTCCTCCGCGTTTTGCAGGACGGGATCATCGAACGGGTCGGTGCGCAGCGACCGGTCAACGTCGACGTCCGCATCGTGGCCGCGACACACCGCGATCTCCACGCCATGGTGGAGAACGGCACTTTCCGCCAAGATCTCTGGTACAGAATTTCCGTCTTCCCGATTCGCCTCCCGCCGCTCCGTGAACGTCTCCAAGATATTCCGTCTCTCGCGGCGCACTTCGCGCAGCGCGCTGCAAAACGGCTCGGCGTTTCCGCGCTGTCCTTGAGGTCAGAAGATATTTCTCAGCTCGTTTCTTATGATTGGCCGGGAAATGTTCGCGAGCTCGCGGCGGTGATCGAACGCGCGACGATTCTCGGCGAAGGCAAACGTCTCGCAGTCGCCGAAGCGCTCGGCGCCGGAGCGCGTCCGCACCCGCAGAATATTCCGCACCGGGGCATGACTCCGGCCTCCCCGGCCGATCGGGGTGCGAGCGGAAATGCGGCGAATGTCGAGGCCGCGTTGGTCCGCTCTCACGGTCGTATCGAGGGTCCGTTTGGTGCCGCCGCAGCGCTCGGAATCAATCCGCACACCTTACGTTCGCGCATGCGAAAAATGGGCATCGACTGGAAGGAGTATCGCGGAAAATAACTCTTCGACCAGGCTAAGTCGACATGACGATGACTTCGCTTCTTCCCGGTCCGATCGGTTGTACGTGTACTCGATATCCGATGCGTTCGGCGATCTGCGGGACGTGCGAGATGATTCCGATGGTGCGGCCCTCGGCTTGGAGTCGGTCGAGCGTGGCGAGCGCTACTTCCATCGCTTCGGGATCGAGGCTGCCGAAACCTTCGTCGATGAACAGGGATCGGATATGGACGTCGTGCGCGGCGATCGAGGAGAGCGCCAGCGCGAGCGCCAAAGAAACGAGGAAACTTTCGCCGCCGGAGAGCGTGGAAATCGCGCGGATTTCATCGCCCATATCCCCGTCGATCACCTCCAACTCCAGGTCCGTGCCTTCGAGTCTCCGCAAACGATATCTCGGCCGCAGCTCTTGAAGATGAAAGTTCGCTTGCAGCAAGAGTGAGTCGAGCGTCAGACCTTGCGCGAAGGTCCGCAGTTTTTTTCCGTCTGCAGAGCCGATCAAACTATTCATTTCGCCCCAGCGGTCGACGATGACGCGCTGCTTGTCTATTTCGCCGTCGAGACGCGCCAGCTCGAAACGGGCGTGTTCATCCGCGGCGAGCTCCGCGGTGATCCGGCTGCTCCGTTCGATCATTGTTTCCAGTTTTTTCTTCAACACCTCGATCCGCTCCGCCGCACGTTCCAAGTCGCGGGCGTCGATCTCCGGCATCCGGGCGCGGTGTTCCTCGAGCTTACGCCGGCGTTCGGCGAGCTTGCTCTCCGCGCGGCCGACCGCATCGCGTGCCTCGTGTATGGCGCGTTCGCTCTCGTCGATCCAGCTCGGCCCATGCGCGAGCAAGGCCACCAGCTCCGTTCTCTCCTCGATACCGCTCGCCGCCATCTCTTTTTCCAGGCGTTTCGCTTGGAGCTCAACGGTGCTCCCTTCTTCGGCGGCGCGAGCCTCGAGTGAAGCTCGATCCGCTTCGCGTTTGGCAAAGAGCTCTCCACTCGCCGCCATCGATGTCCTCGCGGACAGTAACTTATTTTCCGCCTCGGCCATCGCTCGGCTCAGCTCCGCCTCCACTTGTTGCGCCGGCGCTCCTTTGAGAACCACTTTACGAGCGGCGACCAGCAGATCGCGGCGGAGCTCCTGCTCCGCGTAGATCGAGGCGGCGCGAGACGCCGTTTCCGCCGCGGTTTTTTGCTCTGCGGCGGTCCCTTCGCGCTCCAGCGCCATCTTGCGTTGTTGTTCCTCGACCGCCGCGCGTTCTTTTCCGAGCGTTTCCCACGCCGCGACTTCTTGTGCCAGCTGATCGCGGAGCTTCAGCGGAGCCGTGGTGAGCTGCTCCTCCCATCCTGTCCAAGAGGACAAGGGGGCGCGCAACAGCTCGACCAGCTCCTTGGCACGAAGCGCGAGCTTGAGCGCCTCCGCCCGGGTCTCCGCATCCTCGGCTTTGGCGCGCAGCTGATCGAGCGCGCCGACTTTGGCCTCGTCGACGCTGATCGACTCCACCAAAGCGCGCCGGTGTTCCTCCAGCGTTTTTGCGGCGGCGGCGACGTCTTTGGCCGCTGTCTTCGCCTCCGGTTGAAACGGCAAACGCATCGCCACGCGATTCGAGCCGAGCCGGCCCAGGATCGGCGAATCAACCCACAACATTTCGATCGCCCGCCGCCGCTCGTTCCACTCGACCGCCGCTTTGGTGATCTGCTGTGAGAGGTGCGCCGCCCGCTCTTTGGCTAGCGCTGCAGTTTCTTTGGCGCGCGCCGCGAGCAGTTTTTTTCCGTGCAGCTCTTCGGTCAACGCCGTGCGGTCTGGGACCGGGGCACCGGCCGCCGGATGCTCCGTGGAACCGCACAACGGACACTCTGCGCCGTGCGCCAGCAGACTATCTCGCTTTTCGGCGAGCTCCAGCGCATCGAATTGCGCGTCGAGCGCAGATATCTCGGGAGATAGTTTGTCGTGTAAATCCAAACTATCTCGTAATTTTTTCTCTTCCTCCGCGCGTTCTCGTTCGGCGGCCTTGGTGTCCACCGCGAGCTCGCCCAGACGCGAAAGCGAGGACAGCTCCAACCCCAACCGTTCCGTCGCCTCGAACAATACACGCGGTGGGTCGAGCCGGCGCCGTTCGTCCAACGCGCGCCGCGCTTCATTTGTTTCCGTACGGGCCGCGGCTTCTTCCTCAATCGCCCGCGTATAAAGGTGGGTGATCTCTTCCAGAGACAGTTTTGGGGCCACTGTTTCCAAGGACAGGTAGCGATCGATCTCCGCGCGCCACCGGGGCCACTGAGCGGCGATCGTCTCCACGCGCGCCATGGCTTTCACCGAGCTCGATAGCCGTTCCAGCCGCAGCGCCAACTCGGCGGCCAGCGACTCATTTTTCGCGTGAGCTTCGCCCGCCTTTTTGAGCGCGTTTTCCGCCCGCCTTTTCTCCTTCGCCGCTTCCTCGAGCGCGCGCACCGCTTCCGCGAGCTGCACGTCGAACGCGCGCGCTTTCTCCAATTCCGGCTTCAGCTGCAGCGCTCGTTCGGCCGCAGTCCGCGAAGCCTCCTGAGCCGCGATCAAGAGCGCCTCCGCTTCGGTTCGCTCTCTCTTGGCGCGTTCCGCTTTCACCAACGCCAGCTTCGCTGCGGCGAGAAGCTCGGCGTACGTCTTCGCTGCGCGCTCCGCACCCTCGAACGCGGGACGCAATCGTTCCGCGAGCCGCGTGCGCGCCAGCTCGGCGGCGAGCGGTTCACTGGCTGCCCGAGCTTCACGCGAAGTGTTCAGCTCACGTTCGCCGTCGACGACTTCTTTTTCGGTGCGCAGCAGGGCCTGGTGCCATTCGATGGCACGTGCCCACAAGGCCAGCTCGCTTTCGAGCGCCACACGTTGCGTTTGGAGCTGTTCACGTTCCCGCGAGAGCTCCGCGCGTCGGTCTTCATCGAGCGGAGATATTCTTTTCCGCTCTCCGTCGAGCACACGTAGATTTTCTTCCTCTTTTTTCGCACGCAAAAACGCATTTCGCGAAATTGCCGCGTAGAGCTCAGTGCCGGTCATCTTCTCCAGCAGCTCTGCGCGTTCATCCGGCTTCGCCTTCAAGAAACTGGCAAAATCATTTTGCGCCAGCAAAACGGCGCGCCGAAATTCTCCATACCCAAGTCCGATCAAGGTACTGATTTTTTCCAGCGTCTCGGTTTTTGTCGCCCCGGTGTGCTCGCGGCCGTCGCCCAGCGACACCAAACGCATCCGCTGCGATTGGAGCCTGCCGTCGATTCTTTTTCTCGCGCGCCATACTTCCCAAATCGCGCGCCATTTTCCGCCGCTGTCTGCCTCGAAATCGACCTCCGCCGATGCCTCGGAAGCTCCCCGCCGGACCAAGGAGCGCGGATCGACTGCGCTGATCTCCAGCTCCGCACCGGTCGACTTATTCGACCCGATCAAACGCGGAGCATGGTCATAAAGCGCGAGACACATGGCGTCGAGCAGCGTGCTTTTGCCTGCGCCCGTCGGACCGGTGATGGCGAAGATCCGCGTCTCCGCCAGTGGACCGCTGGACAACTCGAGCTCGAATTTTTCGATGCTCGCCAAATTGCGCGCGCGGATCGCCAGGATCCTCACGCCTCGGCCTCACTTTGTTCCACCAAATCGAGAAAAATGCGCCGCAGCTCTTCCGGCAGCGGACCTGATCTCTTGGACAGGTAACACGCTTCGAACACCCGTTCGGGAGCGATCGCATCGAGACGCGCCGGCGGCATCCGAGTCTGCTGTGTCTCCGGCCGCAGATAACGGACGTCGATGCGGAGAAGCCGGGCCCACGCACCGTCGAGCGCCGCTTCGATATCTTGGCGGAGCCGTGTATTCGCCGCTTCCAGAGCCACGCGAACCTCGATCAGCGGCTTCTCTTCGTCGAGCGCACCCGCTGGCCTTTCGCGCGGCAGCGCTTTCAACAAAGCGAGGACCTCGGACGCGGGAAGATGTTCCTCGGGGATCGAGTACATTTGTACCGCCCGCGGCACATAGATCTTTTTGATCGCCTTTAATCGGGTCCCTTCGATGTCGACCAATAAAATTTGGTGGTCGTAATTTTTTTCCGCCAAAGAGAGCGGAATCGGCGAGCCCGAATAACGGACACCTTCTTTTCCGAGCACCGACTGCGCCCGGTGGAGATGTCCGAGCGCGACGTACGCCAATTCCTCGGGAAATATTTCCAGCGGCAAAGCGTGCTGATTGCCGACCTGAATCTTCCGCTCGCTGAGCTCGGAGATCTGACCGCCGACCATATAACAATGGCCGGTCGCCAAGAGCGCACGGTTCTCTCCGCGTGAGCGCGCTTCGTCCGCCAACTGCTGGTAGAGCGCGCGATAGGAGGTGATCAGATGTTCGTGCGACCCGAGCTCCGAGTGTTCACCGCGGAGCACGTCCCCGCGCCGCAGAAACGGAACCGCTAAGAGATAGGCGGCGATCTTACGGTCGCGATCGTGAAGCGGCACCAGCGCGCGCAGCGGGTCTTGCGGAAGCCCGCCGACAATCGAGACGCGAAAAGGATCGAGCGACAACAATTCGCGCGGGGCATCGAGCCGTTCGTGGGAATCGTGATTTCCACCGACGACGGCAATATCCAGCCGCGGAAAGCGCCGCCGCAGCCGCGCGAGAAGCTCATAATATGTAGTCTGCGCGGCGGGCGGCGGATTCGCGACATCGAAGACATCACCCGCGATCACCAACACGTCGACTTCGTGCTCGGCGATCGACTCTTCGAGAAACGAAAAGAAGCGGGCGTGCTCGTAGGCGCGGGAGAGGCCGTGCAGGACCTGTCCTAAATGCCAGTCGGCGGTGTGGAGAATTCTGAGCAATAAATCCCTAGGACCGGATCTCGAGGCCTGCGGCGACCACGTTCAGCTCTTTGACTGGAGCGGTGATTTTTTTCGGTTGTTCGCCGGCCTTCGCCGTACGTTCTTCCTCGAGGTGTTGGGCGTCCTCGACGCTGAGCTCCTTTACTTCGAGCACACCTTCGATCGTTGCCGTCTTCCCCATGGCATTCGCCGGCACGAAAAATCCATAATCCTTCATGGTGATGCGGACGCGTTCTTCCGGAGTATTTCCGTGGAGCTCCATCCAGCAACCTTTTTTGACGCAGACATTTTCTACTTTGCCGGTCACCTTCACGGTCTTCCCGGACAGTGTCGTTACATTGGCCAGCGTTTCGGCGATGGTCATATCTTTTTCCGCCGAGACCGGTGCACCGCGGCGGACGACGCCGTCCGCATCAACTTGATTGCGCGACTCTGCGGTCGTCCCTTTGAGCTCCACGGGCGCTTCCGTCTTCGCGACGGCTTCCGTCTTCACCTCCGCCTTCGTCTCCGCGGCGGGTTCTTGTTTCGTCGAGCACGCTGCGACGACCAAACAAAGTGTGGATAAGAGACTACGCATTTTCATGTGCTTGCCTTCTGCCAAACCGGGGCGGATCCGAAAATATCAATCTTCACGCGAAAAGCAGTGGGGCTGACTCCGAGTCGGGATGACACGGCCACCGCCGCTCGCACTGTAATCAGTTGTCCACAAGTACCCGAAATTACAGCCACTTTACGTATCCAGCCCAGGGGCGGAAGTCCGGTATCACTGAAGGCGTGAAATGGTCGCTCGGACATTCGGCGGTGCTTGGGACGCTGTTTTTCACGTCCGCCTGCGAATCCGATCGCGCTCCGCTCTCGAAGAACGAACAACAAGCGCTGAGCGGAACGATCTACTTCATCTCCGAGCGCGCCGAAGATGCAGCGACTTGGCGCATCCGTCCCGACGCGAGCGGTGAAGCGCTGGTGATGAGCGGCCAGCCCTCTGCCTACCCCTACGCAAATAGTCCCGACAGAAAACGTGTCGCTTTCGTCGTCACGCGAAGTGAAATGGACGAGATCGTCGTCGCGGATCCGGATGGCAAAAATCCGATCACCCTGGCGCCCGCCGAAGGTGGAGTGAGTTGGTATCCAAACTATTCGCCGAATGGTGAAGATATTCTCTTCGAATCCAGCCGCGAGGCGTTCCGCGAAATTTACAAAGTACCCGCGAACGGCGGCGCACCGGTTCGCCTCACGAATAACCGCGAAGGTAATTTCGACGCCTCGTGGTCACCCGACGGAAAAAAGATCGCTTTCGCCTCCAGCCGTCACGGGCAGCTCGATCTGTTCGTGATGAATGCCGACGGCTCCGAACAAAAACGCCTCACACAACACGCAGGCGATGCGATCAAACCGCAGTGGGCGCCCGACGGCTCGGCGATCGTCTTCATCTCCGGCCGCGACGGCGTCGACCAACTCTTCGCCATTACGGGCGGCGGAGAAAATATTCGCAATCTCACGTCCTCTAAAGAGGGTGTGGAGAGCTTTAGCTGGTCGAAGAACAATTCGATCGTTTTCGCCGTCCGTGCGCCCGACGGAAAATCCAAGCTTCGGGTCCTCGATTTCGCGAGCGGAAAAATTATCGAGCTCAGCGGAAAAGACGACAACGATTCCAACGCCGCCTGGTCGCCGGACGGACGTCATTTAGTTTTCGCGTCGTCGATCGAAGGTCATAGCGACCTTTGGATCATGCGCGCCGACGGGAGCCGGCGCACGCGACTCACACGCGATCCGCGCGGTGCTTGGTTACCGCGCTGGTTGGACATCTGAGAGAGATATTCGAGGGAGAGGAGAGAGTATGAACCTCAAGAGGATCATCGCTGGAGTAGGAACAGGCGTACTTACTTTGGCATTAGCTGGATGCGGCGCCGGGGATATCGGCAGCGCTCAAGCTGAATTTACCAACGAGCAATCCGAAGTGTTGGATAGCTCACCGCTGACGGCGACGTTCGACGAATCTGCGTCGAAATATGCTGTACCGGTCGATCTGATGAAAGCGATCGCGTACTACGAAACCCAGATCGAGCCGGCCACGGGTGTCGTCGAGTTCGAAGGACAACCGGCACCGTACGGTTATTTCGGTTTGCGCGGTGCAGAGCTGGAGCGTGCTGCTTCATTGCTCGGAAAAACCGTGGACGAAGTCATCGGTGACGACGACCTCGGTATCGAAGCCGGCGCCGCTCTCCTCGACGCCTACGCAAAAGAAGCCGGCATGACGGCTGAACAACGCGCGGACATCAATCAATGGGATGCGGCGCTCGCTAAGCTCGGACAGCTCGACGCCGAAACTTCGGTGGAATTCGTGCGCGATATTTATGCGCATCTCGCAGAAGGCGTCGCGGTCCCCATGGCCGACGGCACCACCCTGGTGATCAACCGTTATTCCGGACTTCGCGAGCGCGGATTGCCGCCCGGCATTTCGACGAGGAGTGATGGTCTCGGACAGGCGGGTGCGCTCCAGCGTCCGTCGCCGAACCACAACTCACGCAACGGAAGCAGCGTCGAATTGGTGGTCATCCATACTTGTGAAGGTAGCTATACCGGTTGCGTGAGCTGGTTGCGCAATACTCAGGCGCAGGCTTCGGCCCACTATGTCGTCAAAGAGTCGGGCGGAGAAATTTCGCAGCTCGTCGATGAAAATCGCCGTGCGTGGCATGTGGCGGCGAGTTATCGCCCGAGCCTCAACGACGGGCGTTTGAGCCACCGCTCAGGTGTCTCCACGAACACCTTCTCGGTGGGTATCGAGCACGGTGGCCGCGCCAGCCAGAGCAACTGGCCCTCTTCGCAGATCAACGCGAGCATCGAGCTCGTTCGTGGAATTACCGCGCGACACAATATTCCGCGCGACCGCTACCATATCGTGGCGCACGGCCGCCTCCAGCCGGAGAGCCGCACCGATCCGGGCCCGAATTGGCCGTGGACCTCGTACATTTCGTCGATCGCTTCGGGAAATAATAATCCGCCCAACAATCCCCCGAATAATCCGCCGAGCAACGGTCCGATCGTCACTGTGGACAACACGGATTCGGGACGTTTCCGCGCCTCCGGAAGCTGGGAAACTTCGACCTGGGCGGCCGGCCGCGTCGGATCGAACTATCGTTGGCGCAACCCGACGAACCGCAGCGATACCGCGGACTATAAGGTCAATATTACCGACGCCGGTCGTTACGAAGTCTTTTCTCGCGTACCTGGCAATGGGTACAGCTCGAACCAACCGTACGTGATCGTGCACCGCGGCGGAGAGGCCGTGGTTCACCGCAACATCAGCAATCGCGGTGCGAGCTGGGTGAGCCTCGGAACCTATGATTTCGCGGCCGGGGACGACTGGCGCGTGCGTGTCTCTTGCTGGACGGGCGGCGACGGTTACGTCATCGCCGACGCAGTCCGCTTCGAGAAACGATAAGCGCGAAACAGAGCGCGAGCGCCCACGCGGTGCTCGCGCTGCCCTGACTCCTCACACAAACGCAGCCGTCTTTTTCCTCACTGACGGGTGCGGCGCGCGTGCTGAAGCCGAAACGAAAATTCCCATCGACGGTGACCTCGTAGTCCTCGTTCTCCGCGAAATTCTCACGCGGAATGAGATGCACCACGTGCGAATCGGTCCCGTAATAGAGGTCGGTGTCGACCGGAATCTCCACACCGCTTTGGCCGGCGACGCGAAAACGTTCGGGGCGGACCTCCGCGTCGTTTTGGCGATCGGCGAAGATCACCGAGACGCGTGCTTCGATGGAAGTATGGTCGGTCGCGTGTTCGAAGGCGCCGTTTTCCGGTACTGTTCCTAAGACCAGGTTGGCGAAATTCTCGGCGTGCAGCTCGGTCCAAGCCTTTTTCCAATATCGCGCCACCATCACCGCTTCGTGCTCCGGCCTGCCGGGAATTTTTGGGTCGAAGAGATGTGCCGTGGCCCAGGGAAATTGTTTTTCGTACTTCGCAACGGCTTCGCGATCCGCAGCCAACATTCCCACGATAGCCACGGCGAAACCGGCGAGGCTTTCGCCGCGCTCCAGCGTCGCTTCATCGATGGTGATCTGGTTGTTCGACGCCAACACTTCCACAAACGCCGCCGCGGGCACGAAGTGTTGTGGGTTCGGTTGAGCGCCTTGTGTTCCACAGAAGACCACGTCGGTCGCTTCGTCTGCGCTCTGCTCGGTCCAATTACTATCCGCGTCGTAAATTTTTGCGCGCTCCAAATACAAACTATCGAACACTTGGTCGGCCATGCCGTGGGAGTACATGCCGAGGAAAAATGCGACGTGGAGCGCCGCCTCACCTTCGTAGGGCGGTTGATAGTTGTTCTGGATCCACTCGCGATACGCGACTTGGAGCGGCTCCCAATGCGCGAGCTCACCATACGCGTGCCCGACCGCGTAACCTCCGTCGGGAAAAGCGGTGCCGGCGACGAGCGCGTCCTGCACATGCGGGTCGTTGATGAAGTCGAAGAGCGGTCCCGGCTCGACGAGCTCGCGGGCTCGAAGCGAGATCCACACATGCGTGGAGAGGCCGTTGGCGGCGGCTTCGGCGGGGATCGACGCGCCGGCGGCGAGCACGATCGCGGCGGAGATCAGGCGATCCATTGGGTTTCTTATAGGACACTTTCGGCGCCCGCCGCGACCGGCTAGCATCGCGCCATGACGCTCCCTCCGCACCTGGTGGAGATCCAACGCGAGATCAAGGGCTACGCACAAGAGTTCGGCCTCGATACCTACGAAGTGATCTTCGAGCTGGTGTCGGTCGATCAGATGAACATGGTCGCAGCCTACGGCGGCTTTCCGACGCGGTATCCGCATTGGAAGTTCGGCATGGAGTACGAGTCGCTCTCCAAAAGCCATGAGTATGGGTTGTCGAAGATCTACGAGCTCGTGATCAACACCGATCCTTGTTACGCCTATCTCGTCGAGTCGAACTCGGTGATGGAGCAGAAGTTGGTGATGGCCCACGTGATGGGTCACTGCGACTTCTTCAAAAACAACGCTTATTTCGGCAGCACCAACCGCCGCATGCTCGATCAGATGGCGAATCACGCTTCGCGCGTGCGCCGTTACATCGATCGGCACGGCCTGGACGCGGTGGAATCGTTCCTCGATTGTTGTCTCTCGCTGGAGAATTTGATCGATCAACGCGCGTTATTTTCGCGGCGAAAAAAGAAGGATCGGCCCATGGCCGACTCCGAACAGGCCGACGTGAAGACGGTGCGGCTCATCCCCACCGAAAAATCGTATATGCGCGGCTACGTGAACCCGAAAGAGTTCATCGAGGCGGAGCGCAAAAAGCTCGAAGAAGAAGCGAAGAGGAAAAAACGTTTTCCCGAGGAACCGCAGCGCGACATTCTCGCGTTCGTCATGGAGAACGCGCCGCTCGAGCTTTGGGAGCAGGACCTCCTGGAGATCGCCCGCGAGGAAGCTTATTATTTCGCGCCGCAAGGTCAGACGAAAATCATGAACGAGGGTTGGGCCACCTATTGGCACTCGCGGATCATGACCACCCGCGCGCTCAAAGATTCCGAGCTGGTGGACTATGCCGATAGTCACTCGGCGACCATGGGTACGCAGCCGGGCCGCATTAATCCCTATAAGTTGGGCGTGGAATTATTCCGGCATATCGAAGATCGCTGGAACAAGGGGCAATTCGGCAAAGAATGGGAAGAGTGCGACGACTTCGCCACCCGGAAACGTTGGGACAAACAGCTCGGCTTGGGCCGCGACAAAGTATTCGAGGTCCGCAAGCTGTACAACGACGTCACCTTCATCGATGAGTTTCTCACCGAAGATTTCGCGCGCGAACAACGCCTCTTCACCTACGGCGTCAACCGCAACACGGGAAATTGGGAAATTCAGTCGCGAGAATTCAAAGAAATTAAAAAGAAGCTGCTTTTTTCGCTGACCAACTTCGGCCACCCGCGGATCGACGTCTTCGACGGAAATTTTGAGAACCGCGGCGAGCTTCTCCTCCGCCATCAACACGACGGCATCGACCTCCAAGGAGATTGGGCGCGGGATACTATGGAAAATCTCTTCAAAGTTTGGCGCCGCCCGGTGGCGCTGGCCACCAAAGTGGAGAACAAAGGGGTGTTGCTCCGCTACGACGGAAAAAGCCACTCCGAGAAGGCGTCGAACCTGGTCGACGTGGCGGCATGAGCGCGCTCCGGGCATTTTCGGTTTTGGCGCTCCTGTCCTTATGGACAGGGTGCTCCAAAGGACCTGATCTCGCGGCTTCCAAGGACGTCCAGGACGATCCGGCGGTCTTCAAATACCCGGGCAACTGGAAGATGGAGAAGGCGCGCGAAGCTCAGGAAGGCGTCACCACCACCACCTATACGATCGAGCCTTCGGACGGCTTGGCGATGATCATCGTCTTCGCGCCGGCGATCGAGCTCGACCTCGAAGCCTTCGCCGCGGACATGTTGAAGAACATGGACGATAGTCTGAAGCAGGACTATTCGCTGGGCTCGATCGAAGTCCTGAAAAAAATGGACGGGAAAAAAGAACCCGTCACACGGAAAATATCCGGCGCCGAACGCCATGGTCTGAACATCAAAGTTACGCTCACCGCGATGGGAACCAAAGTCCCTCTGACGCTGGAAATTTATCGCGTCGAAGGTGAGGCCACTTCGGCGATCGCGCTCTATCAAACCGCGGATGAAGACGCCGCGCGCGATCAACCCGGCTACAATTTGATCTTCGATACCCTGACGATCAAATAAGTCTGAGTATCCGTAATATTCTCCCGTGCTGGTGGTCGAAGACGATCACTCGGCCGCGCGAATCACCGATCACCAAAGTGCGCTCGTCGAGACGCAGCGAACATTGTTGCGCGCCGTCCAGCTCGAATCGTGCGCGTTCTTTGCCGGTGGCCAGCTCGATCAGCGTGACCACGATCCCCGCCGCGGCGACGGCTCCGGCGGCGAACCATAGTTTGGACAGCGCGACGTACGCGAGTGAGAGGCGAGCGAGATCTGCGGGCCGCGCGATCGATCGAAAATGAGTCCCCTGGAAGTATAATATTTCATCCGGTTCACCGGCAAAAACTCCGCTGCCGTCCGGCAAGAGCAAGTCTGGAAGAGGTACCGGCAGTTTTTTTCGCTCCCGCAGCACCATTTTTGTCAGGTCGTGGGTCCACAGCTCGTCCTCGTCGGCGTTGACCGAGACCAGCGTTTGCTCCGTGCGGGCCAAAAGATAGACCGAACACTTGGGCAGCGACCACAACGCTTCTTTCTTTCGGCTCGTCGCATCCAAACCGAGCAGTGTCTTCTCGGAACACACGAACCAGATCGAACCATCAAAGTCGGGTGCGAATCCGGTCAGAGAAAGATCGCACCACGAGGTCGCACGCCGAAACACCAGATCGATCCGTCCAAGGTGCGTGACCTCGCCCCGCTCCGAAAGGGTGATGACCCGGTCTCCTTTGTCGGAGACGACCAAATTTTCCGCGGGGACATCGAAGGTGGCCAGAGTACGGCCGTCGTTCGCTAAGTAGCGCACTCCGATTTCGCCGAGCGCGACCAATATTTTTCCGCTCGGCAACAGCACCGCATCGGCGATACGCAGCGCACCACCGTCATTCGCAGAAAATCGAAAGTATCTCGGATGCTCCAATTTCGTGAGCAGCGGGAGCTCGAGCTCGGGAGTCCGAGGCGGAACATCGGTGCGGAGGGCGCCGTCGTTCGCGAAATTCATCAACGTTTTGGCGTCGCGGCGCGTGAGTGAAGCCGACCAGCGCGCTTCGTCTCGCAACACGGCGCGCATGGTGGCGCGGGCCAACAAACGGGTCATGGGGCTCGCCGGCTCGTTCATCAGCGCATGCGCCAGCGCTGTCCTCGAGGACATCTGCTCGAAACTGGTGTCTTCCAGCATCGCCAGCGCGAGCTGTTTGATCTGCTCGAATCTCTCCGGACGCAGGGCCAGCGCGCGAACCATCATCCGCGCGCTTGGCGGTCCACCTGCAGCGAGGCCCGCGTCGATCCACACCTCGACGAGGTGCCGCGCCTCCTTCACGTTCCAGATGGTTTCGACGGCCGCACCATAGTCGCCGGCCTCGGCGAGCGCATTGGCCCAGAGGAGTCGCAAAGCCTTCGCCGCTCCTGCGTGTTTCGAGCCCAGGCGGGAGATAGCGTCCGCGAAAGCGCCGCTCCGGCGTGCGATGAGCACGGCGCGAGCCACATTTTTCGCGAGGAACCATTGCCGCACCACCAAACCTGGTGCGAGCTCACGCGACTCCGCCAATTTCGCAGCGAGCTCGAATTTCTCGTGCCGCTCCAAAAAGGTGACCGCTTCCTCCGACGCCTGCAACAGCTCGGCGAGCACGAATGCCGCTTCTTCGATCCTTCCTTCGCGTTCCAGACGTTCGAACGCACGCCGGTAGAGACGGCGCATTTCTTCGTAGAGCCCGCCTCCCAAGCCGACCGCCGGCCCGCCCGAAGCTCGTTTGCCGGAGATTGCCAGTTCGCTTCGCGGTGAAAATGGCGAAAACGTCGGAGACGAATTTCCCTCGCTCTCTCCATGTAACGGGATGGCGTGATGGAGCGCTTGTTTCAAGTCGCCGGACTCGAACATTTCCATCATTTTGCTGAGATAGTTTGCGTGTTTCGCGCTCACCATGCGGCGGAGCGTGTCGAGGCGCAGCAGCTCCCCGGCCAGCTTTTGTAATTTCCGAGAGAGGCGCGCGAAAAATCCTTGCGGTGGAGGATCACCGGCGATCTGCACCAATTCACGAGAGCGCGTTCCACCCCCTCCGCCCGCAACCGGTTTGGGTGCGAGCAGCGAGGCCAGTCTTTGGAGCAGCTTGCCCGCGAATTGTCGAAAGAAGGACTCGCCCTGCTCCGATGAGCTCGTCGAGGTTTTCGGATCGGCCTCGAAGATCTCCTTCCACGCTTGTTTCGCCTCCGCGGAGAGGGGAGGGACATCGGCTAAACCTTCGCGCACAAAATTGGCCGAGACCACTTCGAAGGCGACTTTCGGCGGCGGTGGTTTTTCTCCCAGCGAGCTGACCTCGAGGACAATAAATGCCTCGAGGTCGATCCAGGTCGAGGGATCGACGCGGTTCGTACTATCGAGCTCCGAGACCAACGCGCGACCGCCGCGCACCAAGACCACCGAAGAGTCGGCTTTGGGAATCGCGGCCAGCTCATCTTCTTCGAGCGGTGCGGAACAATATCGTCCTTCGATTTCCACCAAAGGTGTACCCGGCGCAGCCTCCGCATGCACCCGCCGCACCGCCGGCAGAAAAATCAGATAACCCTCGTCGATCCGGTGAACGTCCGCGCGCGGCTCCCATAGTTTCAGGACGCGGCGGCGCGCTTCTTCTTCGCCGATCAACGGCGTTTCGATCAAAAATGCGCGCGCTTCGATCGAGCCGCGGTGAACCCAAACACGCGGCCGAATCATGTGTTCGCCTCTGGCTCTTGTCCGTTGAGCAGGCGTTGTACCGGGCGCAGTTTCTCCAAAGAAAAGACGGTCACGGCACCGGTTTCCTCCATCCAAGCGATCAGCGGAGCTCTGCTGGAAGCGCTCGCCGAAATAATCCTCTCCGGCGCGATGTGAATTCGGCTGGTGCCGACGTCGGTCACCGCGGAGATAGTTCGTTGATCGCTCTCCACCACCAATAGTGCGCGCGCCCGTCCGCTGGCCAAGGTCGAAGTAAGTCCAAAAACACGGCTGCCTTTCGGAGGCTCGATAGTTACTTCGGTATATTCATGGAAGATGGACCAAGTGTCTTCATTCTGTCGGACGGCGACCATTCCCGGCGGATATCCGAAAAATGCCGCGAGATCGCCGGTCCCTTCGAAGCGCTGCACCAGGTTGACCTCCTCTGGAGTGTCCAGGGAGAGCAAACGCCGGCCGGCCGCGAGACCCGTGGGGCCGCCCGACCCCCAGGCGTTTTGTACCAACCATATTTTTCCGCCGACTTGCCCGATCCCCGTGATGTCGGAGTGGAGCATCTTCACGGTTTTTGCGACCGGATCGAGGCAGATCGCTCGTCCGACCGGATCGAGAAAAATATAGACGTTGCACCAAAAGAAACACGGCTGGAGCGGAGTATTTTCGCCCGGGTGCCAAAACGGAAAATCAGGTGCGAGCTCCGGAAAATGGAATATTTCGCGAGACTCACCTTTCTTCGAGAAATGGCGGATCGCGATCCGCTTGGAATTGCTGGTCACCGCATAAAATGCGCGTTCCACGCTGCCCGCCGCGGCGATCGGCTCGCCGAAAGTCGAGAGGCGCCGTGTGGTGCCGGCCTGTCCGCGAGGGTCGTGTGGAGGATGAAGCGCGATAATTTCGTCTGCACCGGAGCGGACCAATAGTTTGCGCGAATCTTTGCTGAAGACCAGCGTGGTCAGGTCGTGATGCCGGCGCGGAACGATGGAGATCGGGGGAGGTTTGATCTCGAAAGGATCTCGGAGGAGACGGATACAAGCTGTCTCCTCGGGCAGCTCGAGCTCCAGCGCGGTGGGTTTGCGCCCACGCCTGATCAAGTCGAAGCGGACCGCACGCCGGTCGAGCTCGAGCACCTCTTCCACCTCGAGACGGGAGGCGCGATGCAATTTTTCGCTATTTTTCGGCGGGAGCTGCGCGCCGAGCTCTGCCAATTTTTTGTGACCGATGATCCAAAGATCATCGGTTTCCGTTTCCGTCTCCTCGATACGCTCCAACCAATCTTCGAGATCGATGGAGGTCGCTTCACGCACGCTTCGAGATTCGAGCAAGCCGAGCACCGAGGACTCCGTCAGTCCCGCCCACCGCCAGCCGCTCGGATCTTGGAGCACTCCCCAGCCAAACTCTGCATTTTGTGACCAGGCGCGCCGCGCCAAAATAATCAGCGCCGCGAGGTGAAAGATGCGGGGCGAGCCGAGCTGAGTGGGGCCCGAATCCAAGAGCACCACCGAACGGCGCGACCCCTGGGGCTCTCGTCGCGCGACCTCCAAAAATGCGTGTTCGTGCATCGCCGCGCGCCGGGAAAATTCCTCCGGATATTCCAGCGCCATCAGCCATTCGCTGACCAGGAGGCGTTCATAAGGACCGCGGCGCGTAATCCCGCCGAATCCGTCGACCTCGCCCGAATATTTTTCTGATTTTGCGGCGAGTGGACCGAACGCCAAATGAAGCCGGGGCAACCACGCTCCGATGGTCAGGGCAATGTCGCGTGGAAAAATCGAGAGCTCCTCGCGCCAGCGATGGAGCGATGGAGGCAGCTCGATCATTTTTCCGCCTCGGCGAGAAACTCCTCGAGCTTCTTTTTCGAGAGAGGCAGCGCTTTCGCGAGCGGCACCAACGAGGGCGGATCGAGCAACACGGCGATCGTTCCTCCAGGCCCGCGCGCCTTTTCCGAGAAAGCACGTTCCAAGAGCGACGGATGAAGCTCCGGCGCTTGCGTGGTGGGAAATAATAGACCGGGCGCCGCGGGATCCCGGCCAAGATAACCTGCACCATCCACCCAAGGAAGGTCGGTATCGGCCGTGCCGAGCACGATCACCAGCTCTCCGGAAAAGACGCCGGATAACCTGTCCAAACGAGCAGCTGGCCAAGAGACCAGCTTGCGCACCAGCGCCCGGGCGGTCTCCCCGCGTGCCCAAATTGCCAGAGGCGAAAGGGGCGGCTCGCGCCCGACAAAAGTCACGCCACGCAACGAACGACCTCGGCCCGCACCTCGCGCAAGCCTTCGGGGAGGTTTTTCTCGGTGAATCCGGCGTCGATCTCGCGGGCCACACCTTCGAGCTTGAGCTTCCAAGCTTCCAATGCGGGCGCGTCCGCGTCACCTGGCCTCGCGGACAAGATACCTCGAGCGTGGATCTCGATACGGGAGGCACGGGCCAAAGCACCGAGCGAAGCTTCCGCCGCGGCCGAAGCGAGCGTCGAATTTTCCGAAGCCGACAAAACTTCGCGGAGAATATCGCGCGCCAAAGTTTGCCCGTCGGCATCGGGAACCGCATAGATCAGGGGCCACAAATCCGCCTCTTTCGGCGACTCACGTCCCGCCAAAATTGCCGCCGCCGCGATCAATCGCTGCGCTTTCACCGCGCGCCGATCAGTCAGATTGATACTATTTTTTCGCAGCAGGCGGATGGCGTGCGCCAGATGTGGCTGCACCGCGGAGACGTCCGCCGCACGCGCGGCTTTCGCCAAAATATCCAGGTCATCCAAAGAAGCTGCGATCGGCTCGCCGCTCTTTTGCAGCGACCAGCCGCCGGCCAAAAGATCTTCCAGCTGCGGATCGGGCAAGGGCTCGAGGAATATTCGGGTGAGAAAACGATCCGCGAAAGCCGCGAGCGACTCATCTTCGGGCAAATGATTCGTGGCACCGACGCAGATGCGCAGCGGCACGTCGATCCGCGTGTGGCCGCGCCGGAACGTTCGCTCGTTGAGCAGGCCGAGCAGAGTATTCAAGATCGCCGTCGACCCGAGAAATACTTCGTCGAGAAAGGCGATCTCCGCCTCCGGCAACATCCCGCTCGTTTCGGTTTCGACGAGCCCGTCTTTCAATTTGCGCAGGTCGACCGGGCCGAATATTTCGCTCGGCTCCGTGAATCTCCCGAGGAGATATTCGAAGTATCTCCCGCCGAGCGCGCGCGCCACCCGCCGCACGGCTTCGGACTTCGCGGTTCCCGGCGGTCCGACGACCAATAAGTGTTCGCCCGCGACCGCGGAGAGCGCGATCAGCTCGACGAGGGCCTCGCGGTCGACCAAACCGCGGCCGGCAACAGAGATCGCTTCTCGCACCGCAGCGGATGCGTTTTTCAAGTTTCCTGACATGAGGAGAGGATCGGCATGATAGTCGGCGGTTCCTGGCGCTGTCGAGCGAGGCCCGTGGTAGCGTGAGCCGAACGGATGGCGGGCGATCGCTTCTGTCCTCTCTGTGACGACTACCTCGTGGAGGAGCTGTGTCCTGCTCACGGCGTGCCCACGATCGCCAAGCTAGATTCGGGCGAGCCGATCGTGAAGCTCGACGTCGGCACGGTGATCGCACAGCGATATCGCGTCGAACGGTTTCTCCGGCAAGGCGGGATGGGCGTGGTGCTCGCCGCGCGGCAGCTCCAGACCGATCAACGCGTGGTCATCAAGGTATTGAAAAATGATCGCGTCGCGCTGAGAAATAATTTGCGCCGCTTCTATCAAGAAGCGCGCGTGATCTCACGATTGAGTCACCCGAATATCGTCAAAATATTCGAGTTCGGTTTCGATACTCCGACGCGCGTTCCTTTTTTGGCGATGGAGCTGATCGACGGCCGCACGATCCGCGAAATCGTTAAAACCGACGGTACTTTCAGCGAAGATCGCGCAGCGTCGGTGTTGAGGCAGGTCGCGCAAGCTCTGATCGAAGCGCACGACAAAGGTGTGCTGCACCGCGATCTCAAACCCGCAAATATTATGGTCGTCCCTTTGAGCTCGGGCGAGGACGTCAAAGTTCTCGATTTCGGTCTCGCCAAAGTTCTCGAACCGGAAGAAGGCACCAAACCTTTCACCGCGCCCGGACAAGCGGTGGGGACGCCCGCGTTCATGGCGCCGGAACAGATCACGCAGAGCCCGCAGGATTTTCGCACGGACTTATACGGGCTCGGTTGTGTGCTCCACGTGATGCTCACCGGAACGCCGCCTTTCGACGGGCCGGATCGGCTCGAGGTGATGCGAAAACAGATCCGGGAGCCGCCGCCGCCGTTGCCCGAGCGGCTCTCCGACGGGCGCGCGCCGACGCAAGACATCATCGCGCTGCACCGCCGTTTGCTGATGAAAAATCGCACTGATCGTCCGGCCAGTATGAAAGAGGTCATCGCCATCCTCAACCGGTTGGGTTTGGCGACCGACGTGAGCACTGTCGATCTAGAAAAAACGGAGACCGTCCAAAATTATTTTCCGGATAAGTCGCTCAAGAATCCGATTCCCGAAGCGCACACCATGCGCGAGGAATTAGAGCCGAATACTCAGCCCGAAGTGGAGAGCTTCAAGTCGGGATCTGATTCTTCCACACGTTTATTGCACCGCAATTTTGAAGAAGCGCTGAATACCCAGCTGGTCGATCCTTCCGAGAAAAAGGAAGCTCGCGCGAAAAAACAAAAAGGCTCATTTGCCGACGACGAAGAGGCGTGGACCTCGGTGCTTCCTTCGACGATGGAGTCGGAGCCCGATGGATTGACGCCGGTGATCGACGGCGACGACAAAAAGCCGGAGCTCGCGGTGCACGATCTGCGTGCCTTGGGCGCGGTGCCGGCCACTGCTCTGACGCCGTCTTTGCCGAACGTCGCGCAGGAACAAAATACTCCGGCGGTTGCGCTGGCGACGCGTGACGCATCGACGATGCGTCCGATGCCGAGCGTCGGGGCGATCTTCGAGCTTCCGTCGCGCGCGGCAGCCGAACGTCGTGCGGCGGAGAAACAAACTCTGTTTCTCGTCGGGAGCGTGGTGTTGGTAGCGATCCTCATTTCTTTGATCGCCATCTTCACGAGCAGCGATCGAAGTACCGGCGTCTCCGTTCCTCCGGCCGTCGAGGGAAAATAGATGGCCGATATTCCGCCCGAGAAAGACCGGCTCTTCGGCGTGATGGCCGCGAAGCTGGGATTCACCAGCGAAGCCGATGCCGAGGCGTACGCACAAACTTTCGTGCGCGACCCGGGAATGACACTCGCCGACCGTTGGGAAAAAGAGGGCGTGCTCGAACCGGAGCAGCGGAAATTGGTGGACGCCATGGTGGACCAAGCCGTGAGCGTCAACGAAGGCAATTTCGAGAAAACTCTGCGCGCGCTTGGGGTGCGACGGGAGCTCGATGAAGCATTGGCCGAAGATGCTGATGGCCGCGAGGACATCTCGGCTGGTATTTCTTTCGAACATGTCGGCCGGTATCGCTACGGCGATCCGAACCACACCGTCTCCGAGCGCGGAGCGAAGAAGAAACTATTTCCCGTCGATCCGCGCGCGCCTCGGGAGATCGGTCGCGGTGGTATCGGTCGCGTGTTGATCGCCTATGACGGTCACCTGGGGCGGGAAATCGCGGTCAAAGAGCTCTTGCCACATTTATTGAAGAGCGAGCCCGATTCGCGGTCCACCGATTCGAAAGCGATCGTCGGGCGTTTTTTGCGTGAAGCCCGAGTGACGGCGCAGCTCGAGCACCCGAATATCGTCCCGGTTTATGAGCTGGGAAAAAGAAAAGACGGCACGCTTTATTACACGATGAAATTAGTGCGCGGCCGGACGCTCTCGGACGCGCTCAAGAGCACGCATGATCTTTCGGACAGGTTGAAGCTGCTCAACCATTTCGTCGGCCTCTGCCAGGCGATCGCTTATGCCCACAGCCGGGGTGTCGTGCACCGCGACATCAAGCCGCAAAATGTGATGGTGGGTGAGTTCGGCGAGACCTTGGTCCTCGACTGGGGTTTGGCGAAGATTCGCGGAAAAAAAGATATTCGCGGGCAAGATCTGCTGCGCGAAGTGCAACAGCTCCGCGAAGGTGAAGCGGTCAGCACCGTCCCCGGCTCTGCGTTCGGAACGCCCGCCTATATGAGCCCGGAACAAGCGGAAGGTCAGCTGGAGCTCATCGACGAACGTTCCGACGTTTGGGGCCTCGGCGTCGTGCTCTATGAAATATTGACCGGGCGCCTGCCGTTTCAAGGGCCGAACGCGCTGGCGGTCGTGGTGCGGGTGATGAAAGAACAACCCGCGCGGGTGCTCTCGGTTTATCCGGAAGCACCGGTGGAGCTCGCGGCGGTGGCCGATCGAGCGTTGCGGCGCGATCGATCCGAACGTTATCAAACCGCCAAAGAATTAGCCGACGAGATAGTTTCTTTTCAAAGCGGCGGTCGCGTCGAAGCTCATCAATATACTCCGCTGCAACTATTGAAGAGATTCATCGAGAGCCAAAAACAAAAGTTGGCGATCGCCGCCGTCGCCTTCGCCTGTTTGGTGGCGGTCGCTTTCGGCGCTTATGTACAGGTCCTCGGTGAAAGAGATCGCGCGCTCCGCGCCGAAGAAGAAAGCAAGAAGAGCCTCGCCGACGCGTTGACCGAGCGGGCGCGAACCGCAGCTTTGGCTCGAGATTTCATGGCCGCGGAGCTCTATGCGGGTGAAGCGCTGGCGATCGACGAATCGCCGGTCGCGCGTGGTTTGGTGATCGGCCTCGACGGGGTGTGGCGCCCGAAGTTGTTGTTCGAAACCGTCACTTGGGCTGCTTGTCACCGCGTGGCGCTCGCACCCGACGGCTCGCTGATCGCTTGCGCGACGACTGATGAAGTTGCGCTGTTTCCTCGTGAAGGCCGCGGCGAGGCCGGACGGCATTTACGCACGCCAGGCGGATTTAATCTGAGCGCTGTATTTTCGCCCGATGGAAGTGTCTTGGCGGCCGGTGGTGAAGACGGAAACGTACGCATCTTCGATCTCGCCGGCGATAGTTTGAAATTCACTTTGCTGATCGGCGCCGCGGTCCACGCGCTCACTTTTTCTCCCGACGGTACCCGGCTCGCGGCTGCGGGAAACGAAGATGCGATCTGCATTTTTGATACTTCGACTTACGGCGAAATTCTGAAAATATCCGTGGGTAAGGCGGCGGTTGCGGCGCTCGCCTATTCCTCCGATGGCCGTCTTTTGGCCGTCGGAGGAAAGGATCAAGTCGTTCGTGTTCTCGAGGCCGGCTCCGGGACCGAAAAGATACAATTTCGAGCTCACGAAAAAGAAGTCACCTCGCTCGCTTTTTCTCCCGACGCAGAGCTACTCGTATCGGGAAGTATCGACCGCAGCGCGCGCGCTTTCGACCTCAAATTAGGCCGCGCGGGTTTGGTCTTTGCTGGACACGACGACGAGGTCCGCGCCGTGTCTTTCACCGCGGATTCTCGGTTTTTGCTGACAGCGAGCGCCGATAAGTTGGTGCGTGTTTTCGGCCGGACCTCGGCGAGGACGATCGCCCGCATCGACGGGGATGATCCGCTGGTGTCGATCGCCATCTCCAAAGACGGCAATACTCTGGTGAGCTCCGGCGTGAACCGCACGTTGCGCGTCTTCGACATCAGCACAGCGGCACCGCCCCCACCGAAGCGTGATCAGCGCAGCCCGGTGAGCACACTTTCGATCGCCTCCGATGGGCTGAGCGTGGCGACGGGCGCGGACGACGGGGTCATCCGTGTCTTCGAGAGCACGAATGGAAAAAAGGCGCGGCTCTTCAAAGGACATACTTCCGAAGTTACCGGCCTCGATTTTTCGCCCGACGGAACCTTGCTCGCGTCCGGCGGCGCAGATCAGAAAATATTCGTCTGGCTGATGAGCGACGGCCGGGCTCTCGGCACTTTTAGTGTACCTGCACCGGTGCGTTCCTTGGTTTTTCTGGGCGATGGAAAAACCGTGGTCGCAGCCACCGGTGACGCCACGCTGCGTTTCTTCGGTGAAGGCGAAAAACGCGAGGAGGCCGTCGGTGCGCCGATCACCGCGCTGGCCCATGAGCCGCGTTGCCCGTTGCTCGCCATCTCCACGGAAGAGAAAAAAGTCCTTCTCATACGGGCCGACACCCGCGCAGCCGCCGGAGAGCTCCCTGCCCAAACGGACAGGATCGCCGCCTTGGCGATGTCGCCGAAATGTGATCTCTTGGCGATCGCCTCCGGGGACTATGTGGTTCTGCACGAGCTGGAGTCGAAGGCGCTCCGCGGGCGGTTTCCGAAGGGAGACGGCCCGGTGGCGGCGCTGGCATTTTCGCCGGACGGAAAGCGGCTCGCCTGGGGTGGCAAAGATAAGTTGGTGCGTATCGGCGGTGTCGTCGATCTCAAAGAACACGCGCGACTCGAAGCACACACCGCCGAAATATCCGCGCTCGATTGGGCGATCGGCGGAAAATATTTGGCCTCCGGCTCTGAGGATCGCACGTTGCGCTTTTTCAACCTGGCGAATCTCGATACTCCGGGGACCAAACTATCAGCGCGGGCCGGCGAGGACTTCGGGATGAGATTGGTCGCGGGGAAAATATCGTTCGAGCACCGGGGGCGGCGCCCATGAGGAAGTACGGTGTTCTGTTCGGAGTCTTTTTGTTTGCTGCCTGTCGCGAGAAGGTTGATGTCCCCGCGGACAGTGGTCTTCCGGCCATGCAGCTGATGTTGATCGATCATGTGGCGTTGACCGGGGAACGGATGACCGACCGCAGGTTCCGGGCTCAGCTCTACGCGGAATTGGCGACGGCGGATCACACGGCGCATGCGGTGGAGGCCAAAGATCGCGTCGCGGCCTTGCTCGAGCGCGCTGCGAAAAATGCCGACGCGGTGGCCAGCGGCGAAGAAAAAGACTTAGCGCTGGAGAAGGTCGCTGCGGCGCACGCGGTAGCGGGCTACATCGATCGCGGCCTGGAGCTGGCGCAAAGAATTGCTTCACCGAAGCTGCGCAGCCGCGCGACGGCGGAGCTCGCGGGAATTACGGCTCGCGCGCGAAACGTCGATCGGGCGGTGGCGATCGCCGGCACGATCGGCGATCCGTCGGAGCGCAGCGCAGCCTATGCAGCGGTGGCGCGTGCGCTCGCGGAACACGGCGACCTGGCGCGCGCTATGGAGGTACAGAAGAAATGTACTGTCGAAGAACACGCAAACGAGGCGCTGGCGGCGATCGCCAAAGAGAATGCCCGCAACGGGAAGCTGCTGTTCGCCGAACAAGCTGCCGACAAGATCAGCAGCGCTCATTTCCGCGGCGAGGTTCATGAAGCGATCGCGCGGCATCATTTCGAGAAACGTAACCACGAAAGAGCAGATCGCATCATCGTGCGGATCGAGTCCTCCTGGCTCCAATCGCGAGCCTACGCGCAAGGTGCACGGATCGCCCGGATGCGCGGCCAAAAGAGCAGCGCGGACGCGCTCGACGAAAAAGCGCTTCAGGTCGCGGAGGGAATCAACGACAAAGTGATGCGTGCTTCGGCGCTGGAGGATTTAGCCCGCCTGGCAATCGAAGACGGCGAAGTCCCGCGCGGTTTGGAGCTAGCCAAAAGAGCGGCTTCTCGAGACGTAGCTCATAAAATCACCGCGATGGCCGCAGCTGTTCTCGCGGACAGTGGTCGAATTTCCGAGGCCGGGCAATTGTCCCGCAGCCTGATCGACGACCCACTCTGGGGCTCGGACGCGCTCGGTGCGATCGCCGTGGCGCAAGCCTCCAAAGGTGACGTCGACTCGGCGCTCGAAGTGATCGCCACGATCACCACGCTCGAGCTGCGATTGCCACCGTTGGCGCGCGTCGCCGTACGTGCCGGGAAGGTGCCGGACTCGGCGGTGAGCTCGGTGGAGCGCATTTTGGAAGCGGCTCCGAAAGGTTCCTCGCCATGATCGTTCTCGCCTCCACGAGCAAGTATCGCCGCGCGCTCCTCGATACGATCGGGTTGAGTTATGTCGCGAAGAGCCCGCACTTCGAAGAAGTACCGGTGGCCGGTTTGAGCGCGGAAGAAACAGCATTGTCGTTCGCACGCCAAAAAGCCGAGAGCTTGGCCGAGGAACATCCCGGTGCGCTGATCATCGGTGCCGATCAAACCGCGGAGATCGACGGCCGAATTTTGGGGAAGCCGGGCGTCCAAGGAACGCGCGGTGGAGCAACTCGAGCTTCTCGCGGGCCGCACGCACCGCCTCAATACGGCGGTCGCACTCTGTGATGTCGCGCGCGGGATGACCGAGGAACGGCTGGTGGTGCACGAGATGAAAATGCGTCCCCTATCGCGGGAACATCTCGAGGGTTACGTAGATCAGGACGACCCGATCGACTGCGCCGGAGCGTACAAAATCGAATCGCTGGGGATCGTGCTCTTCGAGGAAATGCGGGGTGTGGATCATACGGCGATCGTTGGTCTTCCGATCACGGTGGTCGTCTCTTTGCTCGAGAACGCCGGTTTTGACCTACTGCGAAGCTCGCTACGCACTTTCAACGAGCGAGCACGGTGAGGTAGCTTTGCCCCGCGATTTATGGGGGCCAAGTACGAAGTCAATGACAACTCGGTGCTCACACCCATGTTCAAGAGATGGGTCTGGTCGCCGCTGGTCGGTCGAATTCCGGATCGTGTCAGCGCCAATACGCTGACGATTTTAGGTACTGTCCTTTCGGCCAGTGCCTTTGGAATCACGGCGCTGTTTCCAGCTTCGCGGCTGACGTGTGCAGTCGCGGCTGTGCTGATCTTCATCTATCTGACGCTCGACAACATCGACGGCGCGCACGCACGGCGCACCGGAACCAGCTCGCCGCTCGGTGAGTTTCTCGATCATTGGTTGGACGCGCTGAATTTGTCGTTCTTATTCGTGGGCGCTATTCACACCTGGCGCATTCAGGATGACCGAGCCGTCTTGGTCATGATGGTCGCGGTGTGGAGCTACACGATGACGTTCTGGGAACAAAAAGTGACTTCCCGGATAAACCTGGCTGCGGTGGGGAACGTCGAAGGTATTTTTGTCGTCGTCCTTTTCTATCTCGCGGGTGCCATCTTCGGGCCGGAGACTTTGATCAGTACTCCGCTGATCTTCGGTCAGACGGTGATCGATTTGTTCTGGTACACGGCGATTTGCAGCGTCACTTATACGACGGTGATGCCGCTCCTCCGGGTGCGCGGAAATTGGAAAGAGGTCGCGGAGATTTTCGGCCCGGTGATCGCTCTTGGCCTTTGGTACAGGTACGGCGAGCTCAGCGCGATCAGCGTGTGCAACGTGTTGATGTTGATGTCGCCGGCGCTTGCGGGCCGCATGTTGATCTCGCGCGTCACCGATCAAGATCAGCTCGGTCCGGATCGTTTTCTTCAGGGCGCGATCTACGTCGCCGCTCCCGCGATGATTTTGATGGATATGGGCGGCGGCGTGCAGCAGGCCGCGTTGGGGCTCATTTTGGCCTATGCGATCCTCCACGTCTCGCTCGACTTCGTGATGACCGTCCGCCGTTTGGGAGACTATCTCCGCCCCGGGGAGCTGCTCGATTTTGCGCGATTGCGTCCCAGAAGCTGACAATCTGACAGAAAAGTGGCGGCGTTGAGGACGGAAATGTCACGTCGAAGCGCGTTCCTTCATTCATAGCGCGTGGCGTAACGCTTGCTCGAATCCGAGCGATGTCTTCGCTCTCTTTGGTCCTCGCGGCGCTGCTCGCTGTCCCTCAAATCGAAGCAGCGCCTGTGCTCATGGACAGTGACGAGCCGGGCGGGGTCCGGATCACGAAAAAAGAGAAGCCGGCCTGGTTGCCCGAAGCTCAAGAAGAAGTGCAGGAAGAGCCCGAGTCGCGCAGCAAAGTAGCGCCGGCGATCGTCCTTGGAGCGAGCATCGTGGCGGGCATCCTCGGCGGCGTCTATTTGTCAAAGACCATGGACGCGATCGATCGGGCGGATGCATCGCTTGCAACCTCGCTCTCACCGGAGAATGGAGAGGTTACTGTCCCAACGATCAATACCGAAGCGGTGCGCGAGCAGCAGCGCGACGTACTGACGAACGGCATCGCCACCACGATGTTGATGAGCGCTTCGATCGCCGGATTGGTCACCAGCGTCGTTTTATTAGTGTCCGATTAGCCTGGCGCCAACACCACCACGCTGTACGCGACTGTCCGGGAGCGCGACGGATTTCGATAAGAGTGATTTTGGTCCCCGCGGAAGACGACGATATCTCCCGGCGTGAGCTCGTATTTTTCTCCGCTGGCCCACAGCTCGAGCTCCCCACTTTCGCAGGTCAAATATTCGCGCGTCCCGGGAGTATGGGGTACGCCGCGAAATTGGGCGCCGGGCCGAAACTCCATTCGATCGATCTCCAGCCCAGGAAGTGGGTCGGGAATGATCTTTCCAATCCACGCGTCGCCGCGTTGTTTTTTGGGGAGCTCATTCGCGCGGAAGAGACGCGCATCGGAGCGCGGTGGAGCGATCAATTCTTCGATCGACACTCCGAGTGCTTGAGCGACTCTCACCAAAATGCTCAGCGTAGGATTCGCGCTGCCGGTCTCCAAGTTGGCCCACGTCGGCCGTGGTACACCCGAGGATTTCGATAGTTGCTGTTGTGTGAGCCCGCGGGCTTCGCGGAGTTTCCTGATATTCATCCCGAGGTTGGTCGAGGGATCAGCAGACATGCTGCTATATTAACAAGATAGTTTCGCCGAAATCGAGCACGCGGAGCTGCTTCGGATCGAGATTTCGTTCGTACCACCATCTCCGAATTCGCGCGGGTGGCTCATCGAGCGGCTCGTCGGTCAGCTTGAATGTACCCCAGTGCATGGCGACCAGATTTTTCGCCTGGAGCGCGAGGAACGCTTCGCCGGCCTCTTCGGGATTCATGTGTTGCGGCTCCATGAACCATCGCGGCTCATAGGCGCCGATCGGCAATAATGCATAGTCGATCGTCCCCATGCGGCGCCCGATTTCCGCGAAACCGTCGAAAAACGCCGTGTCTCCCGCGTGATAGATCGTCGCTTCCGGACCGCGCACGACGAAGCCACCCCACAAGCTTTCATTGCGCGTCCACGGCATGCGCATCGACCAGTGGCGCGCGGGGACCAAGGTAATTTCCAGCGAGCCCTCGCGCGTCGTCTGCCACCAATCGAGCTCGATGACGCGCGGGAGGGCAGCGTCCCGCAGAATATAACCTGCGCCGATCGGCACGACGAACAAGGCCCGCGGGCCGATCCGTTTTAGTGTCGGCAGATCGAGGTGATCGAAGTGGTTGTGCGTCACCGTGACCACGTCGATCGGCGGAAGATTTTCGAACGCAATTCCCGGGGGTGATTGCCGCGGAACCGTTCCCGCGACTCGAGCAGACCAGATTGGATCGGTGACCCATACTTTGCCGCCGAGCTTGGCAGCGAAGGTCGCGTGACCGATGAACGTGAGGCTCGCCCGATCATCCTTCAATATTGCGCCACTGTTCTCGCGGACAGGTGGAGTGAATTTGTCGCCGCCGCCGAGCTTTCGGCGCCCGGCGAGCGAGTCCATTACTTTCCACCGAAACATGTCCGCAGGACCGCGGGCGGGGAAGGTGGCGCGGTCGTCGAACTTACCCATGAGCGACGTCTAATCCTCGGCGAGCACGATGACTTTGTCTTCATCGGTGAAGGTGATCATCTGGCTTTTCGCCGGGTTCACCTTCACGCCGTAGCCACGGGTCGCGTCTTTGGCGGCCGCGATCTGGCGGTAACCGATGGCCACTTCATTTCTGCGCCGAGCCGCTTCGACCACGGTGTAGAAATTAACAGGTGTCCCCGAGGCCACGTAGTTTGCCGCAGGTTTCAAATAGATCTCCGAGCCTTCCTCACGGAAAAGATCGCGGAACACCGAGTTCAGCTCTTTGTTCTCCGAGACCTGCGACAACATCAAGCTGACCAACTTATCGCTGACGATGAAGTCGTCCGCGCGGGTGACCTCCGCGAGCTCGCGGTTTCGGAGATCCAACATCTCGCTGACGATGGAGAAATTCTTGCCCATTTTGTCGGAGATGTCACGCAGGTGGAGCAAAGAGACCAAGGTCCGGGAGTCGGACTGCTGGGCGGGCAAAGTATCCGAGCACAAAATAATCATGTGGTCGAAACGCTCGACCTTCAGCTCTTCCAAGGTACGGCGGTCGGTGGTGTCGCCCTGCCGGTAATAAATTCGCTGATTTTTGATGTTGCGGCAGCCTTTATTGATCTCTTCTTTTCCCTCGGCATTGTCGGCGACCACGACCACTTCGCTTCCCGCCGCGACGTACTTATCCAGCTCGTTGAGGATGGTGGTGATCCGCCAGTTCCATCCGAGGATCAGCGCACGTTCCGGCTTCGGCGGGTCGGCTTCCACCACACGGATCGCCGTTTCGTTGATTCCGTAATCCGCCAATCCCGAAGGGATGACCGTGTCGTCGTCCTCGGCGATAGCGATAACTTTGTCGCCGATCTCGATCTGCGTCTCCATCGGCGGATTGAGCAAAATCCGCCCATCCGCTTTGCGAAGACCCATGATCGCGCTGAGCTCGTAGGCGAAGAGTGAGTCGAGGAAAGTGCGGCCGACCAACCGCGGCTCCTCTTGAAAATAGATCTCGCAACCATCGAAATCGAGCAGCTCCGTATAAACTACGGATAGTCCGGATTGGCGGCAGGTCTGGACCGTGATGCGCGAAATCAGATCGCCGACCATGACCAATTCCGCTTCGTCACGGCCGACGAGATGCGCGGCTTCCATATTCTTCGGGTCACGGATTTCCGCGACGATGTGATACTTCGATTGTTTTCGTTTCGGACTATTGGTGATGGCCAACAGCGTTTTAATCACGCTGGTATCCGGATCATCACCATTGTCTGGAGAGAGCACGATAATCGAACGCGCGGTGTGAATGGCCGCCATTTCCAGGTCGGCGAGATCGACCGGACTACCGTTGCGGCAGACGACGCGCGTCTTTCCAAGATTGGGGACACGCTCCCGGATCTCCTCTTCCATGTCCGGTTTGTCCGCTTCGCCCATGACGACGATGCAGGCGCGCGGGCGGCTCGCATTGGCGATCACCAGCTCGCTGATGATGGCGAAGACCTGCGAGTTATATCCGAGGATCACGGTGTGATCGGATTCGATGACTTTGGAGCGTCCCTTGCGGAGCTCGTCCATTTTTTCTTCGATGCCGCTGGTCAGCACGCCGATGAAGGTACTGATGATGAAGACGCCGCCCATGGTCACGCCGAGCATGGAAAAGAGGAACACCCAGCCGCCGGTGTCGCCGCCCATGGTGCCCGCGTCGAGCGTGCGCATCAGCGACATCCACATCAGCTGCACGAATCCCGGCTGAGCTCCGTCATCGCCCGCCGGCGCGATTCCGGTGACGAATACGAAGGCGGAAAAGAAGACGAGGACGACCAACGAAAGAACGGCGAGGCTGGCGATCAGGGCGATCGTCCCTCTCGCCATGATGTTGTCGAACTCGTAGCGAAGGCGATCTAAGAGGGGTGCCTTTTGCACGGCGCGGAGGTTATCCGTGCTGTTTCTCCGGCGCTAGAGCGCTCGCGACATAGTTAGAGTTTGCGCCGGACTTTTAGGGCGCGAGGAGCTCCGTCACCCAGCCGTTTTGTGTTTTGCGATACAAGAGCCGTTCGTGCACGCGGCTCGGGCGGCCTTGCCACATCTCGAATCGTTCGGGAACGACGCGAAATCCACCCCAAAAAGAAGGGCGTGGCACACCGCCGGTTTCGGAGTATTTCGCGGCCAAATCAGCGATCGCCGACAATAGTACGTCGCGGCTGGGGATCGGCCGACTCTGCGGCGAAGCGCTGGAGGCCACGCGGCTGCCGTAGGGCCGCGAAGAGAAATACACGTCGGATTCCTCTTCGGAGACCCGGACGACGTCACCTTCGATCCGAACCTGCCTTTCCTGCTCCCGCCAATGAAAGAGCAGCGCTGCTCGTGCGTTGACCGCGAGCTCTAGACCTTTGCGGCTCTCATAGTTGGTGAAAAAGCAGAACCCGCGTCGATCATATCCGCGGAGCAAAACCATGCGGACCGAAGGTCGCCCGTCCGGCGTCGCCGTCGCCAGCGCCATCGCTTCCGGCTCGGGATGCACTGTTTTTGCTTCGAGAAACCAGCGCTCGAATTGGAGGAAGGGATCAGCGTCGAGCTCCACGAAGATTTGTATTAGCTTCTTGGTGGCTCAGTCGTGAAGAACCAAATCAGCGATCATTTTCAGCGTTTGGCCCGCCTGCTCGCGCTCGAGAGCCGCGCGCAATATGAGGCCTCGGCCGCGGAAAAACAGCGGCGGTCTGCGGAAGAGCTGGAGGACGCGGGCATCGCGCTGCTCGATCTGGTGATCACCGACGAACGTTCCGGGCTCGGCGGCAGAATCATTTTGGAGCTGGCGCGATCGCGGCGCGGGCCTTTGCCTTATTCACGGCTCGATACCGGCACGCCCGTATTATTTTCCAGCGGCGAAAAGACCGAGCGGGCGGTCGTCGTTCGTAAATATGAAGCGGCGATCGAAATTGCGATCGACGATCGCACCGAATCACCCGACGGCGAGGCAAACTATCGGCTCGATCTCGCGAACGATGCCGCTTCGATCGATCGCCAGCAAAAAGCGCTGCTCAAGGCGGCCAATTCAGAGCGCGATCGCCTCGCGGAGCTGACCGCAGTTTTAGTCGGTGGAAAAAAGCCGAAGCTCGACACTCGGGTTCGTGATCTCGAATATTTCGATCGCAGCTTGAACGAGTCTCAGCGCGAAGCCGTGCGGTTTGCGACTTCTGCGGAAGATATTGCGCTGATCCACGGGCCCCCCGGAACGGGAAAGACGAGCACTTTGATCGAAGTGATTCGCCAGGCCGTGGTGAAAAAACAAAAGGTGCTCGCTTGTGCGCCGAGCAATCTCGCGGCGGACAATTTATTGGAGCGGCTCGCGGCGACTTCGGAGAATGTCGTGCGGATCGGCCATCCCGCGCGCGTCACGCCGGCGCTGGTCGAACACACCCTCGACGTGATGGTGGAAAAACATCGTGACGTCGCGGCTGCGCGCAAATTATTGCGTGATGCAGTGGCGATGTTTCGCCGCGCGGATCGTTGGACACGCGCCAAACCTGAGCCCGGGGCCAAAGCTGCGCTGCGCCGAGAAGCACGTGCATTGATGGGCGATGCGCGCCGGCTCGAAGATCAGGCTGCGCAGCGTATTCTCGATTCGGCGGATATCGTGATCTCGACGACGAGCATCGACGGCCGCGTGTTGTCGGATCGTCGTTTCGGTTTGGTGGTCATCGACGAAGCCTGTCAGAGCACCGAGCCCGGATGTTGGGTTCCGATCCAACGCGCGGATCGGGTGGTCCTCGCCGGCGATCACCGGCAATTACCGGCGACGGTGATATCGCAGGAGGCTGCGCGCGAAGGTTTCGGACTGAGTATGTTCGAGCGGCTCATCGACGAGCACGGCGAAGAAATATCGCGTCTCCTCGATGTGCAATACCGCATGAACGAGGAGATCATGCAGTTTCCCTCGCAGGAGCTCTACGAAGGAAAATTGATCGCCGATGAGTCCGTCCGTGCGCATGTCCTCGCTGATTTGCCCGGAGTATCGCGGACAGAGCTGACCGAAAGACCTCTCTTGCTCATCGATACTTCGGGTGCCGGTTATTCCGAAGAGCTCGAGCCGGGCGGCCTCAGCCGGCGTAACGCTGAAGAGGCCGAGGTGGTGGTCAAATGCGTCATCCAGCTGCGCGAGGCGGGAGTGGCGCCGGAGGCGATCTCGGTCATTACGCCTTATTCGGCCCAAGTCAGACTATTGCGCGGGATTTTTCAGGAGCGTGGGATCGCGGGGATCGAAGTCGATACCGTCGACGGTTTTCAGGGCCGAGAGAAAGAAACCGTGATCATTTCGCTGGTCCGGTCGAGCGAGGACAAAGATATCGGATTTTTGCGCGACATTCGCCGCATGAACGTCGCGCTGACCCGTGCGCGCCGGAAATTGATCGTCATCGGTGACGGAGCAACTTTGTCGTCGGAGAAATTCTACGCGCGACTATTTGAATATTTCGAGAAATGCGGTGCTTACCGGACGGTCTGGGAGCTCAATTAATTTTTTCCGGTTTCGGTGGTGATGCTGGCGAGCGGGGCGCCGGCGGCCACCGGAACGCCGCCTTCAATGCGCACTTGGAGGTTCAGCGGAGCGCCGCGGTGCGCAGGGAAATCGACTTTTTTGATCGCCGCGTCGATGCAGTGTTCGAGCGCGTATTCTTCGGGATTCGAGCGGTGGCGCAAGGTCAACGTCGGCTCGAGGTCCGTCGGCGGCACGGTGATCTCATAGACGTATGCTGCACGTTTGATCCCGTCGGTGACCGCTTCGATCTCGTAACAGGCGTCGAAGTCCTCCTGATACTTTCGGATGATCGACAGCGCGTCCTCTTCGACCATTTCGCCGGTCAAAGTACCGGCGATGACTTCGTTCGGTTCGGGATCATCGGGCGCGGTGACCGTGACTTCGGTGCGACCCTGGCCGGGCGTGACGTTCGGGGACGGCTCGCTCACCTGGTTGCTCGCACACGCGGCTGCAAGCAGGCCCGTGGCACTGAGGAAAAGAGCCACGTTCAATTTGTGAGATGAAGTTTTCACGATCGCAGAAGCGCCGAGGACCGGACTTTCTTCCCGGGAGCTGCTTGAGACAGGAGATAGTTCGCCGCGAGAACGGACCGGCCTTTATTCGGCTCGCCACGCGAAATTCGGGGGTGAAATGCGGCAGCGCCCTCATTTGTCCCGCGAGTCGACGCGGGTTGTTTCACCTCGGAAATCGCGAGTTACCAGGGCCGGCGCGGATCGGTCTTTGGATCACGCGCGCGACGCCCGGTGTCTAATTCATCGCGCAGGCGCTCTCGATCAGCGGCGGTCCGAGGCGCAGGCTGCGCTCTCGGTCGGCAAAGATCCGACTTGGATTCGTTTCGCGAGGAGCGCGCCAGCTTGTGCTAGATTCCCGCCCCATGCGCGCAGTTCGTATTCATGAATTGGTTGGACCGTCCGGTCTCCGCGTCGACGAAATTGATGAGCCGACCGCGGGACCAGACGAAGTATTGGTGGAGGTTCGGGCTGCCGGAGTTAATTTCCCGGATATTTTACTGACCCAAGGTAAGTATCAGTTCAAACCGGCGCCTCCATTCAGTCCCGGGGGTGAGGCGGCCGGGATAGTTCGTGCGGTCGGGTCCAACGTGAAAAATTTTCAACCCGGCGAGCGCGTGGCGGCGACGATGATCAGCGGCGCTTTTGCTGAAGTGGTCGCCGTGCCGGAAGCGACGTGCGTAAAAATGCCGGAAGATGTGGGTTTCGAAGTCGGTGCGGCGACGCTGCTGACTTACGCGACGACCTATCATGCGCTCGTCGATCGCGCGGAGCTCAAAGCCGGCGAAACGTTATTGGTGCTCGGTGCGGCGGGCGGCGTGGGAATATCCGCGCTGCAGCTCGGTAAGTTGCTCGGCGCGAAAGTGATCGCCGCAGCTTCTTCCGAGGATAAGTTGGAGGTCTGCCGCGCCGAGGGTGCGGATGAAACGATCAACTATACGAGCGAGGACCTGAAGGAGCGCACCAAAGAGCTCACCGGCGGAAATGGTGCGGACGTCATCTATGATCCGGTCGGCGGAAAATATTCCGAGGCGGCGCTGCGGGCGATTGCTTGGAAAGGCCGGCATTTGGTGGTCGGATTTGCGGCGGGAGATATTCCGAAAATCCCGTTGAATTTGACGCTGCTCAAGGGGTGCCAGATCGTCGGCGTATTTTGGGGCTCTTTCGTTGCGCGGGAGAGCGAGAAAAATCGAGATAATTGCCGGCAAATATTTTCCTGGGTGAGCGAAGGGAAATTGAAGCCGCACCTCGATAGCGTGTTGCCGTTCTCGCAGGCGAAAGAAGCGCTGGAGCGGATCGCGAATCGTTCGGTGAAAGGGAAGATCGTCCTCGTTCCCGGAAACGTCTAGGTTCCGCGCACCCATTTTTGGAGCAACAAGGTCAGCGGTGCGCAGGTGGCGGCGCCGGCAACCAATAAAAACGGTGCGCCCGCGACGCCGAGCGAGAGTGCGTCGACCAAGCTGATGCCGGCGATCAGGAGCGCGATCGGTGGAGTCTTTGCGCCGCGGCCTTCTGCGCGGGCGACGAAAGTCAGGCCGACCACCCAGCCGAGCAAGACCGCGGCAGGGAGTGCGATCCGGCCGAGCGCCTCCGTGGTGTTCGGGTTGAAACACACGGCGGCCAACGCGTAGAGCAAGGCGCGGCAGATCCCCATGATGAACGGTGCGACCGGGTTCTTTTTGTGCCGGATATCATAAGCGACGATCGCGCCGGCGAGGAGAATTCCCGCGAACAGAGTTGATGTCCTCGAGGACATCGAGCTGGCGGCCGCCATGGCGATCGCCAAGCCTAAACCGAGGAAACCTACGAGGAAGGCGGTGGGCGCGGAGATCCGTCCGGCGGGGATCGGACGATCGGGCCGGGTTTGGCGGTCGATCTCGCGATCGAAGGCGTCGTTGAGGATCATTCCCGCGGAGTAAAAGATCGATCCGGCGACCGCCAGCAGGAGCAAACGCGAGGTGTCGAGCGCGGCGGAAGCACCGGCGCCGATCACCGCACCCGCGAGAATATTCGACCAGACCGTGGGGAGGTTCGAGGGCCGGGTGAGGACCAGCCAATCGCGCACACTCATCGGGTCACCTGATCTTTGGTCCAGAGGAGCTCGCGGGCGATCGCTTCGGCCATGTCGTCTTTTCTATGTTCTGCGGGCAAAACGTCCCAGCAATACGTTTCGACTTCGAGGTGTTGCGTGCAACCTGTCCTTCGGATCAGGTGAAGGAGGCGCGCCAGCTCGTCTTGGGTGGAAGCGAAAGCTCCGAGCTTCGCCAAAAAAATCGGGACGTGGAAGTGGATGCGCCATTCGCCCGGCTGACGTTGCCGGCGTGCAGCCGCGATCGCCTCGGGCAGATCGACGAAGCGGTGGAGCGCGGTGCCTCGCTTTTCCACGACCTGGTGCAGATACGTTTCTTCGGCGAAGGGCTCGAGCGCCGAGAGTTGTGTGTCCAAGTTTTCTTCGGTCAGCTCGACTTTGAGGCCTGCGCTGATCTGCGCTTTGACGATGCGAATCCCCGCTTTTTGTAAGTTCGCCACGGCCTCTTCGGGAGGCTCGTGTTCCACCGACATATGGCAGGCGTCGAAACACACGCCGAAATGTTCCCGCAAAAATAATTCGGAGCGATCTTTTCGAGCGCTGCGGCTGAAGAGATGAGTCTCGAAAAACTCGATCGTCTCCGCTGTGGTTTCGATGAGGCAGGCCGGCTCGGGCTCGAGCGCCAGGGATATTTTTTTCCCGGTTTCACCGGCGAGGCGCACCAGAGTTTCTGCGTGGCGCAATAAATTGTTGGCGATCCTTTGCTGTTCCTCGGTACCGGGAGCGCGAGGTTTGAATGCGCCGGGTACGGTGCTGATGCTGCCTTCGATGCCGTCGGGAACGATCGCCGCCAATATTCTCGCCAGCCGGTCGGAATATTCGACACGTGCGTCGTCGAGCCAGTCCGGCAGATAAACGCGCTCTTTGACACGCGTTCCGTGGAACTGGCCAAAAGGGAAGCCGTTGATCGTGTAGACGTAGAGATTGTTCTCCGCGAGAAATTCGCGGAATTTATCCAGCTCGGCCGGCGCTTCCAGCTCGCGGGCGGCAATATCCGAGAGGCGCAGCCCGATACCGAACTTGGTCTTCGCCGAGGTCACTTTATTTCGGACTTCCAATAAACGGGTCCGCAGAGCCTCCTGGACTTCCGGCCAGGTCTCGCCCGCGTGAATATTGGTGCAATATCCGAGATGGAGGCCGTCGAGCTCCATTTAGGCCCCCGCGCGTTCTTGGAGTATTTGGACCCCCGCGCGAACCAGCCCCGGCACGATCACGTGTGCGTCGAATGGTTTGCCGATATCGCGCAGCATCGTGACCGTCAGCTCGCCGCCGAGATGTTCGCGAAACTCGGAAATTCCCGAGAGCAAACTATCTGTGTCGGCGAGCTCAGGGGACCAAAGCCGAAAACCGAGGCGCTCCAAGGTCGAGAGGATATGCTCCACCGCGGGACGTGCGAGATCGCCGTGTTCCGCCGCGTGGATCGTGTCGAGAGCGATCCCGATGGCCACCGCTTCTCCGTGGCGCAGGGCGAAGTTGCTCATCGATTCCAATTTGTGTGCGGCCCAGTGGCCGAAGTCGAGAGGGCGCGCCGTGCCGAGCTCGAAGGGATCGCCGTTGGTACGGATGTGTTCCAAGTGAAGATGCGCGCTCCGATGCACCAACCTGTCCAAAAGGTCAGGTGTAAAGATGGACAGGCCGGCGGTGTTGGCCGAGATCCATTCGTAGAACTTCGGATCGCGGATCAGCGCCACCTTCACCGCTTCGGAGGTGCCGGAGCGGGCGTCGCGGGCGGACAAGGTTCGCAAAAAATCGCTGTCGTTGAGCACGGCGAACGGTGGGGCAAAAGTTCCCAGATAGTTCTTCTTACCAAAGGCGTTGATCCCGTTTTTCACGCCGACGGCGGAGTCACCCTGCGCGAGCGTCGTCGTCGGGACACGCACCATGCGCACGCCGCGGTGGGTGATCGCGGCAGCATAACCGGCCATGTCGAGCACGGCGCCGCCCCCCACGATCAAGACGAACGATTGGCGATCGATCTTCAGCTCCCCGAGCTTCTCCGCGATGGCGTGTGGAAGCTCCGGCGAGCTCTTCGCGGACTCGCCGCCGTCGACCAAGATCGCGTCGCCCGCGAGCTCAAGATGTGCGGGATAGGCCTGAAAATAGCGTGCGATCCGCGCGCTCAAGCCCGGCGCGGCATCCGCGGCGCCGCGATCGACGATCACCGCGACGCGGTGTTGTTTTTTGGGCTCTCTGCCCGCGAGCACGTCGACGAGCGTGCGATTTTCGGGTGCGAACAACGCGCGCGTGAAGAGCACGGGATACTCGAACGGCACCGAGAATCGTTGCACGAAATTGCGAGGATCCCCGTCGAGCGCCACGTCGCGGGAGAGGTTCGAGCGGCGCGCGGCGTTCGTCAACCGTGGCATCACGGCGGATTTCGGGCTACGCCTTTGATGTGGACCGGCGGCGTGTGCTCTCGGCGATCCTCGATCGATCCGCGAACCAGGATGCGCGCGATGCGCTGTTGCAGCTCTCGCGGGACTTCGACACCGAACGCGCCCTGCTTTTGTTCACCACGATCGACCGCAAAGCCGGGCAAAATGCGCTCGAGCTTTCTTCGGCGGAGCTCGCGGAGCTTTCTCCATTTGGAGTGAAGACGGCGGGGGAGCTGGCGCGCATCTTGGTGTTGCTCGAGCTCGAAGCCCACCTGGCCGAAGGATCATTCGGAAAAATATTTCGGCGAGCCTTCCATGACGGCGACAACCGCGAGCGGATCGCGGTGCTGCGCGCGCTGCCTTTTTTGGCGAGGCCGCTGGAAGTCTTGGACGCGGCGATCGATGCGACGCGCACCAATGTCGCGCCCATCTTCGAGGCGCTCGCATGCGAAAATAATTATCCCGCGACTTATTTCCCGGACCTGAATTTCAATCAAATGGCGATGAAAACGGTGTTCGTCGGCCTGGAGCTTTCCCGAATCTCAGGACTATCTCGGCGGAGAACTGCCGAGCTGGCGCGGATGGCGCGCGATTTTGCGGGTGAACGCCGTGCGGCCGGGCGACCCGTTCCGAGTGACCTCGGACTATTGGAAGTACCGTCATGAAAATGTTCGACCCCCATATTCACATGACCTCGCGAACCACCGACGACTATCAAGCGATGGCGGCGGCGGGGATCAGAGCGATCGTCGAGCCCGCTTTTTGGGTCGGACAGCCGCGAACCCACGTGGGAACTTTCGAGGATTATTTTCGCTCGTTGCTCGGCTGGGAGCGATTTCGCGCCAGCCAATTCGGGATCAAACATTTTTGTACTTTGGCGGTGAATCCCAAGGAGGCGAACAATATCGAGATCGCCAACGGGGTTTTGGAAATGTTGCCGAAGTATCTCGCCAAAGACGGCGTCGTCGCGGTCGGAGAGATCGGCTACGACGATATGACGCCCGAGGAAGATGAGCTCTTCGCGAAACAATTGGAAATGGCGATGGCGCTTGGGTTACCGGCGCTGATTCATACTCCCCACCGAGATAAAAAACGCGGCACCGAACGTACGCTGGCGCTGCTCAAGGAAGTGAAGTTTCCTGAAGGGCTCGCGCTGGTCGACCACAACACGGAACAAACACTCCCGTTGGTGCTCGATACCGGCTGTTTTGCGGGCCATTCGATCTATCCGAACACCAAGATGGATGAAGACCGAATGGTGGAGCTGGTGAAAAAATACGGGTCCGAAAGAATCATCATCAACAGCGCTGCGGATTGGGGTGTGAGTGATCCGCTGAAAGTACCGAAGACGGTACAAAAGATGCGTGAGGCGAAAATATCCGAGGAGACGATCGAAACGATCGTTTGGAAGAACGTCGTCCATTTTTTCGGCCAGAGCCGGAAGCTCGATGTTTTGGAAATTACGGACATCGATCAGCGCCAGCTCTTCGACGGAAATTCCGTGCTCCGCGGCCAGGAACCGGTCGTCGAAAATAATGAGCCCGCGTAGAACCGTCGTCCTTCTGGTCGTCGGGCTGACTCCGAAACATCTCGGAGCGTCGACGCCGAATCTCTCTCGACTCGCAAAAAAAGGAGCCATGAAACCGCTGGGGACCGTGCTCCCCGCGGTGACGTGTTCGGTGCAGTCCACCTTCACCACGGGGACCATGCCGCGCGATCACGGCTGTGTGGGGAACGGCTGGTATTTTCGCGAGCTCGACGAGGTGATGTTGTGGAAACAGTCGAATCACCTGGTCAGTGGCGAGAAAATTTGGGACGCCGCGAAGAAACGTGATCCCTCGGTCACCACCGCGAAATTATTCTGGTGGTACAACATGTATTCGAGCGCGGAATATTCAGTGACTCCGCGTCCGATCTATTGGGCCGATGGGTTGAAGCTCCCTGATTTCTATACCGAGCCGCCCGAGTTGCATCCGGAGCTGAAAACGGAGCTGGGTGCATTTCCCTTGTTCAATTTTTGGGGGCCGAACGCGGACATTGTCTGTTCGAAGTGGATCGGGCGTTGTGCGCAGAGCCTCTTCGACAAACAAAAGCCGACGCTGACGCTCGTATACTTGCCGCACCTGGACTATGACCTGCAGCGGCTCGGTCCGGATCACCCGAAAATTGCCGAGGAATTGAAGAAGATCGACGCCGTCGCCGGAGAGCTGATCGACCACGTGGAAAAACAAGATGCGCGTGTGGTGGTGCTCTCCGAATATGGAATTTCGCCGGTGAAGGGTGGAATTCACATCAATCGAGTATTGCGCGAGGCCGGATATCTGCGCGTGCGCGAAGAGCGCGGTTTGGAAAAATTGGATGCGGGCGCGTCGCGTGCATTTGCGGTCGTCGATCACCAGCTGGCGCATGTGTACGTCCGGGAGCCGGCATTATTGAGGGAGCTGCGAGATACTCTGGCGAACTTGGATGGGGTCGACCAGGTTTTAGGTGAGGACGAGAAGAAGGTCGCCGGCCTCGATCATCCTCGTTCGGGCGAGCTGGTTTTATTGTCCAAGCCGGATCGCTGGTTCACTTATTATTATTGGTTGGACGACGCGCGTGCCCCGGAGTTTGCGCGGACCGTCGATATTCACCGCAAGCCCGGCTACGATCCGGTGGAGCTCTTCCTTGATCCGGCGATCGCGCTCCCGAAAGCGAAAGTTGCACTTACGTTGGCGAAGAAGCTGCTCGGATTTCGCTATCTGATGGACGTCATTCCGCTCGATGCGGACTTGGTGCGCGGCTCTCACGGACGTCTGCCGGCCTCGCCCGAGGAGGGCCCGCTCTTCATCACGAACGCGCCGGAGCTGCTCGATGACGGGCCGATCCATGCGACCGACGTGAAAGAGCTGGTGCTGCGCCACATGTTCGGGCGCTCTTGATAAATAGCGCGCTTCGTACGCACAACGGTCGCGCGCATGACGCGAGTCCACGAGGAGCTCTCCCGGCAAGTCACCATCGACCGCGATGAAAACGGCGTGGTCCACGTGGGGGCCACACGTTTGGTGGATCTCCATTTCGGCTTCGGTTGGGCACACGCCTACGACCGCGGCATGCAGATGTTGTTGATGCGAATCCTCGGCAAAGGCCGCGCTTCGGAGCTCTTGGAGAGCAGCGAAGAGATGTTGCGCGTCGATACGTTTTTTCGGCGCATGAATTGGACCGCGGGTGCGGGCGGACACCGGCGCGCGCTCTCCACGGAGGCTTTCGAGTGCGCCGAAGCATACGCCGACGGAGTGAATTCCTGTCTCCAAGAACACGTACCCTGGGAGCTGAAATTGCTCGGATATCAGCCGGAGTCTTGGACGCTCGAAGACTCGGTGCTGCTCTCGCGGATGGTCGGTTATCTGACCTTGGCTCAGTCGCAGGGTGAGGTGGAGCGATTTTTCGTCGAATTGGTTCAAGCGGGGTGTGATCGGAAAAGATTGGCTGAGCTGTTCCCTGGAATATTGGATAAGTATGATGAGGGGCTGATCAAAAAGGTTAGGTTGGGCGAGAAAATTGTTCCCGCTGCTTTGGCGTGGAAAAGCGCCGTCCCGCGGATGAGCGCCTCGAATAACTGGGTGGTCGCCGGGACTAAGACGGCCTCGAAAGCGCCGATGATGGCCAGCGATCCTCATCTGGAGATCAATCGCCTGCCTGCCGTTTGGTACGAAATTGTCCTCAAATTGCCGCATCGTTGGTCGATGGGTGCCACGATGCCCGGATTGCCGGCGGTGCTGATCGGCCGAAATACCGACGTTTCTTGGGGCGCAACTTACACCTTCATGGATTCGATCGACTCGTGGATCGAACAATGTCGGGAAGGAAAATATCGCCGCGGCGAATCGCAGTGGAAGCCGTTCAAAAAACGAGTGGAGACGATCGCGCGTAAAGGGAAGGCGCCGGTCGACGTCGTATTTTGGGAGAATGAGCACGGCTCGCTCGACGGTGATCCGGAGCGGGAAGGATATTATCTCGCGACACGCTGGTCGGGTGCCGGCGGCGGCGCACGTTCGCTGGAATCGGTGATCGGTTTATGGCATGCGACGACGGTCGCGGAAGCGGCTCTGCTGCTGGGGAAGTTGGAGCCGTCGTTCAATTGGGTCCTGGCCGATCGATCAGGTCATATCGGCTACCAGATGTCCGGCCTGTCGCCGAAACGTCGCGAAGGTTGGCGGGGATTTATTCCGGTGCCCGGTTGGGATCCGGCGAATGATTGGCAGGGTTTTGAAGCGCCCGAAGACCTTCCGCGGTGTTTCGATCCGCCGGAAGGATTTTTCGTCACCGCGAACGATGATCTCAATTCGTATGGACGAGCCAAGCCGCTGAACGTGGTGCAGGGACCGTATCGTGCGGAACGGCTGAGGAAGTTGCTGTCCGAGAGGACCGATATGCGCCCGGATGATTTTTGCCGGATGCAGCTCGATGTGTATTCGGTCCAGGCCGAACGGTTCATGGAGATCATGCGGCCGTTGTTGCCGGACACAGAGGCCGGAAAGATTCTCGCGGAATGGGATCTCCGTTACACGACGGACTCGCGCGGCGCGTACTTATTCGAAACGTTTTATCGAGAGCTGCGGCGGTTGGTCTTCGGCGGAAGAGGACTCGGAGAGACGATCGTCGACTTCTTATCCGGGGAGACCGGAATTTTCGCTGATTTTTTCATCAACTTCGACCAAGTGCTCCTGTCCTCTCGATCAGTCTGGTTCGAAGCGGAAGAGCGCGATCACCTTTACCGGCGGGCATTGGAGGCGACACTCGCGGCGCCCGACAAAACATGGGGCGAGGTTCAGCAACTGACGCAGACGCACCTATTATTTGGGGGAAAACTGCCGAAATTTGCGGGATATGATCGCGGTCCCATCGCGCTGCCCGGCGGGAGGGCGACGGTCTCTCAAGGCCAGATCTATCGCTCGGGAGGGCGCCTCACCAGTTTTGCGCCTTCGATTCGTATGGTCACGGATCTCTCGGAAGATTCGTGCCTCACGTGCCTCGCGGGCGGCCCGTCGGAGCGCCGTTTTTCTCCTTGGTATTGCTCCGAAATGGAGATGTATCTCGAGGGTCGATTCAAAGTTGTGCGCGCTGCCGCAATGACCTGAGCCTCACGAGATCGAGTATGTACTCGGCAGATGGGACATCGCTCGAAGAAACTCGGTATTATTTTCATGAGTACGGTTCTGCTCGCGGCTGCGTGTGGAGAACCGAAGGGGGAGATGGAGGCGAAGAAGCCGCGCGTGGTGGAGCGGCATCCGGGGGGCGGCACCGGTGGTGGACCGATCGACGGCGATTTGGCGGTCTTCGTCGAAGATAGTGTGACCAAAGCCGTGATCGCGGGAGCAACGGTCGTCGTGGAGAGTAGTGAAGGTGTGCTGTCCGCAAAGACAGGTACTCAGGGCCTGGTGGAGTTTTCGGGCCCCGCGGTCAAGGGACCACTTTCGGTTCATGTCTTCGTCGAGGGATACATTTATTCTTCCACGATCCGCATGAATTCTTCGATCACCACCATCCCGGTGGATGACTTGAGCGCCGTGCCCCCGCCTCCCAGCGGAAGGGCGACGGTCAAAGGTCGGGTGGACGGTTGGGATGTGCTTCCGGCGGGTGATCGGATCGCCCAGGTTTTACCGGTTGGGACCAGTTGGTTGAGCCAACGGGAGAGGATGGTCGGCGTGGGCATCGGCCTTCCGACGAATTTGGTGGTGGACGCTCCGTCGCAGCAACTCAGCGCGCTCGACTATGAGCTCGAGCTCGACGTGCGCTCGAAAGGTGTGCTGGTGCTCGGCGCTCGATTCGAGAGCTTCGGATCGTGGAGCGAGACACATATTGGTTATGCGGGTGGGCTCGAGCTGTCGGAAGGCGCGACGGTCATGAAGGACGTGTCCTTGAGCCACGCGCTCGATCGGGAGACGACGGTGATTTTGCAGCCGCCGCCCGCGGAGCTCACGGAGGCCGGTGTGTTGTTGCAGATGGAGCTCCCAGACGACGCAGGTGCGTGGGGGATCGTTTCAGATACCGGGTTGCGCGTGACAGCCAAAGTGGCCGCGCAGACGGGTGCCTTTGCAGAAGCAAAGTATGTCGCTTTCGCCAACCTCACACCGGATCGGATGAGCCCGGACCGGATTCGGATAATCATCTCGGATGAGGTCGCTGCAGGTGGAATGCTCACGCTCGTTCCGCCACCGCTGCCGGGTGCACCGGCGAACATGGGCCGGACGTTGTCCGCTGAAATTACCGGCGCGGATATCGTGCGTTATTCAGTGTCGAACGGAAGCGAGCTCGTTTGGTCGATCCGAGTTTTGGAAGGAACGACGGCCGCTCTTCCGGCGCCGCCGGCAGGATTTGCCGATCCGCTCAGCGGGGCGCTCGAGGTCGAGGTGAGCGCGACCTATCTCGAGAACGAATTCGATTTCAACGATTCCATCGCGCCGTATGTCGCAGGCGGCTTCGCTCTCGCCAGACATGAGGTAACACTCACGTTTTAAGGCGTGTGGCCAACCTGTCCGCGAGGCCAGAGAAGCGACGAATTCTCCGCTCGGCGCCCCGCCGCAATAGTTCGCGGTGACCGACGATCACCGTGCTCTTTTTGCTGCGGGTGAGCGCGGTGTAGAGCACCTCCCGCGTCAACAGCGGGACGTCGCGCTCGGGCAACAAGAGTAAAACTTCGTCATATTCGGAGCCTTGGGCTTTGTGCACGGTGATCGCGTGCGCCGGCGCGATCAGATCGCCGAGCGGGTCGAGATGAAAGGCACGAAAACCGCCGTCTTGAGCGAAAACTCCATAACGGGCGACTTCGCCCGAGGCATCTTCAGCGAGCAGGACCACACCTTGATCGCCGTTGAAGAGCCGGCGTTCGTAGTCGTTGCGCACCACGAGAATCGGCTCGCCCGGAAAATATTTTTCCGCGCGGTCGCCGGCGATGGCGGCGTCGGAGGCCATCATCGCGTGGATCATTTTATTGATCGACGCGGCTCCCGTCGGCTGCGCTTCACTCTTGGTGACGCAGAGGATCTTGAAACTTTCGAGATGCGCGACCAGCTCGGCGAGGAGCGGCCTATCGGTTGAGGAGAAAGATCCGCTTCCTTCTATTGAATAGATTCTGCGCGCAAGGGACTGGAATTTGGCGTGATCCGCGAAACGTTCGCGGTACCAGCGTTTCAAGATCGTGGTGCGCGAAGCGGCTTCCAGAAATTCGACGCCGTGAAAGCGGGTATGGTGCGTTTCCTGACGTACGGTGAGCGCTTCGACGCGTCCGTGGCGTAGCGCCTGGGCTACGGTGAGAATATGTCGGCCGGCCGGGTCCTCTTCCCGCATGCGGAAGCTCTGTTTCAGCGTCACCGAAAGCGAAGCTTCGCTGATGTCCTTGAGGACAGTTCCCGCGTCGACTGAAGGGAGCTGCTCGGCGTCTCCCAGGAGTACCAGGCGGGCGTCGGGGCGGACGGAGCGCGCCAGGCGATCCATCAAAAAGAGATCGATCATCGAGCTTTCGTCGACGATCACTGCCCTCTCGGACAGCGGATTATTTTCGTGATGATGAAATCGGTCGCGGGCGGGCACATATCCGAGCAAACGGTGCAGCGTGCGTGGCTCCGGTTTTCGGGCCAAAAGCGCCAGATCGTGCTCGTTCGGCTCGGCGATCGCGGCGAGGGAACGTTCGATCGACTCTGCGACACGATTCGCGGCTTTTCCGGTTGGCGCGGCGATGGCGAACGATTCGGGCGCGATTCCCAGGCGCGCCAAGACGCGGACGATGGCCACCACGATGGAGGTCTTGCCGGTGCCCGGGCCGCCGGAAATGACCGAGAGCGTGGTGGAGACGGCGCGTTCCACGGCGAGGAGCTGTTCACCGGAGAGCTGCACTTTTGCGGGGCGCGCCGAGACGTCGCGGAGGGCGGCGTCGACCGCTTCGCGAGAGGCGAGCGGCGGCGGCGCCAACACTCGGTTGGCCAAGGTTTCGGCGAAACGGGCTTCACCGTGATGAAGGCGCTGCAAATAAATATGTTCGCCGTCGATGATCAGCGGGACATAGTCACCTGGCCTTCCGATCACTGCGCGGGCACGGGTGCTCTCGAGCAGAGCGCGGATCGCTGCGGCTTCGTCCTCTGCACGCTCTGGAGAATCGTAGAGCGCGCTCAACGTATCGGCCAGCTCGGTGATGGGGAGCCGCGTGCTACCGCGCTTCATGGAGATCAAGGCAGCGAGCGCCAACGCGGAGAGCGCGCGGCGTTCCTGGGGATCGATATCGGAGGCGAGACGCGCAACTTCCGCGGCGATGGCCAAAAGATCAGGTGAGATGTCGATCAGCTTGGCGGCTTCTTCGATCATCGGTCCACCTCGCTCCAGGGGACACGTGCGAAGCGGATCCCTTCTTTCGGTAGGCCGCGCAAGAAGACGTAGATGGTGCCGCCGAAGATGCGGTCGTAGTCGGTGTGGGTCTCGATGGCCAACATCTTCACCAACGCGGTCGTGTAGAGCTGCGCTTGCAGCGCGTAGTTGTGCGCGCAGTGCACTTCGAGGGCGTCGCTCGCGTAGGAGGGCAAGAGATCGCTCTTCCAGTCGAGGAGGTAGATCTTCCCGCGGTGCTGGAAGACGAGATCGATGTACCCTTTGATGAAGGTTCGTTGACCTGGCAGAGAGTACAGGAACTCCATTTCGCGAACGACGTTCTGCGTGGAGGCGATCCCGCGCGGAAGCTCCACGTCGGCGAAGTTGAATGTGCCGCCGAGGCCCGCGTAGACCAGCTCTTGTGCGCGCGGCAAAAGTGAGAGCGGGACGTCGTGTTTTTTCATCGCGTCGTCGAAGACGGAGCGCACGTCTTTACGCACGGCCCAGCTCTCCAAGGGATGTTCGAAGCTGGCGAGCGGCACGTTTTCCAGCGCGTCGTGGAGGAAACGGCCGGTGGAGGCCCCGGGCGGCAGGTCACTTTCGAGCTTCATTCCCGGGATAGGGACGTCGATGGTTGCGGCGCGATCTTCGGCCGGATCGGGCGCGTGATAACCGCCGCTCGAAGCTTTGATCTGTGAATAGGAGCTGATCGAAAGACCAGCACGCGAGCTCTTCAACAGATCGAGCTCTTCGGGCGGGGCGATGTCCGCCAGCAAGCGGCGCGGAGGGCGCCAGGAAGAGAGCTTGTCAGTGTCGACTTCGATGCGTTTTTCGCGAGCTGTCCTCAAGGACACTATGTCTTGAAAACCGAAGAGCGGCGAGCTCTCCACGCGGCGGAGCGCGTTGTTCACGTGCCGGTAGGCTCCGTCGAGCTTGGCGAGGTTCGGAAAATAAGGGAGATACAGGCGTTCTTTGGCGCGGGTCAGCGCAACGTAGAGGAGGCGGCGATCCTCATCGTCTTTTTCGCGATCGATCAGCGTCTTTTTTCCGCGTGAACCGACGACCATCAGGCGTTCGTGGCCCTCGTGATAGAGGTTCACGTCGGACACGCCGCGCGAGGCTTGGAGCGCACCGAAGATGAAGACCACGCGCGCTTCCAGCCCCTTCGCCTTGTGCATAGTCATGATCTGCACGGCGGCGCGTTCGGACTCGAGGCGCTGCACATTGCCGTTTTCGCCTTCGGGCGACCTGCGTTTTTCGATGAACGCGGTCAACGTATGGATCAGCTCTTCGAGCGTTGCGTGCGAGCGTGAAGCTTCTTCGTGCAAGAGCTCGAAGATGTGTACGTAGTTCGTCAGCTCGCGTTCGCTGTCTTGGAAAAATATTTCACGGCGCAAGATGCCGCTGTCTTCGAGGATGGAGTTGAAGAGACGCCCGTAATTTTTTTCTTTGGCGAGCGAACGCCATGCGTGAAGGCGTTCGAGCAGCGGATGCGTCGCCGGGAGATCGAGGCAACGTTCGATCGCTTCGAGCGGCACTGCGAAGAACTGTCCCATCCAGGCACGCACGCGGCGCGCGGTGATCTCCGGTGCGGCGACAGCGAGCAAAAGTGTGCGGATCTCGCTCGCTTCATCGGTTTGAAAGAGCCCTTCTTGTTTGTAGAAGGCGTGCGGAATCCGTGCGCTGCGAAAGACATGGCCGAGCTCCACCGATTCGGCGAGCGTGCGCGTGAGGACGAAGATGTCGTTCGGTGGCGCTTCGGAGCTCGCGAAGATCGCACGAAGCTCGGCGGCGATCTGTCGTGCGTGTGTGCCGCGCGCGGCGTAAGGCGTGAGCTCTTCTTCTTCGCTGCGGATCGCGAAGACGCGGACCGGCGGGCCTTGGAGATCCGTCGGTTGGGGCAGGCGTGCGGCGCGCACGGGATTTTCGTAGTTGATCGCGCCGTCGAAGAACGGTGCGCTCGCTTTTTGATCGAACAACGTGTTCAGCGCTTCGACGAGCGGAACCGTGGAACGATAACTTTCGCTGAGCGCGACGCGGGTGCCGCCGGCTTCACGCACGCGATCGACCGCGCGGAGATAGGTGTGAACGTCGGCGCCGCGGAAGGTGTAGATCGACTGTTTCGGATCGCCGATCAAATACAAGGTGCGCGCGCGATCGCGGGGGTCGATGAAGATGCGTTCGAAGATCCGCCATTGGATGTCGTCGGTGTCTTGGAATTCGTCGACCAGGGCGGCCGAGAATCGCGCGCGGATCGAGCGGGCGAGCTCGTCACCGCGCGGGCCTGAGAGGCTGCTCCACAACAGCGCCAGCATGTCGTCGAAGTCGAGCTCACCGCGTTTGGCTTTGGTGCGGGCCAACTCCTCGCGAACCGGCGGCAACAATGTTTCGGCGACCGCGCTCCGCAGTGGCGTGAGCAGGGACGTGACCTGCAAGAGCAGGGCGAGCGTTTGTTTGATGCGTTGATCGCGTACGAAGAGCTCGGGGATCTTTTCGCGCAGATAGGAGGCAAGCTTGTTGTGGTGTTCGTCCTCGGCGGAGGCCATTCCCACCAGCAAACGCGGGAGATCCTGATCTTGGCCGAAACGCACCAGATGCGGGAGCATCGTGCGATAACGCTCGGTGAGCGCCTTCATCGTCGCAGCCGGGACCTTCGAAGCGCGCAGCTCCTGTTGGACCGATTCGGGCGGCGGCGGCGGAAGCGCAGCCAGCGCGTTCACGATCGCGGTGATCGCCTGCGGATCGAAAGGCGGCCGGAACACGCCGCGGCGCTGCAGACACTCGAAGAGCAACATCTCCAATTCGGCGAGCGAGCTCGTGGCCAACCACGCTTCCAGATAGGGCAGGTATCGCGGATCGCGTGCTAACACGCGGCGCACGGTGTCGATGAATGCGCGCGCGAATGCGACGCGGCCGTCGATCAGCTCTTCATCGAAGAGACGGCGTCCGAGGAAGGCGTTCTCCACCAGCATCGACTGGCAGAACGCGTGGATGGTGGAGATCGATGCGAGATCGAAGCTGTTCAGCGCGCGCACCAATCGCAGGCGCGCGGCTTCGTCGATGCGCCATACGGCTCTGTCGTCGGGGATAGTGTTGCCCGGTGGAAGATCGATCAGCTCGCGCAACTTTTTGCGCACACGTACGCGAAGCTCACCGGCGGCGCGTTCGGTGTACGTGACGACGAGGATCGATTCGAGGGGGACGTCGGCGCTGAGGACGAGCTCGACGACCAGATGTTCGAGCGTGTACGTTTTGCCCGTGCCGGCAGAGGCTTCGATCACCGCGTGTATTCCACGCGGTAAGAGCGAAAGGATCTCCGGCTTCGCGTAGAGCGCGGTGTTCACGACTCTTCCCTCACCAGCTCGAAGTAGGGGCCGAAGCGTCGCGCGATGATCTCCGGATCACCGTCACGATCGAGCGCCTCTTGCCACGGCAAAGAATAGTTGTGTGGCCGAGAGTACAGGTCTTCGACCAAGCTCCGGAGATAGGCGCGGGCATCGTCTTGCGACAAAGGCGCTAAAATCGCGCACTTTTTGCGCTCATTTCCGTAGATGGCTATCACTCGGCGTTCGATTCCTCCGTGTCCCAGCGCGGCGATCGCCGTGTGTTCGATGAAGGCGCGTAACAGCTCTTTGCGCGAAGGTTCTTGGCCGAGCATAGCGATCACCGCGGTGTGCGGTGAAAGCTCGTGCGCGGTTTGGCCGGTGATCTCGGCGTGGATCAAACGCGGCCGTTCGATCTCCACAGTGATCGGATCGAGCAACGCCGACACGCGTGTGTTCTCGCGGGCACGTCCGAAGCGAAGCGGTTCGCTGACCCGCATCGAACCCGGATGGACGGCGCGCAAAGCTCGCGACCAAGCACAAAGATGGGCGACGTGTTTTTCGCGTTCCGCCAAGGCGAAGACGCCGGTGGGCAGCGCACCCGAGAGCTCGAGCGTGTTCGCCGCGCGCGCATAGAGCTCGCGAAAAAAGTGTTCTTCGTCGATGACGCCGTCGACGCTCAGACGCGCGAAGAAGAGATCGCGCAACAGGTTTGCGGCGGTGAGCGCCGTGGCGCTGAACGTTTCGTCTTCGCGCGACAGCGGATCGTCGGTGCGTTCGTCGCGGAGGCGGAAGATCAGCTTCTTCCAAGCTTCGCGTGGATCTTCGAGGAACTGGCGCAAGATCCACAGCGGGACCTCGACCGTCTCGCGTTTGTTGGGATCGAGCTCCACCCTCGGGGGAAGCGGCGCCAAACCGAGGCGCAATGCGAGCGGCGTGTAGAGCTCGGGTGGGAGATCGCGCGCGAGTTGTTCCAGATCGGCGAAACGTTCGCCGCCGATCGTTTCGATCAAGCTCTCGCGCAAAGCGACGATGTTGCGTTCGCGCGCGGCCGAGAGCGAAGTGATCGCGTCGCCGGTGAAACACGTCGGATCGTAGCGGCGCATCGGATGTTCGATGATCGTTGGTTTGCCGAAACGTCGTTCCAGCGCTTCGTTCAGCTCGACGACGACGGGCGAAGGCTCGAGCTTGTCACCGGTGCGTGCCTCGCGTGAAACCCAGCTCAGATAGAGGCGATCTTTCGTGGCTAAAATGCGCTGGAGGAACGCGTATTCATCTTCGTCGCGTGGTGAAAGATCGCCCCGTTTTCGGCCTTCGGCGCGCAGATCGAGCGAGCTCTTGAGCTCCGAGGAAGGGAACCGGCCCTCACCGAGGCCGGCGATGAAAACGACGCGGAAGGGGATGGTCGCGATCGCCGACAGCGGTGCGATCGCCACACCTTCGGCGAACGTCTGCCCGCGATTGACGGTGAGACCGGCGATCGCCGCGCGGACGAATGCTGCGGCGATGGTGAAAGAGACCGGCCGATCGAGCACATCGGCTTTGGAGAGCTCGCGGATCGCGGCCAGACAACTCTCCAGATCACGCGCGTCGCCGTCGTTGTCCGAGCGGACATGAGCGGTGACGTAGCGGTGCAGGCGATCTGTCCAAGCGGACAGATGGAGCCGCGCGGCGGCGAGCTCACGCGCATCGCCGATCAGCGTGCGCACGCGGACGATCAATTTGCCGATACTGGCCAAGCGATCAGGTGCGGCTTCCAGGGGAAGATATCGTTCGTTGCCCAGCACATAGGGCCGTTCGTCGCCGGAACGTTCGCCGGACATCATCACGCCGAGCACCAAGCGGCGCACCCCTTGGTCCCAGTTGTAGAGATCTTTTTCGATGTACGTGCCCGCGTGATCGGCGTGATCCGCGCCGTGCACCACGGAGAGCGTGTCGAGCCAGCGGGCCCACTCTTCGAGATCGACCTCTTCTTCGTTTGCGTTGATCGACGGATGCAACAAGAGCCGCATCAGATCCGGACGCGTGAATCGCGACGCAGGCAAGGCGAGGAGCAGCTCGATCGCTTCCACGATGCGGCTCGACGCGCGCATCGGAACTTCGAGGTTGTGATGCGGAATCTCGAACGTCTCGGCGAACACCGAAGACGCGTGCATGCGATAGGTGTCGGTGTCGCGACCGGCGATCGCCACGGCGATTTCATGAAGCCCCAGCCCGTGTTTGTCGTCGCGCACCAGGGCCCAGATCTCGGAGGCGATCGCTTCGAGCTCGCGCCGCGGTGAAGGACACGCCCACAACTCGATGTTTTTCTCGCGCTCCAGCACGGCGTCGTAGGGGCGCGCGTCGAGGACGTCGTTCGCCAGGGTGTCGAGCATCGACGTTTCGGGCGTACGTTCGAGGAACAGCTCTTCCCCGGCATATTCGATCCGCTCGTTGAGATGGGCGATCGATTCTCGACCTGGCCTTCCGTACAGGTCGAGCAGCGGCGTCAAGATCTCGCGCTCCTGCCAGAAGGTACGGCAGGGGTTGAGCATGTAGAGGCGGACCGAACGCGAGCCGCCGATCCTCATCAACATGTCCGTGTGCGCAGCCGAGAGCAGCGAGTAACCGAAGACATGGAGATGCTCGGGGAGCTCGAGCTTGGCGGCGCGTTCGATCGCATCGGGGAGGAGCGTGACTTTGCCGAGCCGGCGATAGAGCGCGCGTTGCCAACGTTCGCTCTCGGCGCGCGTCGACTCCGGCATCGACAGGCGCTGCGGCCACGTCTCGAGCATCGCGCGCCGCGTATAGCGATATTCGCGGAAGAGCCGCGCCAGCTGCGAGGCGAGCTCGTAGCGGCGTCGATCGGTCACCTCCCTCTCCTCGCCGCCGGCGTCCAAATATTCCCGGACCGGCGCCAGCTCGGGATCGCGCATCGCGTCTTCATCGAGCAAAACGCCGAGGATCGAGAGCGCGAGCGTCTCGGTTCGCCCAACGCCCCCACCGACGGCATCGGCGAGGTAACTTTCCAGAAAGCCGAACCGTAGATTAGCTGCGATGCCGTGATTTCGGGCGATCGCCAGCTTGGCGTACGTCCCGAGCGCACGGTTCGGAATGATCACCTGGGTCGGCACGAGCCGGCTCTCGGCGCGTTCTTCTTTCTCCTCGGTGATACCCACCGCGAGCGCTTCAACGAGCGCCTCGAGCGTGCTCGAGTAAAAGACGCGCAACATCGGAGTAACGCGAGAGAGTTGTGCTCCCCAACGTTCTTGTCAACGTGTTATGGAGGTTCTGTGGATCGGCAACGCGCGGATCGCATCTCGGGCATCGTCATCGGAATTTTGGTGTTCGCAGCGTTCGCGCTGGTCGCTCGTACAGTTGCGACGATCGCCTCAGGTCCGGTCCCGCCGCACTCCGGAACCGCGGCACCCGTCCTCGTCACGACGACACCCTCAGGTGCGGCGATCGGCTTAGCTGATCTCAAGGACAGGGTGGTCCTGGTCGACTTTTGGGCGACCTGGTGCCCGCCCTGCGTCGCATCGATGCCCGCGCTCGAACGTTTGCACAACGAGCTCGGTTCGCGTGGCTTCACCGTCCTGGGCGTCAATCAAGAGAAGGGCGAGGAACGCATGGTCACCAGCTTCCTCACGGATCGAAAGATCACTTTCCCGATCGGCATGGACGATGGAAAGATCGCCAAGAGCTGGGGCGTCTACACCTATCCGACGTCGTTCTTGCTCGGACGCGACGGCATGGTTCGCAAGATGTATCGCGGTGTGGCGAACGAGCGGCAGATGCGCGCCGACATCGAAGAAGCGCTCGCGGAGGGCAAAGAAGCCTCGGCGGGACTCTCGAAATGAGCGCGCTCGACGCGTTGCTCGATCACGAGTCTTTTTCGCTGGAGCTCGCCGCCGATGCGCTCGGCAGCGATGATCCGAACATCGATCTGGAAGCGACGCTCGGTCGTTTGCTCGATCTGTGTATGCGTTTTCCGGGTGGGCTGATCCATGCACGTTCGATCGGTATCCTGTCCGAAAGGCCAGTAGGTCTCGAAGCGCTCGCCGAAGGAAGCCCGTGGTACGCGGTCGAAGATCGGGTGATCGTCGTCGTGCGGCGCAAGAAAAGCGCGGTGCGCAAGCTGGTCGCGGATCTGGCGATGTATTTCATCCTCGCGGACCGTTACGGCGCAGCACTCTCGCGACGCGCGGACCTCGTGGAAGCTTTGGCGCTGCCTGCACTGACGCCCGAAGTAGCGACGGAGCTGGCGCTGGCGCTCGATGCTCCGCCTTCGCTGGTGATGCAGCTCGATCGACGTGTGCCCACGCTGCGCGCGGATCTCGCCGCGATGGCTCCGAGGATGTTCTCTCCGGACGTGCGTATTCACGCCTCGCTGCGAACGCCGCACATGCGGGTGCAAGGCGCGCGGGTCGGCCGCGATCTGCTCGGGCGTTTGCCGCAAGGGACCATTCGATTGTTGATCTGCGATTCGCCGGCGGCGCTGGAACATCTGTCGCCGTACGCGCGCGATCTCGGATTTGCGCTTTCGACGTGGGGTCTCGAGAACGAAGAACAGCTGAGCACGCCGGGTCTCGCGGATGCGCTGCGCGAATCGAGCGATCGCGCGTCCGTCGATCTGGCGTCGCTCGTCGTACCTGATCTCTTTGCCAGTGCGCCGGAATTGTTGCTCGAGCGCCGTGAGGCGGAAGTGACAGCGGGTTTGTTTCTCGCGGACGATGCCGACGTGGTCTCGGGTTTCGCGGAGCTCTCTCGCCTCGCGCAGCCGGATGAAACCGCGATCGCCCGCGAATCGAGCGGAACTTTGGCCGTGCTCGCCTCGCCGTCAGAGCCGCTCTTGGTGGAAGCCGCGGGAGAGCTGATTGATTCCGGCAGGGTGAGCGCAATTTCCATCGTGCTCGCCGCCTCGATCGACGCGCCGGGCATCATCGTTTTCGACGCATTGGCGAATGAGCACGACGGGACGGCGATCGCCCGGGCGAATGAGCTCGCAGAACGAGCGACCAAGCTCTCCATCGAGCTGCACCGCCCCGGGTGCCTAACGGTCGACGACGAACGCGGTGCGCCGGCCTTGGCGTTCGACCTGGTCGCTCGGACACGTAGGGCTCGCGCCCTAGGGAGACTGTCAGAGGAAGTTCCCGTCTACCCTGTGCTTTACCCGACAGCACGCGGCGGGGCATTTCAATCCCTCACACAAAAACTTCGCGAGCTCGAAGCCGGTCGTGTCGCGCTATCTCTCCTGTCATCACAGGAGGATCCGCCTACTGTGGCGCGGACACGTAGGGGTACGCTCCAAAATGCGCCAGGGCTTCCGAGAAGATTCCGGGCATGAAACTGCTCTCTCGATCCTTTTTTCGTAGCGCGAATGCAGCGCAGAGTTTATTAAGGAAAAGTTAGTTGGGGGTATTCCCACGATCGTTTGTGCCAGTTTCGGGGGGGACTGCTAACAAGGGGTTGAAACCAAACCAATGTCCGAGGGTAGTCCCGATATGAATACTCAAAATAACAACGCAATCGCGAACCCGACGGGTCAGCCCGGCGAGATCGCGGCTCAAGAATTAGTCATTGTCTACGCGCAGAAGCTCCCGCCCCAGCTCGAACACTGGGTCCGTAAGCGGAACATGAGGCTCCATGTGAGCGAAATGCCCGCGGTGGATCCAGCCGAGGTCAAGGCGCAGAGCGCACGTTTTGTGATCATCGATTTGGACACGCAACCACGCGACAAGAATCCGGTCGACGTCGTGCGTGCTCTTCGATCTGCGGTACCGGAAGCACGCGTCATCGTAGTTTCTGCCCGGGGGGACGACACGTTCGTCCGTTCCATGCAGGACGCGGGTGCGAACGGGATCGTGATCAAGCAGCCGTACGTAGCCGACCTGGTCTTCGCTCTTCAGCACGCAGGAGAAGGACGCACGTTCATCTCCGGCGTAACGAACGAGCGCGAGCGCGCGGCCGTGCAGATCACTGCTCGCGAACGTGAGGTCCTCGAGCTGATGGCGAACGGTCACTCCAATCAAGCGATTGGCGAACGTTTGAACATCAGCGTGAAGACCGTCGAAGCGCACCGTGCTCGCTTGTTCAAGAAGCTCGGCGCGTCCAACGTGGCCGACGCGGTTCTGCTGGCGATCCGATGTGGATTGGTGATGCCGTAAATTTTGTGACCCCCCTCCCCGGTCGAATGAGCCGGGGAGGGGCTGTCAATATGGCCAGCTGCTAAAGTGGCCACCTGCCCAAACAGACAGCTACCTGCCCAAATAGACAGCTACCTGCCCGAAAAGACAGTGGATCTTCCGTACAGGGAGCTCGTCGCTGAATCGCCAGTTATTTCGCGGTCAAAAAATTTTTTTCGCGCGACGGCTCATGGTAAGAAGGCCAGTATAGCTCGCGTTGAATTGACCGCATCTAACTCAAACCTCGTGAGGCGAGCTGGAATCGAGCGAAGTCCCATGGGGGGCAGGAAGATAAGTGCAGCAGTGAAGGATCTCACCGAACGTGAACAAGAGGTCTTTGACCTCATTGTTCGCCAAGGCCTCAACAATACGGAGATCGCCGAACACCTCGGCATCACCGAGCGCTCGGCGAAGTTTCACACGTCGAACGTGCTCCGAAAGATGGGCACGTCGGATCGTCTGAAGTTGGCCGTGCGGTTCTGGCAAGGCGGCGGCTCGATCAAAGCCGCGAAAGCTGCGCCGGCCGCCAAGGCCAAAGCTCCGAAGAGCGCGAAGAAAAAGAAGAAGCGTTAGGTACCCACGCGACCCCGCCGCGAGCCCAAAAGCGAGCGGCGGGATCGAGTCGCGGTTCCCAAGTACCCCACGCGACCCCGCCGCGAGCCCAAAAGCACGTGGCGGCATCAAGTCGCGGGTTCCCAAATACCCACGCGACCCCGCTGCGAGCCCAAAAGCGAGCGGAGGGATCAAGTCAGCCGAGGTGGATCTCTTTGACCGCCCAGGCGGGGATCCACACTCGGTCGACGTTGCCGCGCCGCTGCTCGGGAACGAGCGTCAACGAGTCACCGCCTTCCTGATAGTCCTCAGTCAGGCCGGCCACCTGCCGATCGTTCACCAAACGCACGATCACTTTTTGTCCGGTGGGCATCGTCGGCTCGTCGCCGCGTTTTTGTCCGAAGAACACCGCGAGCACACCCTCGAAATCGATCTGCGCCTGCGCGCCCGCGTCGTCGTAGAAGTCGAGCGCGCTGCTGCTCGGGTCGAACCACTCGATCGTTCCGCGGCGCGTTCCTCCCGCGAGCAAGTGGACGATCACCGGCATACGCGAGGCCGCAGCATCATCGACCGGCGCAGCGGCGGCACGTGCAGCGGCCGCTTGCGGAGCGACGATCTTCGCGCGCGGCTCCGCGGTCGTTCGATCGTTGGTGCGATCGTTCGGGACGCGGATCGGCCTCGGTTTCTCGAAACCGAAGAGCACCTTTACTTCTTGAAGGATGTCGAGCTCACCGTCGTCGGCGCGCACCATCGCTGAGAGCTTCGCGTTGCGCTCGATCTCGATCGGCTCGATGTCGTCGCTGTAGTAGTCCGACAAAAATGCGGGCGTGAGCGATCGTGTATAGGCGGAGACCGGGAGATCTTCCGCGTTCACGTCGCTCATTTTTTTGCGGTCGTTCGAGCTGATCTCCAGCTTCTCGGCGAGCGCTTTGACGTTTTGTTTCGTGGGTTGCGCGGGCGTGATCACCACCGGCGCGCTCGGCACCGGCGGACCCGGCGCGGGCGCTTTGCTCGGCGTCGTCGCAGCTTTGACCGGTGTCGCGATCTTGCCTTCGATCTGGCGCGGAGCAGGACGTGCACCGTCGATCAGATCGCGCAGCTTCACTTCGAGCGAATCGATGCGCGAGCGATCTTCGGGAGAGAGCGGGCGCTTTCGGCGCGCCACGGCGAGCTCACAGAACTCGAGGATCGGCTGCGTCGATGTGCTCATGTCTCTTCATCGAAGCGCGAGAGATCCAAGCTCAAGCGTTCGAGATATTCGCGGCCGCCGATACGGCGCCAGAAACGCTGCGCACCGAGGTTGTAGCGCGCGACGTAGACTTCGACCGTCTCCGCGCCGTTGCCCCGCAGCCAGTCGACGGCGTCGCGCACCAACATTTCGCCGATGCCGCGCTTCCGCATCGTCGAAGTGACGCAGAGATCGTTGATGTAGCCGATCCAACGCGCGCGATAGACGGGACTGTTCGGGAGGACACAAGAGATGGCGAAGCCCACCGGCTCGTTTTCGATGACCGCCAAACGTACACGGTAGTCATCGCGCGAACGTGCGGTCTCCAAGTAATTGAAGAACCGTTGGTCCGCGTTGTCGGAGAGGGTGAAGCGCGGATCGAGCTCGACGTGGAGATCCATGAGCTCGCGCCACAGGGAGCGCATCGCTTCGTAGTCTCCGTCGCGTACGTTGCGGAGCACGACAGTGGCGGGATCGTCCGCTTTCACTTCGCGCGGTCGTCCCGAGTCCCGATCCCACGCGTGCACGATTGATCAGGTAACACGCGGGTAGCCGCCCCTCAAGCGAGCCCACCTTCTGGCCAAGCCGCAGGCGAGCAACAACAGAACCGAGGCTTGCGCATCGGCTGCGTTTTCTCCACGGCTCGCCGTACATCCGCACCCGTCACTGAGGCCGAGCGCCAAAGAGACGGCTTCTTTTGCGTCGAGCATCCCCGCACCCCAACGCGCGTCCGCGCTGTCTTTCATACTCTCGTCGTCCTTTTGCGCGCTTTGCAGGAGGATCGCTTTGAGGTCGGCCTTCGACGCAGCGGGTTGCGCGTCGAGGATCAATGCAACCGTGCCGCTCACGTGCGGCGCCGCCATGCTCGTCCCGGCTGCGGCGCGATAGAGCGGTGAGACCAGACCATTTTCGTCTTCACCGACCGCGCGACCTCGCGCAGCGACGATGACATAGCCGGGTGCCGCGAGGTCCGGCTTCGCGCCGGTGCGCTCGGGCGCGAGCGTCGGACCTCGCGAGCTGAACGACGGGATCGCACCGACCACACCGCCGACCCGTCCGGTATTTCCGCTTTCACCCGGAAATTCCAAACGCGTGGTGAATGCGGTGACCGCGACAGCCGAGACCGCGGTCGCAGGATCGCTGACGGATCGATCCGTATCGCCGAGCAACGCGTCTTCGGTATCGAGGATCCCTTCTGCGTCGAAGCTGACCGGTGCAAGTTGTTCCGGTGGGCTTTCGACCCAGAGATCCGTCGCACCGATCCCTTCGATCGCCACCGCAAAAACGCCCGGACCCGCAGGCGCGTCTTGCCAGTTTCGCAGCGTCACTTCGAGGCGGATGCGCGTGCGTCCGTTGAACGGATTCGGCGCGGCTTCTGCGTCGAGCGAGACTGTGCCGAAGGTCGTCGTGCCTTGCACCAAGGTCGCAGTGCGGCCGGGATCGCCGGCGCTGATCGTTCCGGTGCTGGCGAGCACGGTGCCACCTGTACTAAGGACCAGGGCGCTCGCGGAAGGTTGACCGTCGCTCCAGATCTCGACGATCGCATGTTGTTCGCCGCCGCCCGGCAAAACCGGGAAACGCAGCGCGACCTGTTTTTTGTTCTCGTTGAGATCTGCGAAGGCGTGGACCGGCGAAGCTCCATCGTTCCCGGCGGCCGTGACCACGAGATGCGGCGAAGCGTCGATCGCTTGGCTTTCGAGCGAGGTCCCGTCGTGCGGGCCTTCGTGTCCCGCGAGCGAAACGTTGACCACCAAGGGGAGCTTTTCGCGGCCGGCGACTTCTTGAAAATACGCGAGCGTTTCCACGAACCGCTCGAAGGTTTCGGAACGTGCGATCACCAAACCTGCTTCGGGCGCGATCCCGCGGTAGCTCGGGCTGTTGCCGGCGGCGATCGACGCGACGTGGGTGCCGTGCCCGATGGCGTCGTTCGAGTTGCAGGTGTTCATCGCGAGCTCTTCTTTGTCGCACTGGATGCTCGTCGTTTGATCCCACAGGGCGACGACGCGGGTCTTGCCTTCGAGGTCGCGAAGATCGGGGTGCAGGAGATCGATTCCGGTGTCGTAGATGCCGATCAACGTGTCTTTTCCGCGGAACTTTTCCGGGAGATCGCGGCCCTCATCGGTTGCGTCCGCGTGGATCGCCAAACGCGAAAGATCGAGCGCGGGACGCAGTCGTTGCGGTGCTTCGATCATCACCGAATCCGGTGCGAGTGTTTGGATCGCGCGGCCGCTGAGACGCGCCGCGATGATCGGTCCGAGCTCCGCAGTGACGACGCCGCCCTGCGTGAGGATCGCTTCACGCGTCAGCCCGCGTGCGAGAATCGACTGTTCTCGATCGAGCCCGTCGCGGCGAATACGCGAAGCGAGGCGCGCGCCGACATTCGGGATCACGGGCGTCGCCGGAGCACGCACTTCGAACGCCGGCTCCGTTCGCTCGACACCGACGACCACCGGAGGCGTCGCGCCGAGCAAAAAAACAGACGCGAGAACCGCGATGGAGTTGGCGCGCCTCACCCGGGATGACTCCACTTCTTCACCGGAGGTGCGTCAAGGGGGTGGCCCTTCGGATGCGCGCGTTGTACGGGAGAAAGTTGATGCCCGCGACGACTACGCTCCAGCTCCATGAGCAAGCCGACGCAGCAGCGCAAAAGGGAGATTTCGCGAATGCACTGCGTTTCTCCGCGGAAGCGCTGCGCGTAACGCCGCTCGACGGACGCGCGCGACTCAAGGTCTCACTGTGTCTTGCGGCCCTCGGACATGTCGATCAGGCGATCGCGGCCCTCGGTGTTCTGTCCGAGACCCTGGTTCGCCGGGGATTCGTTCTCTCGGCGATCGGGGCCTGCCGGGACGCGGTCGGGATCTCGCCGGGCTCAGCTTTGATCCGCGAGCGCCTACAGTCGATCCATACGCGCATCGCGGGGCTCGAAGGTCGCGGCCGTGCGCGCGTGCCTCCGCCTGCGCCGCCGCTACCTGTACCAAAGGACAGGTCAGGCTCTTTCGAGGAGCTCAGTGACGAAACCGCGCTGGTGGAAAAAGCTGCGCAGCTTGCGGGGAAGGATCCCGACGAGAACACCGAGCAAAAAGGTGAGCTCACCGCGGTTCCGCTGTTCTCGGATCTTTCGCAGCCGGCGTTCATGTCGCTCGTGGAGCGCATGACGTACTTGAAGGTGCCGGCAAATCACGTCGTCGTGCGCGAAGGCGACGAAGGAAGCTCGCTGTACATCTTGGTGCAGGGCGAAGTTCGGGTGACGCGCAAAGAGGGTGATCAAGAGATCAACATCGCGCGTCTCGGTGCGGGCTCACTGTTCGGTGAGCTGGCGCTGATCCGTGCGAAGCCGCGCGGCGCGACCGTGACCACCACGCTCGCTTCCGAGCTGTTCGAGATCGGACGCGAAGCGGTCGAACAGGTCGCCGCGTCGCATCCGGTGATCACCGACGATCTCGTCAAGTTCGCGCGACGCCGTCTGATCATGAATCTGATGGCCACGTCGAAGATCTTCACGCCCTTCGACGATGCAGCGCGACTCGAGATCTTGCGCGCTTTCGTGTCGCGCGTGGTGGAAGGCGGCACGGCGATCATCACTGAAGGCACGGAGCCCGCGGGCCTCTATCTGTTGCTCGAGGGCGAGGTCGAAGTCAGCAAGCTCGATGCGGCGAACGACAAGGTCGTGCTCGCTTATCTGCGCGAAGGTGAAGTGTTCGGCGAGATCGGGCTTGTCGAGAAGCGGCTGACGACGGCGACGGTGACTACGACCGAGAAGTCGGTGGTGCTCTATTTGGATCGCGCCAAGTTCAACGCTTTTATCGAGAATCATCCGAAGATCCACGAGTACCTGTCCTCTTTGTCAGGTGCCCGTTTGAGTGAAACCGAAGACGCGATGTCCGCGGACGGCGTGTTTCTCGAAGCCGACGATCTGATCATTTTGTGAGGAGTAGACGATGACCGACGCAAAAGACGCGATCGACGAAGCGCGCATCCGCATCAAGAAGGCTGCGGCCTCGATGTTGGTGCGCAAAGAGAAGCTGGAAGAAGAGCTGGTGCGCGCGAAAGCCGCGGACAGCCCGTTGGTGCCGGAGCTGGAAGAGCAGGTCGACGTCGCCGAGGCCGACTATCAAGGTGCGCTCACAGAGCTGCGCGAGCTGGCGGATCTGGCGAAAGATTTCGAACAAGAACAACTTCGCGGCGTGGTGCGAAACGCATCTTCGAGCGATCCCTTCTCGCCGTCGGCAGTCGATCGCGCCTTGGAGAACGTACGCAATCACATCGGCGAGCTCGAGGCGCGTGTCTCGCTCGATCGAGAGCTGCAGGGCGTGGCGCAAGAGCCGCGTGTGCAAGAGCGCGTCGACAAAGACGCCGCCTTGCGGGAACAACTGGCTGCGCTCAAAGCGAAAAAACGGAGCGATTCGGCTGCACCCGAAGGTGAGCCGGAGACGCCGCCGCCGCCGAAAAAGCGCACTCTATAAGGCGCCGCCGCGTTCGGTGATGATCGCGGCCATCCGTTCTTCGTCGATCACTTCGGTGCCGAGCTTCTTGGCCTTCTCGGACTTCGACGAGGTCGAGCTCGGATCGGCGAGCACCAAAAAGGTGACTCCTTTGGTGACGCTCGCTGCGACCGAGCCGCCGTTTTTCTCCACCAGATTTTGTAGCTCTTTGCGCGGGCGCGAGTGTGAACCGGAGAAACAGAACGAGAGCCCGGCGAGGGGTCCACCTTCTTTGGGCGCGACGATCACCACGCCGGCTTCGCGCAAACGTACGATCTCTTCGAGGCGTCGTTTGAGCCCATTGATGATGCGCTCCGCTTTGATCGCGCCGAGCCCTGGAATTTGCGAGAGCTCCTCGACCGTCGCCGAGGCGATCTTCTCCGGCGAATCGTAACCCGCGCTGACCAAAAGTTTCGCCGTTTCGCGCGCGACCCCTTCGATACCGAGCGCGCCGATGAATATCGCCAAAGGCAATCTTCGTTTTTCGGCGAGCGGCTCGACCAAACGTTTCGCAGACGTCTCCCCGAAGCCCGAGAGCGTGGTGATCTTCTCGACTGTCAATCGGTACAGGTCGGCCGGCTCCTTCACCAAACCCTCTTCGTAGAAACGTTCCAGCGTGCGTTCGCCCCAATCGAGCAAGCCCAGCTCGCGGATCCACATCTTCAAACGACCGACCCGCCGCGCGGGACACTGCTCGTTGCGGCAGACGAGATATTCACCTTCGATCGTCACCGGCTGCTCGCAACGCCCGCATTTCTCCGGCGGTTCCGCGAGCTTTTCTGCGAGCTGCTCCACACGTTCTTCGACGTATGGGATGACGTCGTTGCGCCGCGAAACGAGGACCCGATCACCGACGCCGATGCCTAAGCGCCGCACGTTGGCGATGTTGTGTAAGCTCGCTTGTTTCACCTCGGCGCCCGCGAGAAATACTTTGTCGATCTGGGCGATCGGTGTGATGCGGCCGCTGTCGCCGGTGCTCCACAAGATGTTCTGCAAGATCGTTTCTTGCGCCTCGTTGGAGAACTTGAAGGCCACAGCTGCACGCGGACGATTGTTCAGCTCGCCGAGTAGAATTTGGGTGCGCAGATCGTTCGCGCGCACCACGAGGCCGTCGATCTCGTAGTCGATCTTTTTGCGCATGCCGCCTTGGTATTCGTCGAAGCGCGCCAGGATCGCGTCGATATCTCCAAAACCGATCGCCGGCGTGGTGAATCCTTGTTCGACCAAAAACGCGAGCTTCTCTTTTTCGCTGGCGACCGCTTCACCGCCTTCGAGATCGTAGAACAACACGCTCAAATAGCGGCACGCGGGCAAGTAACGCGCTTCCTTCGCGCGCGCGATTCCCGCGGCCATGTTGCGCAGGCTCTTCATCTCGCCGAACTCGGAGTCGAGACGTTTGCGGAAAGCGTGGAAGGCGGGCGCGTCTTTTTTGGAGAGGATGATCTCGCCGCGCACCGACACGCGCGTCTTTGTTTTGATCGTCGCCGGCACGTGTTTCATATGCGCGACGTTCGCGGTGATCAGCTCGCCGATCTCGCCATCTCCCCGGGTGATCGCCGCTTCCAGCTTGCCGTCTTGGTACAACACTTCGAGGGAGAGGCCGTCGAGCTTCTCGGTGACCGAAAGATCAGGTGTGATCGACGGAAGCTCTGCTTTTTTCGCCAGCTCGTCGCAGCGCGTGCTCCATTCGCGAAGCTCTTCGGCGGCGTTCACTTTGTTGAGCGAGCCCATGGGGATCTCGTGACGCGCCTTCGGCCAATCGCTGCCCTCCGCGGGCACGACCAAAGTCAGCACCGGATGATCGGGCGCCAGCGCGGACAATTTTTCCCAGGCCGCGCGATAATCTTTGATCACCTGCTTATGGGGGCGTGCGGAATCTTCGTCGTAGAAGGAATCGCTGAGCGTTTGTACCTCTTTCGCCAGGCCGGTGACCTCCTTCGAGTACTTCGTTTTGGCAGCGTGGAGCTGCTCGGGCTCGAGCACTTTTCCGCTCGAAGGCGACGCACCAACCTCGGCGAGCACCGGATGATCGGGCGCGCGCGCACGAAGCTCGTCTTCCAGCGCGTCGAACTCCGCGTCGGAGATCTCGGGCTGCTGATTGTAATAGAGGTTTCGGTGGTAGCGGACCTTCTCGGCGAGCTCCTCGGTCGTCGGTCCTTTGCTGCTGCGATTCGCCACGGCTCCCGGAAGCTACGATCTCGCGAAGCGATTGACCACACATCGAGGGGGAGACAGAGTCACGCGCGAATGAAGCCGAAGCTGCGAACAGTCCTCGTCACGCCGGTTCTCCCCGAATCGCTCCAGCCGCTCCAACGCATCGCGCGCAATATTTATTGGGATTGGCAGCCGGAGATCGCCGATCTGTTCCGGCGGATGGATCCGCGCCTCTGGGAATCGAGCGGCAACAACCCGATCACTATGCTCGGCCAGATAGATCAACACCGCCTCGAACATCTGGCGACGGATATCGGTTTCCTCGCGCACCTCAAGCGCGCCGATGAATTGCTCGAACGTTACTGCAGCGAGCCGCGCTGGTTTCAAACGGAACACGCGAAAGATAAGGAACTGACGGTCGCTTATTTTTCCGCAGAGTTCGGTCTCACCGGATGTCTCCCGATCTATTCGGGCGGTCTCGGTGTGCTCGCCGGCGATCATCTGAAGAGCGCGAGCGATCTCGGCGTGCCGCTGACCGGCGTCGGCCTTCTCTATCAAGAAGGTTACTTCCGCCAATATCTCAACAGCGACGGCTGGCAGCTCGAGACCTATCCGCCGAACGACTTCTACAACATGCCCATGGTCCTCCAGAAACACGCGGATGGATCGCAGGTGCGCATCTTCGTCGAGTTTCCCGGGCGCCACGTGCACGCGCAGGTATGGCGCGTCGACGTCGGCCGCGTGTCGTTGTTCTTGCTCGACACCAATGTTCCCGAAAATAACCCCGCCGATCGCGGCATCACGCGCGCTTTGTACGGCGGCGGCGTCGAGCTGCGCATCCAACAGCTGATGTTGCTCGGCATCGGCGGTTATCGCGCGCTCGTGGCTATGGGCCGCGAGCCGACGATCTGTCACATGAACGAAGGGCACGCTGGCTTTTTGGGCGTCGAACGTGCGCGGCACATGATGCGGGAGCGAAACATCTCTTACGAGATGGCGCGCGATATCATCGAAGACGGCAACGTCTTCACCACGCACACGCCGGTCCCCGCGGGCTTCGACGTGTTCGATCGCCCGCTCGTGGAACGTTACATGAGCGACTACATCCGCACGGTCGGCTTGTCGCTCGACGAGTTCATGGCGCTCGGAAAACGTGACCCTCATGATCCAAAAGACATGATCAACATGGCGGTGCTCGCGATCCGCCATGCGGTGCGCAGAAACGGAGTCTCCGAGCTGCACGGCGTCGTCTCGCGCAAATTGGTGCGCGACGGCGGTGCGTGGTCCGACTGGCCGATCGAAGAAGTGCCGATCGATCACGTAACGAACGGGATCCACACGCGCACCTGGATCGCGCCCGAAATGGCGACGTTGCTCGATCGATATCTCAGCCCGGCGTGGCGCGACGAAGTGGCGAATCCTCGCATCTGGGAGGCGGTCGATCAGATTCCGGCGGAGGAGCTGTGGCGTACGCATGTCGCGCTGAAGCAGCAGCTGGTGGCGTACGTGAGAAAACGTCTCGCGTGGCAACACAAACGTCGCGGTGCAGGCGATCGTGAATTGCAGGCGGCAGATCTGGCGCTCGATCCCGATGCGCTGACGATCGGCTTCGCGCGGCGCGTGGCGACTTACAAACGTGCGACCTTGTTGTTCTCGGATATCCCGCGTTTGAAGGCCTTGCTCAACGCGAAGAATCGCCCGGTGCAATTCATCTTCTCCGGCAAAGCGCATCCCGCGGACACGCCGGCGAAAGAGCTGATCAAAATTTTGAGCGCGAAGATCAAGGATCCGGACATCTCGCGGTCGATCGTCTTCCTCGAAGACTACGAGATCCCGGTCGCGAAGCAGCTCGTGCAAGGCGTCGATATGTGGCTCAACACGCCGCAGAGGCCGCGTGAAGCGAGCGGCACGTCGGGGATGAAAGTTGTGCCGAACGGCGGCCTGAACATGTCGATCCTCGACGGTTGGTGGGCCGAAGGTTATGCCCCGGGTGTCGGTTGGGCGATCGGCCAAGGCGAAGATTACGAAGAAGGACGCGACGCGGTCGAAGCGAACAACTTGTTCACGTTGCTCGAGACCGAGACCGTGCCGATGTATTTCGATCGCGACTCACGCGACTGTCCGACGGGCTGGGTGAAGATGATGAAGGCGTCGATGAAACGCCTCGCCTCGCAGTTCTCGACGGATCGCATGGTGTCGGAATACGTCGATCGTTTCTACGTCCCCACGGCGCGTCGCTACAAAGCGATGTCCGCGGACAAGGGGCTCGAGGATCTCGCGTTGTGGAAACGCAAAGTGCGGCAATACTGGTCCGAAGTACAGGTGATCGAAGTGACAGCTCCACCGACGGCCGACGCGCGTATGGGACATCCGTTCGCGGTGAGCGCGCGCGTGCGCCTCGGGCATCTGTCGCCGGGCGATGTCGACGTGCAGCTGTACCACGGTATCCTCGATGCGAAAGACGAGCTCCACGGAGCGGCCTCGGTCTCGATGGCGAACATGGGTGGCGCGGACGGTTTACACAGCTATTTGGTGAACGTGCCGTTCCAGAACAGCGGCCGTCATGGCTACACGGTGCGCGTCATTCCGAAGCATGAACGTGTGATGATTCCGCACGAGCTCACTCTGATCCATTGGGCAGGTTGAGCTTGTCGGCGGGCGCCGTCTTTTCCAGCGCGAGACGGATCGTCTTCGGTGCGTCGGCCACGAAAGTGGCGGTCTTTTCCACGTGACCTTCGAGCTTCAACACCACCGCGCGTTCGACGGAGCTCACCGGAAGCTCGAGCTCGAGCGGTGTCGGGCCACGGGGCTCACCGTCGAGCAACACGGTGGCGCCTGTGGGCTCGGAGGTGAACGCGACCTTCACCTTGGTCGCGGGCGAGGAGCACGACGCACAGGCGAGCGCGAGCAGAGCGAAGATCCACGCAGCAGCTTTTACCGGGCTGGCCATCGCGCACGATCATACCGTAGAACGCTCCGGTGCCGGAGCTACCCGAGGTCGAACATGCCAAGCGATCGTTGGATCTGTGGCTCGTCGGACGGAAGATAACGCGTGCGGTGATCGACCGGTCCCGCGTTTTTCGCGGACAAAAATTGTCGGCGCTGAGCAAAGAGCTCGAGGGAAAAAAAGCGATCGGGACGCTGCGCCGCGGAAAACATCTTTTGCTCGAGCTCGAAGGTGGAGCGGCGATCCACTTTCACCTGGGCATGAGCGGACGTTTTTCACTGGGCAACAAGCAGCCGCACGCGCGTCTCGAGCTGCACCTCGACAACGGTCAGATCGTGGCCTTTCGCGATGCGCGAATGTTTGGGCGCGTGGAGCTCGGTGTTGCGGAAGAGCTCAAGGCGCGGTTCGCGGTGGAGCTCGGGCCCGATCCGTGGCTGGAGAAGGTCGGGGCGCGCGAGCTGCTGGCGATCTTCGCGAAGACGAAGAGACCGATCAAAGTTGCGCTGATGGATCAAGCGCGCCTCGCCGGACTCGGAAACATCTATGCGGCAGAAGCGTTGTGGGTGGCGCGTTTGCACCCTGAAATCCCGGCGAATGAGGTCGATCGGCCGGGGGCGGCGCGGCTCTCGACCGCAATTCGGCGGGTGCTCGCGGCATCGATGACCGATCTCGCGGAAACGGACGGGACCTACGTGCAAGATGCGGGCTCCAGAAATCCGTTCCGTGTCTACGGACGCGAGGGGGAACCGTGCGTCCGCTGCAAAAAAGCCGAGATTTTGAAGAGCGAGCACGGAGGACGCTCGACATTCTACTGTCCTCGTTGCCAAGCTCTCCCGCGCCGCTGACCTCGTGCTGACTGCAGTTTTCATATTCATCGCGCTGATTCTTCTGTTGCTCAACGCGTTCTTCGTCTTGGCCGAATTTTCGGCGGTGAAGATCCGGCCGAGCCGCGTGGAAGAGCTGATCGACCAAGGTGATCCGAACGCCAAGGTCGTGCAGCACATCCAGTCGCATCTCGACGACTACCTGTCCGTTTGTCAGGTCGGCATCACCTTCGCGAGCATCGGTTTGGGCTTCGTCGGTGAGCCGGCGATCGCGCGCTTGTTGCAACCCGTGCTCGAAGCGATCGGCGTGACCTCGGCGGCGACCGCACATTCGATCGCCGTGACGATCACCTATATTTTCGTCTCCTTCATGCACATCCTCGTCGGCGAGCTGGTGCCGAAGTCGATCTCCATCCGCGCGACGGATAAATCCGCGCTGATCACCGCGCGCCCGCTGAAGTTCTTCCACATCCTTTTTTACGTGCCGCTCACGCTCTTGAATGCATCGGCGAACCTCATCCTCAAGATGATGGGTTTGTCGGACAAAGGGGCGGGCGAGCTGCACAGCGAAGAGGAGCTGCGCATCATCCTCAACAAGTCGCAGAACACGGGTCTCATTCCGTTCCGCCGCTTGTTGTTGATGGAGAACGTCTTCGATCTCGGCGATCTGAAGGTGAAGGACGCGATGAGGCCGCGCGCGCTGGTCAAAGGACTGTGGGCCGGCGCGGATTGGGACGAGAACTTCCGCCTGATCCGCGAGTCGCGTCTGTCGCGTTTGCCGCTGATGAAAGAAGGGATGGAGAAGCCACTCGGCATCATCCACATCAAAGATCTCCTCTACTCGAGCGACGACATGTCGAAGACGGATCTCGAATCGATCGTCCGCCCGTACCACAAGACGTACGAGGACATTCCGCTCGAGAACCTGCTCGCCGAGCTGCAGAAGCGCCGCTATCACTTGGCGATCGTCGTCGATCGCAGCGATCGCTGGACGGGGCTGATCACGCTCGAAGACATCATCGAAGAGATCATCGGAACCGTCGAAGACGAGTTCGAGACCGAGCCGCCGATCTATCTCGCCGATGCGTTGACGCTCGGACGCGTCGTGCTCGGTGTGGAAGCGCCCTCGATCGAAGAAGCGATCCGCCGCGCGCTTGCGCAGATTCCGCAGCAGGATCTTCCGTTCGCTGCGGATAAGATCGTGACGATGGTGAAGGATCGCGCGAAGACCGCGGTCAGCTTCCTCGGCGAAGGTTTGTGTGTCTCGCATGCGCGCGCCGAAGGTCTCGATCGCTCGGTGCTGATCTTTGCGCGTTCGGATGCGGGCGTGGTCATCAAAGGTGCGCCCGAAAAAGCGCACTTGTTGTTCGTGTTGCTGACGCCCGCGCACCAACCTCGCGTGCAGGCGCGTCTCTTGTCGCGCATCGGTGGTCTGCTCGACAGCGAATACGTCGAACAACGCCTGCGTGAAGCGACGCATCCACAAGCGGTGTTGGAAGCGATCCGCGCTGGCGAAACGACGGCGCTCGGATGAGGCTCGCGCTCGTCGTGGTGTTCGCCTCCGCGTGTGCCTCCGCGCCTGCGCCGGTCGAGGTCGCGCCCGCAGAGCTCACGCCCGCTGCAGCGCCCGGCTGCCTCGAACACTGTGAACAACAGAACGCGGCTCGTGCGGTGAGCGCGGAGAAGATCACCGCTGACTGCGAACGTCAGTGCGCTCAGACCTGACTCAGATCTGACCGGTGAGCGCGCGGGCCAGCTCCGCGCAAGAACCGAAACGACGGCCTGGATCTTTGTCGAGCGCACGCATCGCGACGCGTGAGAGCTGCGGATCGACGCGCGAATCGAGGTTGAACGGCGCAAGCGGATCACGATCGCGGATCGCCGCGACGATCATCTCGGTGTCCAAACCGCGAAACGGCCGCGTCTGGGTGAGTAGCTCGTAAAGCAACGCGCCGAGGGCAAATTGATCCGACGCCGGACCATATTCGCCGTCGCGCAAGAACTCCGGAGAAAGCGCGAAGATATTCGCCGGCAACAGAGTGTGGAGGGGTCCGCCGAACGGTGCGGCCATCGAGAGATCGAACAAACGTCCGTGACCTTCGCGCGTGAGCCACACCGAGGATGCTTGTACGTTGGCGAACACCGTCGCTCGTTCGTGCAAATGATGGAGAGCAAGCGCCATACTTGCGATGATCTTTCGTACAGGATCAGCGGCGAGCTGTTTTCCGCGGCCGATCACCAGCGAAAGCGGCGCGCCTTCCGCGTGATCGAAGATCGCAAAACGGAGGGCACCTTGTGCCCCGCTCTCGAGCAACTTCGGTAACAACGGATGATTCGCACGGCGAGCGATCGCCGCCTCACGCTCGAAACACGCCAGCCATTCCTCGCGCGAAAGCCGTGCGTCATCGGTGCGATCGAGATCGATCCCGCGGATCAACACCGGGGCACGTGTCTCGCGGAGCCGCGCTTCGATCCCGGCGATCGGCCCGAGCTTCGCGATCTCTGCACCGAGCTCGTAACGCACCAAGACCGCCGCGATCTTCTGCTGAAACGGAACCGGCGCACCGGCGACATCCGCCGCTCCCGAGCCGATCAACGAAGCTCTGCGAGGCGGCGGCACCTTCTTCGCAGCCGTGATCGACGGAGCACGCGGCACTGAAGCGGGCCGGACGATCGCCACCGGCTGCGTGCGCGTGGGCTTGCCCATTTCCTCTTCGACATCCTCGTTGACGTCGACCTCGACCTCGACCTCGATCGAATCGAAGAGATCAGCGAGGAGGTCCGCCGGCTTCAAGAGGTCCTCTTCGGCTTCGAGCTGCGGTGGCGGCTCGAGCTTCTTCATCGGCTCGGTGATCCCGCCGAAATCGAGATCGTTCGACGGCGCCAAAACCTGCCGTCCCATCTCCAGGGTGTCGTGCTCCACGATCTCCTCCGGCTCTTGTTTACGCCGCGCCGATTCCAGCGCGCGTTGTAGTCCTTCGAGCTCTTGGGAAAACGCGCGCCGCACGTGCTCCGCCAGGCGCGAAGCCATGAGCTCGTCGCTGGCGCGCACCTGCGAACGAAGCGCACGTTCGACGTAAGACACGTTCTGCGGCCGCGAGCCCGGTGACTGCGACATCGACTGAAACAGCAGCTCGTCGACGATCGCATTTGGGTATGCTGTCCTTTGGGCCAGGCGCTCGAATTCTCCGCGTAAGATTGCCGCGCGCGTTTCGGCCACCGTCGCCCGCCGAAACAGATGTCCGCCCGCGAGCGCATCGTAGAGCGTCAACCCGAGCCCGTAGATGTCCGATAACGTCGAAGAGCGCCCGCCATCGAGCGTCTCCGGTGCAGCGTACGGCAGGCGGTCGAGCGCCGGTGGTGTCGCGTTTCGCGCGCGGCCCAAACCGCAGCCGAGCACGTAGAGGCGACCTGTACCATCGATCAGGATGTCGTACGGCGAGATCGCACCGTGCCACAAAGGCTCCGGATCGAAGGTCGACCAACGAAGCTTGTGCATCGCGCCCAAGAGCTCCGCGAGCTGCACGCCGATCCACAACAAAACCTCCCGCGCGATCGGCATCCGTTCGCGCTCGGAGACTTCGAGCAGCTCCGCGAGCGTGCGGCCTTTGACGAATTGTTCGACGATCAAGGCCTCGCCGTCCGCGGAGAACACGTCGTAGATCTCGACCGCGGTTTTGTGCCGAAACCGGGTCGCGATCGGCGCATCTTTCAAGAGAGCGTCGATGAACGCAGCGTCGCGCGCGAGGCGAGGGCGGATCAACTTCACCGCGCGATACACCGGTGCACGCGGATTTTTCGTGTCGGCTGCGATGTAGATCTCGCTCGATGGTCCGGAAGCGATCCGATCGAGGAGCGTATAAGCACCGAGGCTCTTCATCGTCCTTGGACCGCGAGATCACTAACGCGCGAGTTGAATCGGCGTCACGCGATTCGAAGCCGAAGCGATCGCATAGAGCACGTCGTTATCCGTGTCGATCTCGATGATCGTGAGCTCAGGGGAAGCCGTGACGACGAAGCTGGGGATCAATGCCGCACCGGCCGCATTGTCGCGCGCATGTTCGACGATGCCGACGATCGCGCGACCATTTTCGCGATTCGCACCGTCGAGCACGAAGCCAACATAGGTGCGGCACGCCTCTCCTGCGCTCGCACAAAGCTCCGGATCCGCTTGAATGACTTTGGGGATCAATCCGCGCGGCACCGCTAAAGTCGTGGCCACTTGGGCACCTGATCCTCCGGCCACTACGACTTCGAGCGTAACTTCACCCGAGTCTTTCACGACGCCGGCGAGCGCGGCGCCACCGATCATCGATCCGAGCGCGGTCACTTTGCCGCCCATGCGGAGCGTGTCGCGCGTACCTGTACCATCGGCCAGAACGATCGCCAGCTGCGCCACGTCGGGCGTGGACTCCGAGAGCGGAGGATCCAACGAGGCTACCGCGACCAGCTCAGCGTTCGCACCGAACACCGCAGCGGCATCGGCCGTCGGGACCGAGAGCGTAATCGGCGCACCGTACGCCAGCTCCGCCTCGTTCGGCTGACCGCCGAGGACCTCCAGCAACAGCGCAGTTCCGGTGGTCAGCGTGCGGCCGTAGAGCAGGAGCTTACCTGTCCGGTTGGGCAGGTCGGTGATCCCGGCGATCTCGAAGTCGCCCAGATCGGGAACCAACGTCGGCAACGGTTCGAGCGTGTCCGCGCCGAGCGGATTGAACAAACGCACCTCTTGACGTCCGGCCACAGCGATCATCTTGCGATCCGACGTGAAGTTGAACAGCGCGATCGAGCCCACTCCGCTCACGGGTGTACCTATCGACGCAGAGCCATCGAGCTCGTGTTTCTCGAGCGCAGACTCCGGTTCGTCGAGCGCGGCGATCGACAAACCGTGTCCGCTCTCGAGCGAAGAACAACTCGCCTCCGCCGTTGCACAACGCGCATGACAACGTGCGAGGCATTCGACCGCCGTGTCGCGGCCGGTGCACGCGTCCCAAGGATTGGCGTTGGCGCAATCCGGGAGCTCGATCAGCTCGAGACACTCCTGATCGCAGTCACCACAATGACCGGCGTTGCCGCAGCCGTTGAGCGCGCATCCGTCGACACCTGTCCCATCGAACAGGAGGCGCGAGCTCCACAGCGGAAGCTTGAGGAACTTCGCTCCGCGCACGAAACCTTGCGGCACGAAGCCGAAGTCGGCGAGCGGGTTGTTGTAGATCGTCGGCCCCCGGCGCGCGCACTGCGCATCACCGAAGAAGCGCTGCATGTAGCTGGCGACGAAGCGGCGTTCTTCGCAGCGCACCGCGAATCCGCTGCCTCCACCGACGGTTCGATCCTCGGAAGAGAGCACATCGCCCGTGCATCCTTCGATCTCCACCACCGGCGTGAATGTGCCGTCCGCGCCGACAACACCTATCGCACGCCCCAAGCCGCACGAGGAGAGATCGACCTCGAGCGTGCAGCCGCGCTGTCGCGAAAGTGCGGTGCAGCGGTAACGATTGTTTTCGGTCACCAGAAATCCAGGCAAAAGAATGGGGCAAGCAAACTCCAAGGAAGGACCGCAAAGCTCCAGGTCGCCCGCGGAGGAGCTGTCCGAAGGTACAGGATCGAGATCACCGCCGTCGTCCGCGCGAAACTCGGTAAGGTCGAGCGCGCTGGAGAGCGCCAAACGATCGCCGCAGCCTTCACCGCGGATCTTCGGCAACAAACACGATGGTGCATCGCGCGTACAATCCGCGACGCGATCTCGGCACGCGATGCGCCGCACCGGATCCGCGACATCCGCGCAACGGGCGAGCGCTTCTTCGGCCAACGCAGCTTCTTCGACGAAGAACAAACGAGCATCGAGCCCGGTCTCTCCTGACTCGACAGAGTACGCGCCAGTGTAGAGCCGGGTGTACGGCACGACCGGTCCCACTTCGTGAGGCCGCTCGCCGTCGTACAACACGACGAACGCGACCGAGGCTTTGGCCGGACGATCAGGTAAGGAGAATGTCCGCGTCTTGTGACAAGAGCCGGTGATCGCCGCGATCACCCACACCGCGAAGCTTAGCCGGCGCACGAGCGCTCAAGCCTCTTCGTCCAGGCCACCGAACTGCCCGCCGTCCATGCGACGCACGCGCGCACGCGCACGCCATTTAGAGAACTGCGTCCAACCGACCACAAAGAGCAGCGCAGCGACGCCCGCGAGCAACGCGTTGGTCAGCACGGAATCTTCACCTTCGAGCTTCTCTTTGAGCTTTCGATACTCGGTGTTCATCGGCGCGATCTGTTCCGTCTGCTCCATCAGCGTCTTCATCCCGATCTTGTCTTTCGACGAGTACGCGTTCCAAGAGAGCGTCGCGAGCTGCTCACCCATCCAGATGCGCTCGTCTTCGTCCGCTTCTTCGGCCTGGTACTTCTTGAACATCTCCACGGCACCTTGCCAGTCGCCGTTGGCCATCAGCTTGCGATAGTTCTCTCGCGCCATCTTGCGGCGCAGGCCTTGGTGCCGGTGATCCGAAGGTCCATATTTCTCGCTCTTCTTGAGGAGCTTCTCGGTTTTGTCGTATTCGCTCGAGAAGAACGCGATGCTCGCGCATTCGTAATAACTGCGCGCCGCGTTCTTTTTACCGTCGGGATCCGTCTCCAGGCCCGCGTCTTGGCTCTCGTCGATGATCTGATCGAACTTCTCGCACGCGTCTTTCCACATGCGCCCGCCGAAATATTGTTTCGCGAGCTTGTGAAGTCCCGGGAGACGTTTCTTGTTACCGGGAGGCGGCAAGGTCTCCTCGGTCATCGGCATGTTCTCTTCTTCGACCGCGGCGTTCCAAGCGTCGTCGCTCTTCCGTTGTTGTTGCGTGCCGGGACCACCGATACGCGACGATCCAACTTCGATGTCGATCGGCTCGTCGTCTTGCGCGCGCGCCTCGCCCGCGATCAACGCGCTGAAGATAAGTGCCGGGAAAATATACCGTCGAAGCACGCCCGGGAGCCTAAGTCCTTCCGCTCTTTTCGTGCAAGGCGCGCACGAGCGCCGCGTGATGCGGATAGGTGCCCTCGGGCAACGCGCCGGGGCCGAAAAAAGCGCCTTTCACGATCTCCCGCGATCGCGGCGGCGGCGGCGTTTTTTCAGCGGTGTGCGCGACCATCGTGATGGTGACGTAGTCGCCCAGCAGATTGAGCTCCACGTCGAAGATGCCCGGTTCGATCGTCACCTCGAGGCCCAGCTCTTCGCGCAGCTCGCGGATCAAAGCCTGCTCGAAAGTCTCCCCGCGATCGATGAACCCGCCCGGCAAGCCCCACGGATAGGGCGGCCGAAAGCGGTGCTCGAGCAACAAGACGCGACCGTCGTCATCTTTGACCAAGCCGACGACGCCCACCAAAAATTTCGGATTCGCCGCGTGCATGACGCGTTTTCTGAGCGCCGCGGGCAACACCGCCCAGAGCTCGGACGCGCCGCTCGCCAACCGATCGCCGAAGCTCACGACTTTTTATCGCGCATCGCGGACAACATCTGTTTGAAGGTGTCGCGATCGTAGTCGGTGAAGCTGTTGAATTCGCCGGCGCCCTTGAGCCACTCGCCGCCGTCGATGGTCACGCACTCGCCGTTGATGAATCCTGCGTACGGGCTGAGCAGATAGGCCGCCAGGTTCGCGAGCTCGTCGTGCTCACCGAAACGGTTGAGCGGAACTTTTTTCTTCGCCGCGTCTTCCATCGAAGGATCGGGCATCAACGCTTTCCACGCACCTTCGGTGGGGAAGGGACCGGGTGCGATCGCGTTGCAGCGGATCTTGTACGCGGTGCCCCATTCGACGGCGAGTGAACGTGTCATCGCGAGCACGCCGGCTTTGGCCATCGCCGATGGCAAGACGAACGCCGAGCCTGTCCAAGCGTACGTTGTCAAAATGGACAGGATCGCTCCGCCGTTGTTCGCGGCGATCATCTTTCGCCCGCACGACATCGTCGCGTTGAACGAGCCTTTCATTACGATGTCGACCACCGCGTTGTAGCCGTTCACCGAGAGATCTTCCGCTGCGCAAAGAAAGTTTCCCGCGGCATTGTTGATCAACCCGTTGATGCCGCCGAAACGTGCCACCGCCGCGTCGGCCATCGCATCGCAAGACGCCGCGTCTTTGACGTTCGTCTCGACGCACAAGATTTCCGCGCCGGTCTCCGCGCGCATGACTTTCGCGGCCTCTTCCAAGCGCTCTTTGTTGCGCGCCGCGAGCACCAAGTTTGCGCCCGAGGCCGCGAGCTTCATCGACATCGATCGGCCGAGCCCGGTCCCGCCGCCGGTGACCACCACGGTCTTTGATTTGAACGCGTCAGCTTTGAGCATAGAGGTGCACCTCGACTGCAGATCCGGCCGCGAATTGCGCAGTTCCCGCGGGAAAATAGATGAACCCGTCCGCGCGGGTGACCGTCGAGAGCAGCGCCGCGCCGCCGGGAAGGATCGACGCCGTCCCGTTTTCCAAAACGACGCGCATGATCTCCACGCGTTTTTCCGGCTTCTTGTAGTCGCGGCTCAATTTTGCGGTGACTGTCCTATAGGACAGGTTCGGCGTCAGGCTCAACATCCGTTGGACGATCGGCCTCACGAAGAGATCCCACGCGACATAAGAGGCGACGGGGTATCCGGGCGCGAGCACCACCACCGTCGATCCGACAAAACCGATTCCCGTCGGTGAAGCCGGTTTCACGTCGATACCGTGGATTGGCAGCTCGCCGATCTCACGCAGCACCACCGGTGGAAAATCTTCCGTGCCGACGCTCGAGCCTCCGGTCACCACCACCACGTCCGCACCCGGCGCAGAGATCGCGCGGCGGATCATCTCGCGATCATCGGGCACGATGGGATGGAGCTCAGGCGCCGCACCGTCGCGCAGCGCGAGGCCTTCGAGCAGATAGGAGTTCGATTCGACGATCTCACTCCCGCACGCAGCTGTCCCCGCGCGCACCAGCTCATTGCCTGTGGGGACGATCCGCACGCGCGGCCGGCGCTGCACCGAAACCTCGAGCGCGCCGATCGACACCAACATCGACACGTCCTGCGGCATTAGCTTGCGACCTGCCGCGAGCACCGTTTGCCCGGCCAAAAGATCAGACCCCGTCTCCAAGATGTGTTGACCGGCGGATCCTGATCTTTCGATCAGCACCCCGTCACCATCAACCTTGGTGTCTTCGACCATGACCACCGCATCCGCACCGGGCGGAATGCGCGCTCCCGTCATGATCCGGACCGCTTGCCCGGCCTCGACCGTCATGCCCGTGGGCAAGGTCGCTGCCGCGGTCAGCTCCGCAATCACCTTCAACCTGGCCGGAAGACCAGTGGCCGAAAGATCAGCAGCGCGCACGGCATAACCGTCCATCGCCGATCGCGGATGGGGAGGAATGTTGCGATCGGAGACGACGTTCTCCGCCAACACGCGCGAAAGCGCGGCACGAAACGAAACCCGCTCCGTGCCGAGCGCTTTCACCCGCGTGGCGATCAACGTCTCGGCGTCGGCCACGCTCGCACGCGCGCCGAAACCTTTCATGCGAACGTCGCCGCTCACTTCTTCAGCGTGCGCACGTACGCGATGATCGACTTGATCTGGTCCGGTTTGAACACGCTTCCGAACGGCGGCATCTTGTCGCGTCCGTTGGTGATCAACGTTTCGATGTCCGCGTCCTTCATACGGCCGTGCATCTCCGCCGAGGTGAGATCGCCGAGCTTCGGCATCATCGCGCGCATCGCTGCGCCCGAGCCATCGAGCCCGTGGCAGTTCGCGCATCCCTGCATGTAGAGCGCTTTGCCCGCTTCCGCGGTCGGGACCGCGGCCACTGCTTCTTTCGGTTGCTCGGCTGGTTGCTCCGCCGGCTGCTGAGCTTGTTGCGACGCCGGCTGCGCAGGTTGAGCCGTTTGTCCCGGCTGCACCGTCTTCGCCGGATCGGCCGATTTCGCCATGTCTTGCGGACAGGCGCTCACAACGAACGCGAGACCCAGGGCCGCGAGGGCCGCAGACTGAATTTTCATCGAAGCCTCGCCTATCACGGGAACAAGCCGCGGGCGAGCATTGCCTCCGACACGCGATGAATTCCGAGCATCAAGGTCGCGGTGCGCATGTCCGTTTGGAACTTGTTCCGGAAGTTGATGCACTCGCGGAAGCTGGCCTGAAGGACACGATACAAACGTTCGTTGATCTCCTTCAAGGTCCAGAAAAACGCCTGAAGCCCCTGCACCCATTCGAAGTACGAGACGATGACGCCTCCCGAGTTTGCGAGGATGTCCGGAATGACGAAGACCTCGTTGCGCCGCTCGCGCAGCACGATGTCGCCCTCCGCGGTGACCGGACCGTTCGCACCCTCCGCGAGGATCTTGCACTTCAAACGCGACGCGATATCCGAGTCGATCACGCCGCCGAGCGCCGCAGGGATGAGCACGTCGACATCGAGCGTGAGCAGCTGTTCATTGCTGATCTTTTCGGCGCGTGGATAACCTTCGAGGAACTGGCGAATGCCCACGTATTTGCGGACGTGCGTGATGTCCAAACCTTCCGGGCTGTAGATCGCGCCTTTGACGTCCGACACCGCGACTACTTTGCAGCCCATCTTGTGGAGCTTGCGTGCGGCGTAGGTGCCTACGTTTCCGAAACCTTGAATGGCGACCGTCTTTCCGGCGATCGACTCCCACTGGAGCTCCTTCGCCGCGGCCGCGACGCAGTACGCGACGCCGCGTCCGGTCGCTTCTTTGCGCCCCTTCGATCCACCGATCGAGATCGGTTTGCCGGTGACCACCGATGGAACCGCGTAGCCCTTCATCTGCGAATACGTGTCCATGATCCACGCCATGGTCTGATCGTTCGTGCCCATATCCGGCGCCGGAATGTCCGACTCGGGCCCGATGAAGTTGATGATCTCCGTGGTGTAGCGGCGCGTGATCCGTTGGATCTCCGCGCGCGAATATTTCGTGGGATCGATGCGGATCCCCCCTTTGGCGCCGCCGAGCGGCAGTCCCGCGATCGCACACTTGAAGGTCATCAAAGTCCCGAGCGCCGCGACCTCTCCGAGGTTCACCTCTTCGTGGTAACGAATGCCGCCTTTGAATGGTCCGAGCGTGTTGTTGTGTTGCACGCGGTAACCGATGAAGTTCTTCACCGAGCCGTCGTCCATGCGCGCCGGGACCGTGACGATCAGCGCGCGATCCGGCGTGAGAAGCCGGTGTTTGATGTTCGGATCGAGGTTCATCAGATCCGACGTGCGCTCGACCAGTGCGGCGGTGTCCCGATAGAACTTCGACTCCCACTCCATCGAAGAGCGGTAGACCTGCAGACTGTCTGTCGTGCTCGGATCGTCCATGATCGCGCGGGACGCTAGCACAATCGCTCATTGTGATCGCGAGGAAGTTGCGATTGCGCGCGCGGAGTGCTCTCTTCGGCGCATGGCTGGAAAAAGCCGAATTTCGCTGATCCTTCCCGCGTCCTTCGCGGTGTTTTTCGCGGCCTGTGGTGAGGAAGAAGTACCGCCACCGCCGCCTCCACCTACGCAGCTCGGGATCACCGTCGTCGATGCGACGACCGCTCTGCCGATCACCGGCGCCGAGGTTACGCTGATCGAGACCGGCGACGTAAAAGTCACCGATGCGGCCGGCGAGATCTTCCTCGATCCCATCGAGGCGGGCCGCTACACGTTTCGCGCGCAGGCCGAGGGCTACGTGTTGTTCCCGCGCCCCCGCGCCGACGTCGGTGTCGTGCAGGTGATCAAAGAAGAAACCACCGAGATCCAGATCGCGCTCGAGCCGCGTCCGAACGCCATGCCGGGCGGCCGTCTCGAAGGCACCGTGACGAAAAGCGGCGCTCCCGTCGAAGGCGTGTTGATCACCGCGACCGCGCTCCGCACCTTCGCGGCATACAGCGACAAGTCGGGGCGCTTCGCCATGCTCGGCGTCGATCCCAGCCTGTACTCCGTGACAGCATTCATCAAAGGCCACAGCTCGAGCACGGTGAACAGCGTCGATATCACCGCCGGCGCCGCGACCACCGTCGACCTCACGCTGGCCGAGATCGCCGGCGCCAGCGTCTCGGGGCAACTGATCGGAGGGACAGGCACCTCCTCCGTGACGATCGTCCACCGCGGCTCGCGTTACGCCGTGCCTGGTTTGGTGCAGCGCGCACAGTTCGGCGGCAGCTACGCTATGGACGGGATCCCTCCCGGCGACTTCGAGGTCTTCGCTGCGGCGGAGCTCGACGGGATCACCTTCGATCCGCAGTGGGTCCTGGAAAACGGCAGGCCTGCGCTGACCGTCGGCCCCACCGCATCCTCTTCGACGGCGCTCGATCTCCGCTTCGCCTCCGCGATCGCACCGGTTTCGCCGACGAACACCGCGACCGTCGTCCCGCCCGTGACCTTTACCTGGCCTTCGGTACAGGATGCAGATCGCTACGTCTTCGAGGTTCGCAACGTCCTCGGCGAAGTGGTGTATGGCGGCTTCGACGTTCGCAAGAACCCGATAAACCCGATCCTCGGGCCCGCGAGCATGTATCGACTCGACAACGCGACCCTCGCGCGCGGCCAGCTCTACACTTGGCGCGTCTTCGCGCTGAGAAATGTCACGACCGGCCAGCTCTTCGAGATCATTTCCGCCAGCGAAGAGCTGGGCGGTGAGCTTCGCATCGCTCGCTGAGTCGACAAACGCCCCAAGAAAAACCGTAAAAGGCCGTGCGCCCTGAGGCGCTGACGGTTGGCATCGCTCTCGCTATACCCATCGAACAAGATGGAAGAGGCGAAGAAACCCAAGCTGATGGCGAGACGCGAGCTGTTGAAGCTCGGTGCGAAAGCGGGCTTGGCGATCCCCGTGGTCATGTCGCTCGCGCCCGAAGATGCGCGTGCACAAGGGTCATGGAAGGGCGGCAGCTCGAAGAAGAACGACTGGCGCGGCGACACGCGCGAACAGTTCGAGATGCGCGGGAGCTTGGCTCGAGACCCCAACCAAGGTTTCGCGTTCCCGGGCAGCTACGAGTGGCGCGAGAAGAAGCGCGAAGAAGAAGAACGCCGTCGCGCGATGCGTGGTGAGTTCAGCCGCTTCGGCAGCTCTGGCGAGGGATGATCATGAGCGCCAGCGTGCAAGCATGCCTCGAGAACAGCGCGATCGCCGAGCGGACCTACCGCTTCGGTCCCGAGGTTCTCGTCCACGCCAAAGGACATCTCCTCCGCCACGCGATCGACGTCGTCTTCTCCAAGATGAGCATCGAGCCGGTGGCGTCTCTGTCGAAGAACGACTTGGTCTTCGACCTTCGCCGCATCGAACGCGGCCGGCTCCGCTTGTTCGCGAATGGTCTCCCGATCGTCTCGCTGCAAGAGGAGCTCGAGCTGGTCCCGGTGCTCGAAGGGACGCTGATCGGTTGCGCCGTCCGCAAACGGACCGAATGCGCGGCGTTGCACGCGGGCTCGGTGGAGATCGGTGGCTCGGGTGTGTTGCTCGCCGGCAGCAAAGGCAGCGGCAAGAGCACGCTCTCACTCTCTCTGGCCAATGAAGGCGCGCGTTACTTCGGCGACGAAGTTGCGTTTGTCCGCTACGACGACGCGCAACTCGAAGCGTTCCCGAAAGCGGCGACGCTGAAAGAAGGATCCTTTCCGTTCTTTACCGAAGCGACGACGACGTATCATGACCCCGTCCGCGGCCGCGTGCGTTATCACCGTCCAAAGACCGCGGTCGCTGCGGGTCAACGTGCGGGGATCGATATGGTCGTGTTCCCGTGCTGGTCGATGGACCATCAAGGCGCTGCGGCGGTCACCGAAATCGGTGGCGCGGAAGCGGCCATGGAGCTGATTCGCTCCTCTTTCGGCGGCCTCGAGCGAGACCGGAGAATGTTGTCCCTCGTCCGACGTCTCGCTCAGGTTCCGGCTTATCGCATCCAGTACGGCGACGCGCGCGCGGCTCATGATGCGATCCGGACGTTGCTCGCTTCCTCGCGCAAACGGGTGGTTTCATGCGTTTCTCCCGCGAGCTTCGATCCCTCATCTCCTATCTAAAACACATCGCCGGTCTCGGCGGAGCGCCGAAAGACGAATCCGGCTCGCCTGTCCAATGGGACAGGTGGATCGATCTCGTCGACGAACATCAGCTCGGCCCTTTACTCGGGTCCCGCGTCGCTGCGAGCTCCGCCATGTCTTTGACCATGCCCGCTGCAGTGCTCGATGCGCTGCGTGCCCGCACCATCCGCTCCGGTTTGGATGCCGCGTTCCAAACCGTGGAACACGTTCGGCTGTTCAACCTGCTGGAAGCTGATCTTTCGCCGGTCGCGCTCAAAGGCGCCGCGGTTGTCCACACGCTTTACGGAGAAGCATCCGAGCGCGAGATGTCCGACTACGATCTGCTTTTACCTTCGCAGGAAGATGCACAGATCGCCGAAGTGATCCTCCGCGACCAAGGTTTCAACGCTCGTTACGCGAACACTTCCTCGAAACATCATCATCGCGCGCCGATCACCAACGGCACCTCCGAGCTGACGATCGAGATTCATACGAATCTGACCACACCCTCGCTGCCGAAAACGGCGATCCTGGAAATGTGCCGTATGCGCCGGAAGGTCGAGCTTCCCGCCGGTACTATCTATGTATTGGATCCGATCGCTGCGTTGCTTCATCACGCGCTGCACGCCGTCGCGGATCCGATCGATTCCCCATTACTACGCAATTTATTCGAGGTCGCTTGGCTCACGCAGAAACTATCTCGGATGGAGCGCACCACGGTCCGCACGCTGGCGCGTCGCTGGGGCGTGGAAGATCGCGTCGCCGGCGCTCTCTCCTTGGCGCACGAAATATTCGGCTCGCCGCGGATCACTGAAAAGAAGACCTTCGGCGCGCGCGAACACTGGTGTCTGCGCCGGCTCGCATTCACCTCCTCTTTTGGTGAGCTCTCGTGGAAAGAACGTTTTCTTCGTGATTTGGGCCGGCGGCATATTCATGCGCTCGATTTGGGCGCGAGCCCCCGGAGCCCGCTACCGTTAATTAAGGAAACTATCATCGCGTTGACTGACGGAATACGGAGTCGAATTTCCGGATATTTCGCCACGCGGCCGCAACAGTTGGAGCCTGTAACTCTCCACTCGACGTCGCTGGGCAACTATCTCGTCGCACACGATTCCAAGACTGGTTACGTCCATTTGCTCGACGGACTATCGACGGCGGTCCTTCGTGCTTCCCGCAAGGAAAACGACGCTCGCAAATTGGAAAATATACTCGCTGAGCGCGGCATCGAGGGACGCACGACGCGCCTTGCCCTCGACCAACTGCTGGAACGCGGACTTTTGCGCGAGCGTCGGGGTCGGCACGGTGACTGCAAATATAAAGAAACCGAGACCAGGAAGGAAAACCAAATATGAAACTTAATAATATGCTCGGCCTTTTTTCCATGCTCGCGCTGATGGCGGGAGCACCTACGATCGCCCAAGCGGACGATCAAACACCAACAACAGAAGAAGACGCAGACGGAAATGAGCAGGGCGACAACAACGAGATCGGCGAATACAAAGAGCGCAAAGTCGGCGCCGGTGAGAAGACGGAAAATCTCCCCGCTCCGCAGTCGGACGACGATCCCCAACCGACGCCCGCTTCACCTTCGGTGCCCATGGGCGGCGTGGTGAAACAAGCAGGCACCGGCGGCGTGACCGCGTACGGTCGTTCCGGCGTTCTCGAGCTCGGTGGCTCGGCGAACTTTACCAACGCAACCGACTTCACTCAGCTCTCGCTGAATCCGTCGATCGGTTGGTTCTTTATGGATAACGTGGAAATTTCCGCGATCCTCGGCTTGAGCCATTTGAGCGCGCAGGGCGTCGACGCAACGTTCGTGAACTTGCTCGCTGAGCCATCGCTCCACATTCCGTTCACCGATACTTTCTTCGGCATGCTCGGCGTGGGCGCGGGCCTGTCGTACGTGGAAGGTCCCGGCATTGGCTTCGCGCTCGCACCGCGTATCGGCGCGAACATCTTGATTGGACGTTCGGGAATTTTGACCCCGCAGTTCTATCTCTCGTATGCAACGCATGAAGCGATCGCGACCCCGTCGGGTACGTTGCTCGCAGTGAACGTGACGTACGGTGCGGGCCTCGGCTACACCGTGATGTGGTAGGCTCTCGATAGTTTCAGGAACGAGCGAATCATTTCGAGAGAGGGGCGGGGCTGATGGCCTCACCCCTCTCTTTTTTTATTTTGTGTAAGATCGACTTCGGCGCGCCCCGATGTCCGAGCAAATATGGATATTCATCTCGATCGGCGTCGCCAACGCCCTGTTGTTGGCTGCGATCGCACGCGCGCATTTTCGTGCCCAAGCCGCGCTTCGTGCGAGTGAAGCAAAAGTTCGCCGGGTCGTCGACGGGGCAACTATCGGCGTCGCGTTCAGCGATGGACACGGCCTGGTCACCGACGCGAACGATGCTTTTCTCACCTTGGTTGGAGCCACGCGCGACGATTTGAAAAAGAATGCTGTCCGCTGGACCGCGATCACTCCGCTCGAATATGCGCCGCTCGATGAAAAAGCGCGCAGCCAACTCATGAGTACGGGATTACAAACCCCGTACGAAAAAGAATATCTCCGCCGGGATGGTACGAGAGTTCCTGTTCTCGTGGCCACCACGGACGTCGACGTCGAAAGAAAAATATTCGTTAGTTTCGTCATCGATCTCACTCACCAAAAAAAGACCGAGCGCGAAAGGATCGCCAGCTTCGATCGCGAACGCGAAGCTCGAGCCGAAGCCGAGCTGCTCAATCGCGTGGGCCTGACCCTTTCCGCAGAGCTCGACGCCGACCGATTGATCGCCGCGATCATCGAAGCCGCCGTAGAAATTACCGGCGCACGCCTCGGTGAGTTTCGCGAGAAGCTCGATCCCGGCTTCGCGGAGAGCGCAAATCTCCGCAGCTTTATCGACGTTCCGGTGCTCGGTCGCTCCGGTGAAACGGTGGGTTCGTTTATCTTCGGTCACCCCGAACCGAACCGCTTCAACAAACATCACGAACGTGTGGTGCGCGGGCTCGCGGCCCAGGCGGCGGTCGCCATGGACAACGCACGTCTCTACCGCGCAAACGAAGATGCGCGCCGTGAAGCGGAAGCGGCAAGCCGGACCAAAGATGAGTTCTTAGCGATCGTCTCTCACGAATTGCGCACTCCGCTGAACGCAATTCTCGGTTGGTCTCAGCTCTTGCGCTCGGGAACGTTCGCGCCCGAACAAGCAGAACACGGCCTGGAAACTCTGGAGCGCAACGCACGCGTGCAGGCGCAGTTGATCGACGATCTGCTCGACGTCTCGCGTATTACCTCCGGTAAGTTGCGTCTGGAAATGCAGCGCCTCGATCCGCTGCTCGCCGTCGAATCTGCGTTGGAGAGCGTCCGCCCGGCTTCGGAAGCGAAAGAGATCGAAATCAGAAAATCGATTCACGCGATCGGCGGAGGATTGGTGTTCGGCGATGCGGGCCGCCTGCAACAGATCGTTTGGAACTTACTCTCGAACGCCATCAAATTTACTCCGCGCGGCGGCAAACTCTATCTTGGTGTCCATCTCGCTCCGCAAGGTTTGGAAATATCCGTCGGCGACAACGGCCTCGGAATCCGCGCCGAATTTTTGCCCTTGGTGTTCGAACGTTTTCGTCAGGCCGACGCCTCCTCCACGCGACAATTCGGCGGTCTGGGGCTCGGCCTGGCGATCGTTCGCCATCTGGTGGAGCTGCACGGCGGTACCGTGCGCGCAGAGAGCCCGGGCATCGGCCACGGCGCAACTTTTACGGTCACTCTGCCGGTGGTGTTTCCTTCGGAGTCGAGCCCGGGACCCCAAATATTCCGCCACGCGATCGACGAAACACGACTCTCCGGCGTGCGCGTCTTGGTCGTCGATGATGATCCCGATACACGCGAGCTCCTCTCCTTGATGCTCGCCGAGGCACACGCCATCGTCGAGACTGCGGGCTCGGTGCAGGAAGCGTTGCGCGCTATGGTGCAGACGCTGCCGCACGTTTTGATCAGCGATATCGGAATGCCGAATGAAGACGGCTACGAGCTGATCCGCCGTATCCGCAAACTGTCCAGTGAACAGGGTGGAGCTATCCCGGCGATCGCGGTGACCGCCTTTGTGCGGCGCGAAGATCGCCTGCGCGCTCTCCAAGAAGGATTTCAAGCGCACGTCGGAAAACCGGTCGAGCCGGACGCGCTGCGAACCTTGGTCGCCCAACTCGCCGGCGCTCGCGAGCTCAATCCCTTAAGGGCTTAGGCGACAGCACCTGCAGCTGCATCGTATCGAGCTCCGCCTCGCGAATTTCCTGCGTTGTATATCGATCGGTGTGAGTGACCGGGGGGACAGGTGAGATCGGCTGTCCGAGGACCAGCGGAATTCCGTCGGGTGCACGTGGAGGTCGCAGCGGAAATACGCCGGGGAACCGTTTGTCGATGACCTCGACGATCCGCAGCGCGTCCGTGGGCCGCTGCTCTTCTTTTTTCTCGAGCAGCCAATCCGCGAGCTCCTCGAGCCCGCCCGATTCCGGCAGAGGATCAGGCGGCGACATCATGTGTTGCGCCGCGATCTCCCGGAAATTGCCCGAAAACGGCGCTTTTCCGCTCAACATTTCGAAGAGGATGACTCCGAGAGCGTAGAGATCGGCGCGCGGTCCAACCTGCGAAGAATGATATTGTTCGGGGGCCATATAGGCAGGTGTCCCCAAGATCAGGTCCTCGCGAGTGAGCTGCTGGTCGCAGGCTCCGTCGAAGATGCGCACGATACCGAGATCCAAGATCTTGACCTGTTCGCCGGCGGGGCTCGGCGCCAACATGATATTGCTGGGTTTGAGATCGCGGTGCACGTAGCCCACGCGGTGGGCTGCAGCCAGACCCTCGGCGACCTGCCTTACTACATTCGCCGCGCGGAGCACCGAGAGCGGTCCGTCCCGTCGGATAGTGTGGAAAAGCGTCTCACCCCGGACGAGCTCCATGACCAAGTAGGGCCCCCGGGAGGACATGCCCAGCTCCATGACCTTCACAATGCGCGGATGCGCGATGCGAATACCCGCTGCGGCTTCTCGCCTCAGTCGCTCGATATAAAGGTCGGAAGGTGCGTGATTTTGGTGCAGAACTTTGATCGCAAACTCAGATCCGAGGTCGGTGTGGAGTGCGCGATATACGCTGCACATACCTCCGGTTCCGAGGAGCTCGAGAAGACGGTAGGGCCCGAGTTTCGTGCCGATATACGCATCCTCACCATGCGCCAACGGCGGTTCGATATTAATCGCGATCGCTTCGGAACCCATCCCAGTGCCTCCCTGGCAAGCTCCACCCTCATCAAGAACCGTTCCGGGGCCTCCTCTCGGGTATCGAGAGCGGGAAGAGGACTTATGAATCGTTCTAATTTGCCTCAGGGGGCACAAAGCCGCGACAGGGGTCTAGTCAAGGGGGACATTCCGAGTGAACGATGGTTTGGCCTCATGCTTGCGTGAGCGTCCGGCACGAATGAGCTTCGGAATGACAACATCCTCATCTCCAACTATCGACGGACTATCAGCCCCACCGAGCGCGCCGCCCGTCGCCGAAGATCAATCAATCTCCCGAATATTGGTGGTCGACGATGATCAGAGCACCTGCGATCTCCTGCAGTCCGGCTTGAGCCGTCGCGGCTTCGAGGTCGCGTGTCGTACGACCGCGGACGAAGCGCTCTCTCTGCTCGCGCTTCGCGACTTCGAGGCGGTGGTCACCGACGTCCAAATGCAGGGCATGGATGGCATCGAGCTCTGCCGAAGAATCGCGCAGAATCGGCCTGATATTCCCGTCGTCATCGTGACCGCCTTCGGCAGCATGGAAGCGGCGATGGCCGCGATCCGTGCGGGCGCCTACGACTTCATCACCAAACCGTTCGAGATGGATCAGCTCGCGATGACCGTGGAACGTTCGGTGAAACATCACGAGCTTCAAGACGAGGTGAAACGCCTCCGCCAGGCGGTCGACGAGTCGCGCCGCTTCGACGAGATGGTCGGTAAGTCACCTGCGATGCAAGAGGTCTTCGATCTCTTGAGCCGTGTCGCCGAAACCGAAGCGACGGTGTTGATCACCGGCGAGAGCGGCACCGGAAAAGAATTGGTGGCGCACGCGCTCCATAAACGCGGTCGCCGAAAAGATGGTCCTTTCGTCGCGGTGAACTGCGCGGCGATGCCGGAACAATTACTGGAGAGCGAGCTCTTCGGTCACATGAAGGGCGCATTCACCGACGCGAAAGCGACGCGCACGGGCCTCTTCGTGACCGCCCAAGGCGGTACTCTCTTCTTGGATGAAATCGGTGAAATGCCGATGGGCATGCAGGTCAAACTCTTGCGCGCGCTCCAAGAACGGATGGTCCGTCCGATCGGTGGCGGCGGCGAAGTTCCCTTCGATACACGTATCGTCGCGGCCACGAATCGTGATCTCGAGACTGAAGTATCGGAAGGTCGTTTCCGCGAAGATCTCTTCTATCGCATCAACGTCGTTCGCATTCACGTTCCGGGTTTGCGTGCGAGAGCCAGCGACACTCTCTTGTTGGCGCAACACTTCATCGAACGTTTCGCCCGAGTGAACGACAAACGGGTCACCGGACTATCGAGCGGCGCCGCCGAGAAACTCTTGGCGTACTCTTGGCCGGGAAATGTCCGCGAGCTGCAAAACTGTATGGAGCGCGCGGTCGCGCTGACGCGGTACGAACATATCGTCGTCGACGACCTGCCGGAAAAGATCCGTGACTACAAAGCTTCTGCAGTGATCGTCGACTCCGATGATCCCTCGGATCTGCTCTCCATGGACGAAGTCGAGAAGCGCTACATTTTGCGCGTCCTCGAAGCCGTGGGTGGCAATAAGACACAAGCCGCCGAAGTCCTCGGATTCGACCGCAAAACGTTGTACCGCAAGCTCGAACGCTTCGGAGCCTCCGCGTCCCAACAAGCCAAGAACGCGTCGTAGCTCCTCACCGCTTCCCCTCCTTCCGGCAATTTCTCCAAATATTTTCTAAATCTAAGCTCGGCACACACTCTGCAAAATAACCTTCTCGAAGGAAGGAGCTATTTATGTTGAGTTGGGCGCTTGGATTTTTCATTTTGGCTTTGGTCGCGGCCGTATTCGGATTTACGGGCCTCGCAGCGGGAGCCGCCGGAATCGCGAAGATTCTCTTCTTCGCATTCTTGGTCATCGCCGCCATTTCGTTGTTTGCCGGGGGACTCGGCAGACGAGGAGTGTAACCTATGCTGAAGCACAACCACGTCATGTCTTGCAGCGATATTACCGGTACGAAAGTACGTAACCTCGAAGGCGAAGATATCGGACACATCGAGGAACTGGTAATCGACATGGAATCGGGGGCGATCCGATATGCTGTGCTCTCGTTCGGCGGGTTCTTGGGTATTGGAGACAAGCTCTTCGCAGTACCGTGGAAGTCGCTTCAGCACGCGGCCTCGGAGCAGATGTTTACTTTGGACGCACACAAAGATCGTCTGAAGAATGCTCCGGGCTTCGACAAGGAGCACTGGCCGAACTTCTCTGACACTAAATATGGGTCCACCGTGCACGAGTATTACGGCGTACCCCCGTGGTGGCAGTGAAGGACCGAAAATAGCCCCGGGCCCGCGCCTAAATTGGGTGCGGGCTCGGGGATGATTTCATGATAACGCGGTGAGGGTGAGCCCCTCGCTGCGCGCGCTTTTGTCGCCCAAACGCCGTCCGGGTGTTTGGCCGCGGCTTCCATCGTCCCGCGCGCATTTATTGAGCATCATCCTTCTTGCGCTGTTGCTCGGCGCCTATACGGCAAAATGGGTCACTGACCTCAGCCCGATGTTGGTCGACCCGAGCTGTCAGACCGATGACGTGCGCGTCGGTTTGGCCGCGTTTCACCGCTTCGATCGCACGCCTTCGCTCGTCGAAGATCCGCTCGCCGAGGATCTCTACCTCATGTACATGCCGGCGGTCCGGCTGCTCTACCGCGCGGTCGTTCCCATCGCCGGCCTGCCGGTCGCGACCAAAATTGTACAAGCGATCGCGCTCGCCATGATCGCCTTCGCCGGGCTGATCTTGATCCGCTCGCGCAGAGCCGGGCTCGCGGCAGGTGTACTGCTGATCTTTTTGGCGATGCACGAGGCCTACGTCATCAATCGAATCGCGGGCGGTCTCGGGCGCGCCTTTATTTTCCCGTTCATGTTGTTGTGGTTCGCCGGCGCGGTCACAAAAAATGAACGCCTGCGGGCGATCGTCGCGCTGCTCGCATCGATCGCCCAAGCGAACGCGGCGATGATTGTTTTGCTCGCCGAAGGTTTATTATTATTGCTCGATCTCGGAATTTCCATTTGGCGAAAACGGAAAACTTGGAAATTCAGTTTTCAGGACCCGGTGATCGCCCGCGGTGTCCGCCTGACGGTACTCGGCGTTCTGTGCGTTGCGCTGGCGAGTATTTATTCGGCGACGGTAAATCCAAAATTAGGTTCTTTTATTTCTTATGAAGCCGCGCTGAAAAATCCCGCGTTCATCCGCGGCAACTACTGGGAAAATGAGCTGCCTTTCCCGAATCCAGTCGAGGAATTTTCTCGCGCAGTTTCTTCGCCGCTGAAGGAACAATATAAACCGGGAGCGAATTTCCTCTCCAAAGCTTGGGAGAGCACCGGGAAGAGCGGGCCGCTCGCCGTATTGGCGATGTTGCTGGTGTTGGCGTTCGCCTATTCCCGGAGGATCGCGCTGATCCCGCTCGCGCTCCTCGCAGCATCGGCCGCGTGTTATGCGGCGGCCCGGGCCATGGCTTTTCGTCTTTATTCTCCGGAGAGATATTACGCTTTCGGAGGACCGATGACCGCTATCGCGCTGATCGTCATCGCCATCGGCTGTACTCACATTTTGCGCAAAAAAAAGGTTCGCGCGGTGATCCAAAATTACGCTGCCGTGGCCTTCATCGCGCTCGTTTGGATGAGCAGCGGGCGCACCGGAGTGGCCGATGGATCAGCCGCGTGTGTCATCTCCGAAAAACCCAATTTAGCTCTCTACCGGTATTTGGAGACTCTTCCGCCGGAAATTCGGATCTTGGCCCACCCGCACGATGCCGACGATATTCCCTGGTGGGCCGGCCGCGCGACCACCGGCGGCTTCGAGATGTGTATGGTGTGGTTCGTCGACGCGCACGAACGTTGCGTGACGCGAATGACGAACGCGCTGCACGGATATTACGCCGTCGATAGAAGAGCGCTCCTCGACTATCTCAGCTCCGACAGGATTACGCATATTCTGATTCACAAAGAGCGACTCGGTCCTCAATTCGCCGTGAAGAGCGGCGTGGCCGAGCCGATCCAAACGGTCTTGAAAAAGTGGCTTGCGGGTAAAACTTCAGCGGCTTTCGTGCTCAATGCGCTGCCGGCGGACGCCGTTATCTTTCGCCACGGACCGTTCGAGCTGATCGACATCGCGAAGCTAAAATCGGGTTGGGGCATGTAAGTTGCGCGCGCTGTGGCATCCCGGGTCACGTCGTAGCGCGTCGGTGAATTTCCGTCTCTGGCACATGCGTTGCTCAAGAGGCGCGCATGACTGCGCCAGGGGAGCTTTGGGCCATACTCTATGGAGCCGGCGACTGTGAGCCCGAGGCCCTCGGTCGGTCCATTGAGCGCATTGCAGGACTGATTCCCAAAAAGCGGATCCTGGTCGTGGCGACGCCCGAGTCGTGCGAGGCACACCGCGCGGTCTTGGCTGCTCTACCCGCGAAAAATTCGCTGTTTGTCCCGATCGAACGCGGCGCACCGGCGGCGCTCCTGTTGTCCTTCTTTCACCTGTTCCGTGCTCAGCCGAGCGCGCGCGTGTTGTTCATTCCCGCGGCCCATCAGGTGGAAGACGAAGCAGCCTTTCTCCGCGTGCTCCAGGCAACGGCCGATGCGGCGCCGGGCTCCGAAAATCGCGCCGTTCTCGTCGGTTTGAAATCGAACGACGCCTTCGTTCCCGGTGCGCTGATCTACTCGGGCGAAGATCAGAAGAAAGGAACCGAGCGCGTGTTGCGACTCGACTGCAGCATCGACATCGACGTCCGAACTTTTGCGGTCGAACGCGGAGCAACTATCTTCAGTGGAATTTTTGCAGCGAGCTCCAGCTCGATGTTGCGCCTCTACGAACACGCGCTGCCTGGGCTGTTGCGCTCTTTTCTCTCTCAGCTCCGCGGGCAGACAACGTGGTCCGACGAGCTGCTCAGCCGCCTCTTTCGGTTTTTGCCGAAAAAGCAGCTCGGCGAAGACCTTTTGGAACCTTCCGCTGATTTTCTGCGCGTGATGCTGCTCGAGAGCTCCGGCTATCGAAATCTCTTGGAACGCGAACGTGTGCTTCCCAAGTTGTTGATGGCGGAGCCCCACCGAAGAATACCGGATGAAAGACAGCTGCGGCTCTTGCCGACCTGAAGGCCGTTGAAGTGCCGCAAATCTTTCATCCCAGCGCCAATACTCTCTCTAAAGTGAGTATCTTCGGCGGAGTCTTTATCGCCACCGGCCTCGGCTGGGTGCTCTCTGTACTCTACCGTTCTCCATATCAAACAGAAGCCGGAGTCGTGCTCGAACAGCCGGTGCAGTTCTCCCATAAACACCACGTTCAAGGCTTGGGGATTGACTGTCGATATTGTCATGTCTCGGTCGAAACCAGCGCATTCGCCGGCATTCCTGCGACGGAAACGTGCATGAGCTGTCATTCGCAGATCTGGACGAATGCGCCGGAGCTGGAGCCGGTGCGCGAGAGTTATCGCAGCGGAGTGTCGATCCCGTGGGTCCGGGTCCACGATCTGCCGGACTTCGTGCAATTCAATCACTCGATCCACGTCGCCAAAGGTGTGCAGTGCGCGAGCTGCCACGGCGCGGTGGAGACAATGCCGCTCACGTACCGAGAACATTCGCTGTCGATGAAATGGTGTCTCGATTGTCATCGAGAGCCCGATCAGTTTGTCAGATCCGGCGTCCACGCCGAGATCAAAACAGACTGCTCCTATTGCCACTATTGATTCGAGATATTCGATGGACGACGACGTAGACCTCCTCTCCCGGCGCGAGCTGCTCACTTTGATGGGCGCCAGCCTGGCTTTCGGCGCTTCGGCCTGTGTCGATAGTCCGAAAGAAACAATTCATCCTTATGTGCGCGCACCCGAGTCGCTGTTGCCGGGAAACGCGCTCCACTATGCGACCGCCCATCTGCAGTACGGTTTGGCCCGCGGAATCATCGTTAAAACGGTGAGCGGCCGGCCGATCAAAATCGACGGCAATCCTGATCATCCGGCCAGCCTGGGCGCTGCCGATATTTTCGCGCAAGCTTCGATCCTCGAGCTCTACGACCCGGAGCGCGCCCGTTCGATCACCGAACGCGGGACTATCCGCACCACCTCGACGCTCGACACTGCCATGTCGCGGGCGATCGCCGCGCAGCGCGAGAAAAAAGGCGCCGGGCTCCGCATTCTCACCGGCGCGATAACTTCACCTTCGCTGGCGGCGGAATTCGAGAATATTCAACGCGAGCTCCCGGAATATCGCCGTCACGTTTGGGAGAGCTGCGCGCCGCACCAAACGCGGGCAGGTCACCGGCTCGCCTATGGGGTCGAGGGACAAACTATCTATCGCCCGGAAAAGGCGAAGGTCATCGTCACCTTCAACGCCGATCTCGCCGGCGATTTTCCCGGCGGGCTTCGCTACGCGCGCGAAATATCCGCGAAACGCAAACCGGATATTTCCAAAGAAGAAATGAATCGTATTTATGCGGTGGAGAGCACGCCGACGCTGATCGGTGCGCTGGCGGATCACCGTTTGGCCGCTTCGCCGATGAGGATCGAAGCGTTGCTCGTCTCGCTCGCGGACCGTTTGAAAGTGCCCGGTGCTCCGGCGCGCGATCTCGATGCGCGCGAGGCGAGGTTTATTGAAGCGGTCGCCCGCGACCTCGCGAAGTCGCGCGGTTCTTCGCTGGTGGTCGCCGGGGAATCGGTCTCCCCCGAGCTTCACGCGGTGGTGCACCTGATCAATGAAACCTTGGGAAATACCGGCACCACGGTGCTGCACCTTGATCCTGTGGACAGCTGGCCAAACGACCAGGTGAGCTCTCTTCGTGAGCTGGCTTCGGAGCTCGACGCCGGCACGGTCGACGTCCTCCTCATCCTCGGCGGAAATCCAGCCTATGACGCTCCCGCCGATCTGTCGTTCGCCGAAAAGATCCAAAAAGCGAAGCTCAGCTTTCGCAGCGGGAGATACTTCGACGAAACCTCCGATCGTTGCACTTGGCATATCCCGGAAACACATACGCTTGAAGCGTGGGGCGATGCGCGGGCCTATGACGGAACTATCTCGCTGATACAACCCGTGCTCGCTCCGCTCTACGGCGGTCGCTCGAGCGCTGAGCTATTGGCGTCCTTTTTCGGCCGCCGCGAGCGCACCGGGCATCAGCTCGTCCGCTCCCACTATCGCCGTGAAAAGGATGAGCTGGCGCTCGATCGATTCTGGAAAGAGACCCTCCACCAAGGTTTCGTGTCCGGTTCGGCTTTCGAGCCGCACACCCGCACGCTCAAGAGCGGCCTCTTCGAGAATATTCGGCAGCCCGAACGCCGCCCCATCGAGCTTCAGCTCGCGCCGGATCCCACGATCGGCGACGGCGAATGTGCAAATAATGCCTGGCTCCAAGAATTGCCGAAGCCGTTCACCAAGCTGACTTGGGAGAACGCAGCGTTGATCTCTCCGGCGTTCGCCGAACGCGAAAATCTCCGCACCGGCGATATCGTCGAGCTCGGCGCGCGTTCGCGCACTGTGGAAGCGCCGGTGTTGATCGCCGCGGGCCAAGCCGAAAACACCATCACACTTCACTTCGGATACGGCCGTCAGAGCGGAGGAAAAGTCGGCCTCGGGAAAGGTTTTGCTGCGGGAAATTTACGTTTTTCCGGGTACCTGTCCGGAGGATCAGATGTCCTCTTGGTCAAAACTAAAAAACGCACCGATCTGGCCATCACCCAGCTCCATCACTCCATGGAGGGCCGGGATATCGCGCGCAAACAACCGGTGAGCACGCTCGCCGAAGCCCCGGTGCACAAAACCGGTCACGCACGGCTCTCGCTCTATCCGGAGCGTGTCGAAGGAAACTATGCCTGGGGCATGTCGATCGATCTCTCCTCGTGTATCGGCTGCAACGCCTGCATCATCGCCTGTCAGTCAGAAAACAATATCTCCGTCGTCGGCAAAACCGAGGTGATCAATAACCGCGAGATGCACTGGATCCGCGTCGATAATTATTTCGAGGAAGAGGAAATATTCAGCCAACCCGTGCCTTGCATGCACTGCGAAAAAGCACCGTGCGAGCCCGTCTGTCCGGTGGCAGCCACCAGCCACAGCGATGAGGGCTTGAATGAGATGACCTATAACCGCTGCGTCGGGACCCGATATTGCGCGAACAACTGTCCATATCGAGTCCGGCGCTTCAACTATTACCAATATTCGGATCAACGCACCGAGAGCTTGAAGAGTATGCGCAATCCGAGCGTCACGGTGCGCAGCCGCGGGGTGATGGAGAAGTGTACTTATTGCGTGCAACGCATCAACGCCGCGCGAATTACTTCGGAGGTCGAAGGACGAACGATCCGCGACCGCGAAATAGTCACCGCGTGTGAGAGTGTCTGTCCGACCCAAGCGATCACCTTCGGCGATTCGCGCGATCCGAACACACGAGTATCGGCGCTGAAGAAGCTCCCGCGCTCCTACGCTCTTTTGGAGGAGCTCGGTACCGAACCGCGTACGACGTATTTGGCGCGTATCAAAAATCCCAATCCTGACCTGGAGAACACCTAAGTCATGCCGCGAATCATCGAGCCGGGGCACACGTTCGCCAGTGTCACCGAGCAGATCAGCGCGATCGTGCTCCGGCGGGGTGCACCGCGCGGGTGGTTCGTCGCGTTTGGAATCTCCTCGGCGCTGGTCGGGCTCTTATTGATTTCTCTCTATGAGCTCGCCACCCGCGGCACCGGTATTTGGGGTGTCCAAAATACAGTCGCTTGGGGTTTCGATATCGTGCACCTCGTCTGGTGGATCGGCATCGGCCACGCGGGCACTTTGATCTCGGCGATCCTCCTTTTGCTCCGGCAAAAGTGGCGAAACTCCATCAACCGATTTGCGGAAGCGATGACTCTCTTCGCCGTCGCCTGCGCCGGAATATTTCCGATCTTCCACACCGGCCGCCCGTGGCTGGTTTATTGGCTGTTTCCGCATCCGAGCCCGATGGGGACTTGGCCGCAATTTCGCAGTCCGCTGATTTGGGACGTCTTCGCAATTTCGACCTATGCATTGGTCTCGCTGCTCTTTTGGTATATCGGCCTGATCCCGGATCTTGCGACGCTGCGCGACCGCGCCAAGAATCGATTTGTCCGTTTCGTCTTCGGATTGATGGCCATGGGTTGGCGCGGTTCCGCGCGACATTGGCACCGTTATGAAGCTGCCTATTTGGTGCTCGCTGGTTTGGCCACGCCGTTGGTCGTGTCCGTCCACTCCGTCGTCGGTTTGGACTTCGCCGCCTCGGTGAATCCAGGCTGGCACGCGACTTTCGTCCCGCCTTATTTCGTCGCCGGCGCCATCTTTTCGGGCTTCGCCATGGTGATGACTTTGGCGATTCCGCTCCGCGCCATCTACGGCCTGGAAGGATTCATCACCGACCGCCACCTCGACAATATGTCGAAGATCATTCTCGCGACCGGACTGATCGTCTCCTACGCCTACGTGATGGAAATATTCTTCGGTTGGTACAGCGGAAATGAGTACGAGCTGGCGATGATCGACCAACGTTTCCGGGGACCGTACGCACCGATGTATTGGTCGCTGATCCTCTGCAACGTGGTGGTGCCGCAGCTGTTGTGGATTCCGCGAATCCGCAGCTCCGCGGCGGCGCTGTTCACGATCGCTTTGGTGGTCAACATCGGGATGTGGCTGGAGCGTTTCGTGATCATTCCGGCCAGCATCGCGCAGCCGTTTTTGCCTTCGTCTTGGGACCTCTACTATCCGACCGCTTGGGACTGGGCGACTTTCGCCGGCACGATCGGCCTCTTCTTCTTCTTGATGCTCCTCTTCCTGCGCTTCTTGCCGGTGATCAATATCTTCGAAATGCGCGGGCTCATTTCTGAGGAGAAAAAATGATCTACGGGCTGCTCGCGGAATTTACTCAGCCTCACGATCTGGTGCACGCCGCCTCCGCTGCGCGCCGCGCGGGATACACGCGTTTCGACGCCTATGCGCCGTATCCCGTGGAGCACCTCGAACACGCGATGGGTTTGAAACCTTCGCGCCTCCCGCGTTTCGTCTTTCTCGCAGGGCTCGCCGGATTAGCGACCGCGTATTTGCTGCAGACTTGGATTTCCGTCTACGACTATCCGTTGAATATCGGCGGCAGACCGGATCATTCCTGGCCGTCGTTCATACCGGTGATGTTCGAGGTGACCATTCTCTTCGCCGCAGTTTTTGCGGTCGTGGGAATGTTGGCCGCCAACGGGCTTCCCGAGCCGCACCATCCTCTTTTTGCGGTACCGCGTTTCGACTTTGCCTCGCAGTCTCATTTCTTCCTTTGTATTGAGTCCCGCGATCCACTCTTCGATAGTACGGAGACGCGAAAATTCCTGGAAAAGTTGGCGCCAGCAGCGATCGAAGAGGTCGAGAAATGAGGATGGCGCTGAGTTTCCTCTGTCTCCTCGCGGCATGTCACCAAGACATGTACGATCAGCCACGTTATGAGCCGGACGAGCCGAGCGTGTTCTACGCCGACGGGCGCAGCTCACGGCCACTGGTCGCGGGGACAGTTGCTCGGGAACAACGCGAGCTCGATTTAATCTCGGAAAATCCACCGGAAAAACATACTTCGGCTCAGCTCCAGCGCGGGCGCGAGCGTTACGATATCTATTGTTCGCCGTGCCATGATCGCGCCGGAAGCGGGCAGGGGGTCATCGTCCAGCGCGGTTTTCAAGTCCCGCCCAGCTTCCATCAAGAACGTCTGCGCGAGGCGTCCGATAGTTATCTCTTTCAAGTGATCACCCGCGGCTTCGGCGCGATGTATCCCTACGGAAATCGAATTTCTCCCACGGATCGTTGGGCGATCATCGGTTACGTGCGCGCGTTGCAACTGAGTCAGAATATTCCGGTCGCCGAGCTCTCGGACGAGCTGCGCGCCCGCGTCGAGGCGTCGCCGTGAAACTATCTGCATTACGTGTTCCGGCGATTACGGCGATCGTCATCGGTTTTGGCTGCACTGCGCTCGGCCGTGTCTTGGCGCCGCAAGAGTTCGCGCGCTCCTATTTGATCGCGCTGCTTTTTTGGCTGGGTTTGGCGCTCGGCGCGCTCGCCTTGTTCATGCTTCACAATTTGGTCGGCGGGGCGTGGGGTTTCATGATCCGCCGCAACCTCGAAGCGGCGCTTCCCACCTTGCCGGCGATGGCGGTCCTCTTCCTGCCGATATTTTTCGGCCTCGATGATCTCTATTTGTGGGCCGATCACCACCATGCGGAGCACGACCCGCTGATTCGGCACAAAGCGAGTTATCTCAACGTCGAATTTTTCCTGATTCGATTCGCGATCTATTTCATCATTTGGTGTGCATTTGCAGCCCTGCTGCGGAAATGGTCCGCACAACAAGACGAAAGCGCAGACCGAAATCCGCTGCGCAAAATGCAATATCTCAGCGGAATCGGTTTGGTGATCTACGGGCTGACGATCACCTTCGCCAGCGTCGACTGGGTCATGTCGATCACCCCGCACTGGACGTCGACCATCTTCGGCATGATCTTCATGATCGCCCAGTCGCTGACCGCGCTCGCTTTCTCCACCTTCGCGGCCGGCCGCTTGGTGATGGCCAAAAGAATAGAAGGCCCGGAGCTGGAAGCGCACTTCAATGATCTCGGAAATCTGCTCTTCGCCTTTGTGATGTTGTGGGCCTATTTGATGCTCTCGCAATTTTTGATCATCTGGTCCGCAGACCTGCCGGAGGAGACACCTTGGTATCTGTTGCGATCCAGTGGTCTCTGGGGAGCAATGACGGTTGCGCTGCTCGTCCTGCACTTTGCGGCACCCTTGTTGTTGTTGTTGAACCGCAGCGTAAAACGAAATGTCCGCATCCTTTCACCGACCGCCGCCTATCTCGCGCTGATGGGTTTTGCGGACGTCGCTTATTTGGTCTCCCCGGCATTGGAGCGCTGGAGCCCGCCGATTCATTGGGTGTCGCTGGCGGCGTTCCTCGGCATCGGCGGAGTATGGGTGTTGATCTATTCGTTCAGCCTGTCCAAACGACCACTCATTCCTCGTTTCGATCCGCGCGTGCCCGAAGGTTTGCGCTTCGTAGAGGAGGCACCGCGATGATCGTCGAAGAGGGCAAATTGTCGATGCGCGCGATGCTCGGCGTGATCACCTTGATCGTGATCTTCTGCGGCGTCGCTGTCCTCGTGGTCAGTCTTTTGCTCGAGCTCCGCTATGAACCTCCGGCGCTCCATACCGCGGCCGAATTCAAAGGACCGCTGCTCGAGGTGGAAGAAGGTGAAGTGCTGAAGCGGGTACGGCTCAGAGAAACTTTGATGCTCGAAGGTTACGGCTGGGTCGATCAGGAGCGCGGCATCGGCCGCATTCCCGTGGACCGCGCCATGGAATTGATGCTCGCGCGGAGCAGCACGCGCGCGCAGGGAGGAAGCGCACCATGAACGCGCTCCTCGCGACCTTATTGTTGTTCGGGGCGGGACCGCCCGAGGTCGACGTCCAGGCGAAGCTGGGCGCGAGTATTCCGCTCGAGCTGAGCTTCACCGATGAAAAGCGTGAAGAGATCAAGCTCGGAAAATATTTCGGAGAACGGCCGGTCATTTTGGCGCTCGTTTATTACGAATGCCCGATGTTGTGCACCATGGTGCTCAACGGTTTGACGCGTGGGCTGAAGCCGCTCTCGCTCGATCCCGGCCGCGATTTCGAGGTCGTGGTGGTGAGTATCGATCCCAGTGAGCCGCCGAGCTTGGCGGCCCAAAAGAAAAAAGTGCAGCTGGGAGTATATGGCCGCGCGAACACTGCAGGAGGTTGGCATTTTTTGACGGGCCGCAAAGAAAATATTGATCGTTTGGCGTCCGCGGTGGGTCTCGGTTACGTCTACCAGGCGGATATCGATCAATATGCCCACGCCGCAGCGATCACCGTGCTCACGGAAGAGGGCAAAGTATCTCGCTACCTCTATGGTGTGGACTATGCGCCGCGCGATCTCAAGTTGGCTTTGGCCGAAGCGACGGAGCTGAAGGTCGCGGCATTTACAGATCGCCTGCTCCTGCTGTGTTTTCACTACGATCCGATCGCCGGTAAGTATGGGTTCGCGATCATGAGCGTTATTCGCGCAGCGGGAGTGCTCACCGTGCTGGCGCTGGCGGGGACGATCCTCACGCTGATCCGTCGAGAACGGCGAGGCCGCGCGTCATGAATGCCGCCACCGCTTTCGCGCGCGAGGTCGATACTCTCTTCCTATTCCTCGTCGCGTTGACCGGTTTTATGTCGTTGTTGATCGCCGGCTCGATCACCTATTTCGCGCTCCGTTATCACAAGAGCCGAAAGATCGATCGCACGCTGCCGCCGACGGAAGCGACCCGCATGGAGATCGCCTGGACCATCGTACCGCTCCTCGTCTTCCTCTTCATTTTCGGCTGGGGTGCGAAGCTCTATCTCGCCTCGTCCAGTCCACCCGCGGGCGCATTGGAAATTTACGGCACCGCCAAACAATGGATGTGGAAATTTCAACACGCCGAAGGAAAAAGAGAGATCAACGAGCTGCACGTTCCCGTCGGGCGTCCGGTGCGCGTGATCCTCGCCGCCGAAGACGTGATCCACTCTTTTTATGTCCCCGCCTTCCGCGTGAAGATGGACGTCGTACCTGGTCGATATACCAGTTTGTGGTTCGAGCCTGCGGAGGCCGGTCAATTCCATCTATTTTGTGCGGAATATTGCGGTACCGGGCATTCGCGGATGATCGGCAAAGTTATCGCGCTGCCCGAGCATGAATATCAGGCGTGGTTGGCCGCAGGAGGCACAGGATCAGAGACCCTCGTGGAAACCGGCGCCGCATTGTTCGAACGGTTCGGCTGCAAAACCTGTCATCTCCCCGACGCCGGGCCGGGTCCGATGGGGTTGGTGCGCGGTCCGCCGCTCTTGGGACTATTCGGAAAAAAAGTAGCGCTCGAGGGCGGAGGAGAAGCGGTCGCCGACGAAGACTATCTCCGCGAATCGATCCTCCGTCCTGCCGCAAAAGTCGTCGCCGGCTATCGACCCGTAATGCCGACGTACGAAACCCAGCTCGACGAAGACGCGTTGGCTGCACTGGTTGCCTATCTCAAAGAAGGCGCCGGCGAGGTGAAGCCGTGAAAGAGCTGAACTATCTCAATCATGCATATACGGTGAAGTCGTGGCTCCTTACGCAAGACCACAAACGTATTGCCCTGCTCTATTTGGCGACGGTGACGTTGTTCTTTTTCGGTGGAGGATTTTTCGCGGTGTTGATCCGCCTCGAGCTGCTCACCCCGGCGAGCGATCTGGTAAAGGCGGAAACATATAACAAGTTGTTCACCATGCACGGCGTGATCATGGTCTTCCTCTTCTTGATCCCCGCCATTCCCGCGGTCATGGGCAATTTTTTCGTACCCCTGATGATCGGGGCGCGCGATCTCGCATTTCCCAAGCTCAATTTGTTGAGTTGGTACGTCTTTACCGCCGGCGGCCTTCTCGCGGCCGGCGCAGTGATCGGCGGCGGCGTCGACACCGGTTGGACGTTTTACGCGCCCTACAGCTCGGTCTACGCGAATACGCAGGTGGTCACCACAGCGATCGGCGCGTTCATCGTCGGAATGTCTTCGATCCTCACCGGCGTCAATTTCATCGCCACGATTCACACAATGCGCGCCCCCGGCCTGAAATGGTCGCGCCTGCCGCTGTTCATCTGGTCGATGTACGCCACCAGCATCATCATTATTCTGGGAACACCCGTGATCGCCGCGGCGCTCTTGCTCATCTCCGCGGAGCGACTCTTCGGTCTCGGAGTCTTCAATCCCGCATTGGGCGGAGATCCCATCCTCTTCCAACATCTCTTTTGGTTTTATTCACACCCCGCGGTCTACATCATGATCCTCCCGGCCATGGGCGTGGTCAGCGAGATCGTCGCCTGTTACTCGCGGCGCAGAATCTTCGGCTACTCCTTCATCGCCGGCTCATCGATCGCCATCGCGGTGCTCGGCTTTTTGGTGTGGGGCCACCATATGTTCACTTCGGGGCAGTCGGTTCACGCCGCGCTGGTCTTCTCGCTGTTGAGCTTTCTGGTCGCCGTTCCTTCTGCTGTCAAAGTCTTCAATTGGACGGCGACGCTCTACAAAGGAGTCGTCTCTTGGGACTCGCCGATGTTGTGCGCCTTCGGATTCATCGGCCTGTTCACCATCGGTGGATTGACCGGGTTATTTTTGGCGGCTTTGGCAGTCGACGTTCACGTGCATGATACTTACTTCATCGTCGCCCATTTCCATTACATCATGGTCGGTGGCACGGTGATGGGCTTCCTCGGTGCCCTCCATTATTGGTGGCCGAAGATGACCGGCCGCCTTTATCCCGAAGGTTTGGCGAAATTCGCGATATTCACCATCTTCATCGGATTCAATCTCACGTTTTTTCCGCAGTTCGTCCTTGGATATATGGGCATGCCCCGGCGTTATGCGGCCTATCCGGAGGAGTTTCAGGTGTTAAACGTGCTCTCCACCGCCGGCGCCTCGATCCTCGGCTTTGGATACTTGATACCGATGGGATATTTTTTGTGGTCGTTGTGGTGGGGAAAAGTTGCCGGCGACAATCCTTGGCGCGCGACGGGTCTCGAATGGAAAACCGCTTCGCCGCCGCCGGTGGAAAATTTCCACGAAACTCCTATCGTCGACGAAGAGGCTTATGAATATACGCCGCCGCACGTCGATCTCGAGGCTGAGCCTCTGCCGGCGAGGTCTTCATGAGCACCGGAGACGTCCTCCACCAATTCGACTCGCTTCCTCAACAGCGGCTCGCTGTCCGCTTGGGCATGTGGGTCTTTTTGGTCACCGAAGTCATGTTGTTCGGCGCGATCTTCACCGCCTATGCGATCTATCGCTTTCGCGATCCCGCCGGATTTTCTGCGGACAGCCGCCACCTGGATCTCATCGCCGGCGCGACGAACACCGTGGTGTTGATCGCCAGCTCCTTTGCCATGGCTCTATCCGTGTCGACGATCTCGCACGGAAAAATTCGCTCCACCCAAATATTGCTCGCCGCGACCGGATTCTTGGGCACGGTATTTTTGGGGATCAAAGCGTACGAATATTCTCACAAAATCCATGATGGGCTTTTGCCGGGAAAATCGATCTTTTATTCACTCTATTGGATGATGACCGGAATCCACGCGATCCACATGATCATCGGGCTCGGGGTGATGGTGTGGATGATCGTCTTTTTAGCGACCCACGCACCGCTCGAGCGAAAACGTTCCGCGGTCGACGTCGCCGGCCTTTATTGGCATTTCGTGGACGTCGTCTGGGTCTTTCTTTTTCCGCTGCTCTATCTGGTGGGGAGGCACGCGTGAGCGACGATGAGGTCCATGCTCCGCTGTCGAGCTATGTACTGGTGTTCGTCGCGCTCTTGTCACTGACGGCGGTGACGGTCGGCGTGGCCTTTGTCGATCTCGGCGCGCTGAATACACCGGTGGCGCTGGTGATCGCGGTCGTCAAAGGGCTCCTCATTTTTGCATATTTCATGCATCTCAAATCGCAGCCGAAAATATTGTGGAGCTTCGCTATCGCAGGATTTTTTTGGGTGGCGCTGATGATTATCGGAACCAGCGACGACTATCTCACTCGAGAGCCGGATCCCAAGCCGCCGATCAGCTCAAAGTCGGCTGAATCTTGAGCAAGGTTTCGGCGAGCGCTCTTCGGAGCTGCACGTTCGGCTCGTCCATCGCTTCGACCAGATACGGGAGCGCCGCCCGCGCTCGAACACCCATCTTACCGAGGGCGCGCATGGCCCGTACGCGGAGCGAAATATCTCCACCTGTCCGCACGACCAGGGTGCACAAAAAAGGGATTCCGGCGGTGCGCTGGGCGATCGACCACAAAGCTTCTGCGCACGCGATGCGCGCGTGATCGTCACGCTGATCGAGCAAGAGCTTCTCCAAAGCGGGAAGCGCGTCTTTTGCTTCGGCGCCGATACGTCCGAGCGCGTATGCCGCTTCGCGGCGAACGGCCGCTGCGGAATCATCGAGACCGTGAATCAATGCCGGAACGGCTTCGCGCGCTCCAATCTCACCGAGATCAGAAGCGGCGCGGGCGCGTGCTTGCGCATCACGCCCCATCGTCACCAACGCTTGTAAAAAGATAGTTGCCTCTTTGGACGTGCCCGAAATCCGGTACATCGCCATGGCGGCTGCTTCACAAACTTCTTCGACGCGAGTCATCGCGGCGATCTGCTTCACGCGCTCGAGGACGGCACCAGCCGGCTTGCCGATCGCTGCGAGCGCTCGAAGCGCAGAGACTTGGACTAAAACCGAGCTATCGGAGGCCGCGCGGACCAGCGCTGGAACCGCGGCGACTGCCTCTCGACCGAGCCGTGCGAGCTCTTCGGCCGCGCGGACACGATCGGATGGATCATCGCTCGACAACGCATCGATGAGCCGCGCGAGGGACATCGAATGAGCTGCGAATTAACACGACAAAAAGTAAAAAAAAAAGAGGTCGGAAAATTGAGCTCGGCCCTCAAAAGAAAAAGCGCGCGGAAAAAAATGCCCTCGAGCTCCAGGGGCAGCGCGAGATGCGGTGCGGAGGCGGGCGACAAAACGTCGGGGCCGCTTCAAGCTGCGCGCATCTGCCTGGAACAAATGCAGAGGCCGTGCCGTTCATAGAGAGCTCATTCAAAGCCCCGGATCCCTAGAACCCACAGGTAGGCGACCGTCGCGAGTTGCAAGATGTGCAAGTGACATGGGGGGGAATGCATCGTTTTGCGATCCCAACTTGCGTGCGGCCGCGGTCAACGCTACGGGGCAGTTCGGTTCGGAATCGAGTCGATCAGCCGCACGTTCCGAAAGGGCACAAGGTCTGCATTTCATGGGGTCCGCTTTGAATCGAGAAGTTGTCGTCCAATACCTGAACCAAGCCCTCAGCACCGAGCTGGCCTCCTTAGTGCGCTCCAAACGCCGTTATTACGCGGCCGATTTGGCCAGCGATGAGCTTCGCGAGGAGCTCTTGGGTAAAGCGATCGACGGCTCGATGCACACGGACCGCCTCGTCGAACGCATCCTCGAGCTCGGAGGCGCGCCGAACTTCCGTGCGACCGAGAGCGGCCTGGAGCTCTCCGACACCTCCAAGGGGCTGGACGAGGACCTCCAGGCGGAGCGCTCAGCCATCGCCGACTATCAAAACATTCTCTCGAACCTTGGTGCGACCGATGCGGCGAGCCGCCACGTGCTCGAGGCGATTATCCTCCGCGAACAGCATTATATTGAAAGGCTCTCGCGGCACCTCGGCAATGCTTAGTGCGGGTGCATGGTTGCAGTCCGTCCTCTCGATGAGGTCATAGTTCCGCCCGGTCTCCGTTACGTCACTGATAGTACCCCCGGCATTCGACGCCTGCGGCGCGGTAAATCCTTCTCTTATACTGACGCGCAGGGAAAAAAGATCACCGCCGAACGTACGCTCTTCCGCATCCGCAGCCTGGTGATTCCTCCGGCCTGGGAAAACGTTTGGATCTGTCCGCTGGAGAACGGCCATATTCAAGCGACCGGTCGCGACGCACGCGGCCGCAAACAATATCGATATCACTCGAAGTGGCGCGAGCACCGCGACGAAACGAAGTATGGGCTGCTGCCGCAATTCGGAAAATGTCTGGATACTATCCGGCGCCGCGTGAAGCGGGATCTCGCACTGCGTGGATTGCCGCGCGAAAAAGTTTTGGCGGCGATCGTCCGACTCTTGGAGAGCACCATGATCCGCGTGGGCAACGATGAGTATGCCCGCACGAACAGCTCTTACGGTTTGACGACTTTGCTCGATCAACACGTTCGTTTCGAACGCGGCAGCGTGCGCTTCAAATTTCGGGGAAAAAGCGGGGTCCAACGCGACGTCCAGCTCCGCGACGCGCAGCTCGCCAAGGTCGTCAAAAGTTGCCAGGATATCCCGGGCCAAATCCTCTTTCAGTATCTCGACGAGAGCGGAGAAAGATGCCGCGTCGACTCCGGAGAGGTGAACGCGTATTTGCGGGAAATATCGGGTTACGATTTCACTGCAAAATATTTTCGGACCTGGGGAGGCACTTTGTCCGCGATGTGCTCCTTTGCCGGAAAACCAAAACCCGAAAGTGAAGCCGCTGCGAAGCGCGAAATTACCGCGGTCATCAAAGCAACCGCGCACGCGCTCGGCAATACAGCGACAGTCTGCCGCAAATATTACATTCATCCCGTGGTGATCGACGCCTACCGCAACGGGCGTTTGACCGGAGCCTGTGAGCGCGGCGCCGCTGAACGCACCTTATTGCGGCTGTTGGCTTAGTCTCGAGAGAAGGGCACGACGTTTGCTCTTCTTCGGGCCATGCATCCGGAAGTCGAAACCCGCTTTTACGTTCTCGTGTTTTTCATGGCGATGGCGGCGCTGGTCGCGACCAACGTTGCACAAGCCGGATTCTAATAGAGCCTTGGAAACGATCTCTTCGTTCAGGGCACCAACACGCGCGCCTGTCCTTGCGTCTGCGCACCGTAGAGTCGCGCAACGTCCGAGGCGGCCCGCGCCGCGCAACCTCTTTCGGTGAGCGCGACGATCGACCCGCCGAACCCGCCCCCGGTCAGGCGGGCACCGAGTACCCCGGGTTGAGACTCGGCGAGCTCGACCAAAAGATCGATCTCCGGAATGGACATCTCGAAGTCATGGCGCATCGAAAGATGCGACTCATGAAATAGCCTGCCCAAACGAAACATATTTCCGGCGTCGATCGCCTCGACCGCGGACAAAACACGCGCATTTTCCGTGACGACGTGCCGCGCACGTTTCGACAGGGGTGAGGGCAATGCTTCGATGCGCGCGAGATCCGCGTCCATCGGGGAAATATCGCGCAGTTTATTCACGCCCAACATTTGCGCCGCGTACTCACACTCTGTCCGCCGGGTTCGATAGTCACTCGTCCCGTGCGCGTGTGTAATTCCGGAGGAGATGACGCAGAGCTCGACGTCCTCCGGTAGCTGGACTGTCCGATAGTCCAGGGTGCGCGAATCCAAAAACAATGCGGAGCCCGGCCGGCCGACGCTCGAAGCCATTTGATCCATGATGCCGATCGGGGCGCCGACGAAATCGGTCTCCGCGCGCTGCCCGATCTTCGCGATATCGACGTCGGTCAACGAAAGTGAAAATGCCTCTCGCAGAGCACGCAACAACGAAACTTCCAGCGCTGCGCTCGAGGACAGTCCGCTGCCGACGGGCACGTTCGATTCCACGCGGAGCTCGAAGCCGGTGACCGGATGTTCACCGTGCGCGCGCAGCGCCGTCATCACGCCTTGTACGTAGTCGATCCAAGAGCCCTGCTTGACCTCACTTCCGAGCGTGAATTCAGCGCTCTGTCCGAGCTCGACACTTTCACCGCGGACCTGCAGATCGTCGCGCGGCGTGAGCTCGACTTTGGTCTCTTGCGGGATCGGCATCGGCAAAACAAAGCCGTCGTTATAGTCCGTGTGTTCGCCGATCAAGTTCACTCGCCCGGGGGCACGCGCATGAAAGATCACGGTTTGCTCCGTCCAGTCGTCGCTGCGTAAATGTCTTCCAACGGAATTTTCGGCGTCCGATCCGCATAGAGCAGACCATTGGCCTCTTGATAAGTATCGGCGAATTGCGTGTAGCAGAAGCCGCAGAGCAGCTCGAGCTTGTGCACCGTCGCCAAAAGCTCGGTGTACTGCTTGGTGAACTCCGCCGCGGATTTGCTCCGCGAATATCCCCAGGTTTTATCCTCGGTTTTGGTGAACGCAATTCCGCCGAACTCGGAGAGGACGATCGGATGTTCGGCCTGAGGATGGCCTTCCAGCATCAACACACGTCCGCCGGGGCGTTCGCGGCGGAACAATCGCGGTAATACCTCTTCCGCGTGATAACGCTTGGCGATGCGGTCGAGCTGGGCATCGTAGTCGTGAATGCCGATCAGGTCGGTGGCCACACTCTCCCAACCATCGTTGCCGATGACCGGTCGCGAGGGATCGAGCGTCTTCGTGAGATAGTACAGCGCCTGCACGTAGTGCCGTTCCTGCGGACTATCCGGCAGATTCGGCACGCCCCACGATTCGTTGACCGGCACCCAGGCGATGATGCAGGGATGGCTGAGATCGCGCTCCATCGCTTCGATCCACTCACGGGTCAAAAGCTCCACCGACTCGCGCGTGAATCGGTAGGCGCTGGGCATTTCTTCCCAGACTAAGAGCCCGAGCTTATCGGCCCAATAGAGATACCGCGGATCTTCGATTTTCTGGTGTTTGCGGACACCGTTGAAGCCCATCGCTTTCGCCAATTCGACGTCGCGTTTTCGCGCATTGTCGTCCGGGGCGGTGAGCCCACAATTTTCGTAATATCCTTGGTCGAGCACCATGCGCAGCATGTGCGGTCGTCCGTTCAAAAGTAGGCGGTCGCCCTGGATACCCACGGCGCGGATCGCACAATAGCTGGATATTTTGTCGAGAAGCTCGCCGCGATCTCCCCACAGCTCGAGATCTGCTTCGATCAGCGTCGGCGTCGACGGGCTCCACAATAGATCGTTTCGCGAGTCGTCGATGCCGGGATCCGAGAGCGCGATGCGCCGGTGCACTTCACCCGCGACGACGCCGTACGTGTCATCGGCGATCTTCTGGTCGCCGGCGCGCAGCTTCACCGCGAGCCGCAGATACTCGGGACGTTCTCCGATAACTTTCGCCTGAATTTCGATCTCCCACTTGGCCAAGCTCGAGGCCCAACGGATCGACTCCAACCTGGTCGGTGGTACAGGTTCGAGCCAGACGGTCTGCCAAATCCCGGTGGTCCGCGGGTACCAAATCGAGTGCGGCTCCAGCTCCCAGTCCTGTTTTCCGCGTGGTTTCTGCAAATCCGAGGGATCGTCGAAGGCCCGGACCACGACTTGGTGCGGTCCTGGGCCTCGCAGAAAATCGGTGATGTCGACGGAGAACGGCGTGTAGCCACCTTGATGTCGGCCGGCGAGGGCGCCGTCGATCCACACGATCGCTTCGTGATCGACGGCGCCGAAATGCAGCATCAACCTCTCGCGAGGTTTGAGCGTCGGACGGGAGAAAGAACGGCGGTACCAGACCGCACTGTAAAAGGAAGTATCTCCGACTCCGCTGCGCGTCGTCTCGGGCGCATAGGGGACTTCGATTTTTTTATCGAAGCGTACGTTGGCGGGACCTGAAAATTTTGCATCTTTATCGATCGCAAAATCCCAGATGCCGTCGAGCGAAACCCAAGAGGCGCGCCGAAATTGTGGTCGAGGATATCCTTGTTGTGTTCCGTCTCCGTCTTCCGACGATTCTAGATTCACGCTGCCTCCGCGGCCACGCGCGCTCCGCTGATCTGATCGAACACCGCGAGCGCCTGACCGATGCACTGGTCCATGTTGTAATATTTATAGGTCGCCAAGCGACCAACAAAGTGTACATCAGGCGTGGCTTCCGCGAGCAGACAATATTTCTTATAGAGCTCCGCATTTTGTGGGCGCGGAATCGGGTAATAGGGGTCGCCGAAAGAGCGCGGATATTCATAAACCACGCTCGTTTTTGCGTGTTTCTGTCCGGTCAAATATTTCAGCTCCGTGATCCGCGTATATTTGTGATCGTTCGGATAATTCACCACCGCTGCCGGCTGGAATTGTTCCTGATCGAAGGTTTTGAAGTCGAAATGCAAGGACCGATACGGCAGCTTTCCGTAGGTGTAGTCGAAGAATTCGTCGATCGGTCCCGTAAAGATTAATTTCTTGTAGGGGATCTGTTTCCGAATTTCTCGATAGTCCGTTTGGAGCATGATCTTGATGTTCGGATGCGACAACATCTTCTCGAACATCTTGGTGTAGCCGTGAAGCGGCATCACCTGAAATTTATCGGTGAAATAGCGGTCGTCGTGATTCGTCCGTGCCGGAACGCGGGCCGCGACCGAAGCATCGAGCTCCGATGGGTCGAGACCCCACTGCTTACGTGTATAGTTCTGAAAGAACGTTTCGTAGAGGCGGCGTCCCACCTTACTGACCACCGCATCCTCGGAGGTCTTCACGTGCGCGATCGGCTCCGCGATTTTTTTGAAAAAGGCCTCGACACCCTCACCATCGAGGTTGAGGCCGAAAATTTTGTTCACCGTGTCGATATTGATTGGGAAAGGAACCAGCCCTTCATTGATCGATGCCAACACGCGGTGCTCGTACTGCCGCCACTCGGTGAATTTCGAGAGATAGTTGTAAATTCGTTCGCAATTCGTATGGAAAATGTGCGGTCCGTATTTATGGATCAAAATCCCGGATTCATCATAATGATCGTACGCATTGCCGCCGATGTGATTTCGGCGATCGATGATCAAGACCTTCTTGTCCTGCTGGGTCGCAAGGCGTTCCGCGAGCACAGCTCCAGAAAATCCCCCTCCAACGATCAAATAGTCGAACATGTCTCTTCCTCCTGGTTTTTGGGCGCGCCGTTTTTGGCAGCGCCGTCCGATATTTGCCCTTCGATCAGCGCGCTCATACGGCGCCAGGTTTCGTCCCAGGACATGTCGCGCAAAAACGCGTCGATCTCCTGGCGTTTGGGCTCGAAACCTTCTTTCAACGCTGCGTCGCAAGCCGCGACCCATTCGGGCACGTTGCTGGCGATCCGCACCAAACCGCGATCGCCGTAGGGGCTGACGACGTCGCGGATCGGCGTGGAAACGACCGGTCGACCGGCCGCCAAATATTCAGGTGTTTTCGTCGGACTGATGAAACGCGTCGACTCGTTCATCGCAAACAACAACAAAGCCACATCCCAGCCGGATAAATAGGCCGGTAATTCATTGTAAGTTTTGGAGCCGAGATAATGGATATTCGGCGCCTTGGGTAAGTCATTCGGATCGATTTTTACGATGGGCCCGATGACCACCCATTGATAGTTGGGCCGAGCCGCGGCGGCGCCGCGCAGAAGCTCGATGTCGAAACGTTCGTCGATGACTCCAAAAAATCCGAGCTTCGGTCCTGGAATCCGGGCCTGATCCGCCGGCTCCTGCTCCGTTCGTGCGCGCCCAAAATGAGCCCGGTCGACGCTGCTGGGGAATGCGTGAACAAAAGGATGTTTGGTGCGCTTCGATTCATAGAGGCTCATGCCGCCGGTGAAGACGACGGACGCCTTTTTGAAGAGCTGCGCTTCGTAATCGAGGAGGATCTTCGGCGCGCCTCTGAACGCCGAAAGCTCGTCCATCACGTCGAAGATGATCGTTTTCGGTTTCAGGTGCCCGGTAAACTCGAGCGCCATGGGCGTGTAGTACCAAACGAGATAATTCTGAATATTTTGGTCTTCGATCAGCTGGTCGACGAGCCGGGCCAGGCCGGTGCGCCGTTGTTCGTCGCCCATTCCTTCCGGCAGGTGAGGTGTCACTTGGTACAGGTTGTTTTCGACGACGTTGATCTCCAGTCGCGGTGAGCTCGCATCGAAGATCGGCTCCTCGAAATAGAAGACGCGTCGCTCCCGCGCGCATCGGCTCATCAAGTGGTTGGGGCGTTGGTAAACGAAGTTCCAACGCAGATGAGAGAAACAGATGAGATCGGCGAGTCCGCTCATGGGTGCTCCTTGAAAGGCGAATCGCTGGGACCTAGAGCAAGTTGGGTGCCACATTCGAGGTTCGTCACAGCGGCATTTAGGCGATGTGGCCCATGCAACCTGGGCTGCCTCTCGGGACAAAGACCTCGTTTTCGGGGCGAAATGTCGCGAAAATCGGTTCTTCCGCTTGACTCGAATCCTGTCGCGTCGGAGGAATTGCGCGCTTAACTCCCAGGAAAGGGGACTTCGAAAAAATGCGCGTGTGGCTCGGCTCTCTGATAGGCGGCGTGGCTCTTCTCCTCGGAGGATGCGGCGGCATCTCCGATTGCAAGGAGGACGGTGCGAAGTGCGCCGCGATGTTGAACGCGAATGCTGATAAATGTGCGGTCGCGTATCAGCTCAAACAGTCCGACCAAAAACGAAAGGGCTGCGAAAATGCGGTCAAAGTCGTTGCTCAGCAGAAGGTGAAAGAAGCGGTCCCTGGTCTGACCGCGATGCTCGCCATTCCGGAGTCGACGAGCGGCGAAGACAAACACCGCCAGGAAGCAGCGAAGGCGCTCGCGCGTATCGGTGATCCTTCCGCGGCCGACGCGCTGATCAAAGCGATCGATCTCCAGGCGGGAACGAGCGGCGATCCGCGCGATAAAAACGCGAACCTCACCAACGAAGAGCTCGCCACGGCCCTCGGTGTCCTCAAGGACAAACGTGCGGTGAAGCCGCTGATCGAGCTCGCCGAAAAATCACGCCACAATTACGCGCAGCTCAAAGCGATCCGTGCGCTGGGCGAAATCGGCGATGGCTCGGCGGTCGACGCGTTGTCGAAGATCGCGCTCGAGCACGAGAACAAGTTCATCCGGAAAAATGCCGTCGAAGCGCTCGGCGCGATCGGCGATCTGAAAGCGACGGAGACGTTGATTCAGATGATGTTCATCGAGTTCCAGGGCGTGTCTTTCTACAAGGAAGCGTCCTACGCGCTGTTCCTCCTCGGACCGGGCGTGTCGGAGGCGTTGCTCGCGACCATGGAAGGCAAGAACGAGGCGGTGAACAAATATTTCGAGAAATCGGGTGGTGTGAAAGACACGGCGATCAAGGCGAAGTGCGGCGTGGTCCTCGGCGACCTCCGCGATCCGCGCGCCGTGAAGCCGTTGATTCAAGCGTTCGAGGCCGCGGCCAAAGACAAGGACGCGATCGTCCTCGTCCATACTTCGGGCCCCCTTGGCGCGCTCGGCGATTCCGCGGCGCTCCCGGCGCTCAAATCGCAGATGCTCGACCTCGATGCGTCGAAGCGTGATCCGATCATGCGTGCGATCAATCAGCTCGGCGATCGCTCGGTCGTTCCAGACATGATCGCCTCGATGACCAAACAAGCGTTCATCGATGTCTGCGTAAAAGAGAAGTACGGCACGAAAGAAGAGTGTGCGGCTGAGGACAACAAACCTTCCTGGGAAGGCGCGCAGCGCGCGTCCGCGGATCACGCCTCGAATTTGGCCGGCGCGGAGCACGTCGACGCGTTCAAGAAGGTCGTCGACGCCGAGACGGACGCGGGTATGAAGGATTATTTCTCGAAGCGCATGCCGCGTGTGGATGCGGCCTCCGAATGTAAGTTGGACGGAAAATGTTGGGTCGGGAAATTGAAGGACGCGGATTGGATGGTTCGCGAAAAAGCAGCTTGGGAGCTTGGACGGATCAAGGATCCTTCGACGGCTCCGGCGCTCGCGGAAGCGCTCGGCGACAAGAAGCCGGAAGCGCGTTCGGCGGCGATCGCGGCTTACTGGAACTACGGCGATGCTGCGGCGGTTCCGGCGATCGAAAAACGTTTGGCGGATGAGTCCTCCTCGGCGGACTTCATCCGCGTCAACGAAGACCTGAAACGTCTTCTCGTTCACCTGAAGCGGAAGAAATGAGCTTCCGCGCCAGCGCGATGATCGCGCGGTGCACCCGCTGATCGAAGAGCGCGCCGACGTGCCCCACATCGTCGAGGCAGAGGCGCTCTTCTCCATCGATAAAAGCGCTGTCGTACGGTTGAACGAACGAATCGAAGCGCGCCCCGACCGTCAAAATCGAGCCTCGCAGACGTTCCAGACGAGCGGCGTCGTTCGTCATCTCCCGTACCAGCGCGCCGTCGGGAGCGAGGCTCCGGAGCGCAGCCGCAGGCGCCATGCGGCACATCCAACTGCCGTGAAGCGGAGCGCAGATGGAGACGAAACCGGCGATGTTCGGCGGGGGATCGTTCGACTGGAGCACCAAACGCGAGAGCGCGCCGCCGAGGCTGTGGCCGATCAATAAAAGTCGCGGACAGGCGAGCGCCGTTTTTTCGATCGCTCGCGCGAGATCGCTCGCGAGCTGCGGTGCGGGGCGGTCCACCTTATAGTCGAAGCCGTCGAAATATTCGGCTTCGGCGTCGAGCGCGACTTTCAGCGGCTGCAATTGCGAGAGGCTGGCGCCGTAGCCGGGGACGAAGAATATCCCCAGTTTCGGGCGGCGCGACCGTTTTTCGATGATGGAAGCGCGACCGCCGGCGGCCAACATTCCGCTGCGAAAATAAGCCATCGCTTCCGCGGCGACCAATTTTTTGAAATCGCGTTTCACTGATCTTTTTTCGGTAGTTTCACCCGCATCGGCGCGTGGTCGTGTTGATGCTCTCCTGCGGGCGCAATCCCTTTCTCCAGCGTGGGTGGACCCGCGAGGATGGGGAACGCCAGCTCCCCTAGCCGGCGGAAAAATATATCTCGGCCGCCGACACGCGCGGTCCATTCGAGGGCGCTCTTTAACGCGACCTTGGGATCCTTCGCGGCTTCGACGCGAAAGAAGGTCGTGCGCCAGACAACTTTGCCGTCTTGAATACGCTCCGCTCCGAAGGCGAGCTTCACCGCGGTGTCACCTTCGCGCTCGCGCGGCGCATCTTCGGCGGCGAAGGTGAGGACCATCTCGGCCTCCTTCAGCGGAACGAGCTCGATGGAGGCGCCGACGCGTTCCAGCGCGTGTTTGAAGGTCCGGGCGATCTCTTCGCGGTCGATACCTGATCCTCGGATCAGGATACCGATCTTCATCTTGAGCGCATTTTTGGCGCGTACTTTGGCCTTCGCTTCAGGATTTTCGTCGAGCGAACGGTCCAGCCAATATTTGAGGCCGGGCTCCCAGAGGTCGAGCCGCGAGTAGGTCGAGAACGCTTGCACCGACCGAAGCGGTGCCGGGAACTCCGCCGAGGTCACGAATTTGCCGCGCAGGATCGTCCCGGCGACGCGCAGGTCGATCGCCTCCAGGTCGCGCGGACTATTCGGCCGCTTGGCACGTTCGGCTTTGAGCTGATCGATCGCGTTGGCCATGCCGCGTTTCGGATCGATCTCCGCTTGGTGCGCTTTTTCGACGACCTCGCGCAGGCTCTCCGGGAGATACGGATCGCGCGGAGGTGCTGCGCCGCTGAGCGTGGTGAGGACGGCAAGGACGAGCGGAACGCTCACGAGTTATTTGCCTTTCCATTTGGCGATGATGCCGGTGATCTCGGGTCCGAAATAGTCGTCGTAGGCGCCGCTGGCCCCATACTTGGCTTTTTTCAGCGTGCCGTTTTCATCGATCAAAAACGTCGCCGGCAAAGTCACCGGATCGCCCAAATATTTTTTGGAAAAATGTTCGTTGTCGTCGACCACGATGCGGAACGGCAATTTATTATCCGCGATAAATTTCTCTAATTTCGCGCGGCCGTCTCCTTCTTCGAGGAGCGCGATGAGTATGACTTCGAGCCCGCCCGGCGAATATTTTTTGTGAAGCCCGATCAATTCGGGCATGGCCTTCAAACAGGGCTGGCAGTCGGTGCGGAAGAAATCGAGGAAGATGGGTTTCTTCTTCGCGTAACTCTTCTCTTTGCCGGTATAGGCGAGCTCGTCGAGACGGACCATGGCGCCGTCGATCGCACGAAGGCGGAACGCGGGCGCCGCATCGCCGGGTTTCAGCGGACCTTTGCCGGGCGCTCCCGTGAGAACCATGGATGCGACGAACGCTGCAAAAATCACCTTCATCGGACGTCTTTCCTTCCTAACTTATTCCAAGGTTCACTTGATCGAGGGAAGCTTGTCCTCGATCCACTTCACCAGCTTCTTCTCTGCGTTGTTGAAGCCTTTTTCCATCGCGCCGTCGAAGGTGGGATGCCCCTCTTTTTCCGGGCTGATTTCCTGAACCTCGACCACCCGATTCGCGGCCACATCGAAAACCACGATGCTCGCGCTGTAACGGACGAAGGTGAACGGGCCGTCGATCGCCTGGAGGTCCGCTTTGTATCGGACCGCGACGACATAACCCGTGTTGCGCACCGATCTATCGAGCTCCGGATTTTCGGCGTCGAGAATGCTGCTCGCTGTCTGCGCGGACACCGCATCGGTCGCGACTTTTTTGCCGGTCTTGGCGACCGCTTGTTTCAGCGTGCCGACGCGCGAGGCGTTACACCCGGCCGCTTTTCCGTCGCGCATGCAGGCCACGGTCACCGCGTAGACGTTCTTTTTTTCTTTCGCCGAGGCGTCGAGCTTTTCGCCGAGCACGACGATCGCGTCCCACAATAGTCCCGTATTTTTATATTCCGCGTGATCGAGCGGGACCTGCGATTTTTGCGGGCCGAGCGTCGTTTTCGCTTCTTTCCATAGCTGTTTCGCGCGCGGAGTATCGTTCTCTTTCATCGCCGAGTGGGCTTCGAGATATTGGTCCAACGCACGTTTACCGCGTTCGCGTTGTGAAGCGAGCACGGCTTCATACTGTACTCTTGGCCATTCAATCAGCGCGTACGCCGCATAGAGGCCGGAGGTGTCTTTGCCGACGACGGTTTGGCGCACCACCGCTTCGCGCACCGTGATCTCGTCACCGGCCACGTCGACCTGGAGCGAGACGACTTGTTCGGAGCGGCCGTTTTCCTCGCGCTCCGACGATTTGAACTCCGACTTTACGCTCGCGCCGCAATAGTTCGTCAGATCGGCGAGCGCCTTTTGAATCGCCAGGTCGCGTGCTGTGGACTCATCGGAAGCGCCCGCCGCATCACCGACAAAAAATAAGCTCGAAGGTGATTTCGGGCGATTGTCGAACCACGCAGGTCGCGCGAGCTCGCCGTCGCTCGAGCCCTTGGTGGCTTGCGAAGAACCTCCGCAGGCGCTCAGGAAAAACAGCGCGCAACTAATTGAAGCGATCGGGGATGCCGTTCGCATCATCGTCGGCCAGCGCGTCGATCGTCTGCGCGACATCGGGCGTTCCGTCACCGTTTGCATCTTCGTCGCCTTCATCTGGAGTGACATCGTTGTCGTCATTGTTGTCGTCCAAATCCGGTGTGCCGTCGCCGTCGGTATCGTTCGTCGCGAGAGGATTTTTCGACTCTCCTTCGCCCACGACGACTTGATACGTCCGCACGCAGCTCTCGGTCTCGTCGCAGACCTTATCCGAACCCGGCTCAGAAGCGACAGTGATGTCGATGACTCCGAGGTCGATGCTGGGCATCGGGGACAGCGACGGACCCGTGCGACCGCTGAGCACATCGGTGAGCTCGCCGCTCGAATCCTTGGAGAAACGTAGGGGGGCGAGCAGATGGCCGATGCCGCCCGTTCCCTCGGCTGGGATTTGGAAGAACAACGCGTAGGTGCGATCGGTGGTGAGCGCCAGGCGAAAAGTCACTGGTTGATCGCCGTTACCGGACGGAGAAAACGGAATTCCGGTCGCGAAGTCCTGGAGTGGGTCCGGCTGTTGTGCATCGAGCGAAGCTCCGACCAGCTCCAGCGCGATCGGGTATTTTTGAAACATCGCCGGATCCGGCGTGCGCATTTTTCCGGTCACCAGGCGGCGACCTTCACCGATCGGATCGTCAGAGCCGGTGAAAGAGTTGCTGCACGCGCTCAGTCCGAGGAGCGCGATCCACCACGCGGATTTTTTACGCAGCGCGAGGAGCGCGAACATCGCGAGGACACCTATCACGCCGGCATCGTCTTGGTGATTCGGGGTGGTGCGGCAGCCGCAACTTTCTTTTTGGACACCGTCTTTGTCTTCGTCGAAGGCGCTGCCCGGCGGGTTCACTTGCGCCGTGCTGCAGCCGTTGCCGTCGATCGCCGTGCCGGGGGTAGTGGTCGGGCAACTATCGCAGGCATCGCCGCGTCCATCGCCGTCGCCGTCCGCTTGGCTCGGATTTCGCGTGCCGAAACAATTGTCGTCCGCGTTGGCGATTCCGTCCGAATCTTCGTCTTCGAGCGGATCGATGACTCCGCCGTCCGTGCCGGGGATGACCCCCGCGTCGTTCTCTCCGCCCATTTGTGCCGGCCTGATCTCCGGTACAGGGAGCGAAAATTCGATCATCTCGGTCGACTCGACGTCACCGTTTTGGGTGAGCGCCGCCGGTGCTTGCGCGAGCAGACCGCCGTTCGCCTCGCTCGAATAACGAACCGCAGCGAGGCCTATTTTTTCCGGCAAAACATCGCCGTAACGCTCGACCAGGTTGATCGTCGACTCGACCACCCCTTCTTCGAGCGGCCCGCTCGCGGCGATCCGCGTTCCAACCCACGGTCCTTGCCAGAAAGAGACGTCGCCGCGACCTTCGTCGATCAAGGACCACCGTGCCGCCGCACGCCCGCTGCGGGAGAACGGTGCCGCGCTCAACACTGTCCCTTCGGACAGGTCGCGGAAATAGATCACGTGGACTTGTCCGGCGGTCGCACCGGTCATCGCGACGTAGAGCTGTTTGCCGTTGAAAGACGCGTAGAGCTTGAGGCCCTGATTTTCCGAGATGAGAAAGGCGTTGTCGTCGATCTTTCCGTCGAGGAGATAGTCACCCTTCGGTGCGGCGCTCATCCGCGCGCAGCCGTCGAGCCCGACGTCTTCGTTCGAGGTGGAGGCCGGACAATGATCGCAGGCGTTGGCTATTTTGTCATAATCGTCGTCGTAGTCATCGCCGTTGTTCACGCCGACGCAGCTGTCGTAGGAGTCGAGAATCTGATCTCCGTCGCGATCGGGAATGGCGGCCGTCGAGAGTTGATAGATCTTGGTCTCGAATGCGCCGACGTGGGAAGTATGTCCGCCGAGCAGCTGGCTCTTGGTGACCGTGAGGACATCATCGGGCTTGGCGTGATTGGTCATCTTGATCGGGCCGTCCGGAAGGCGGCCCAAGATCTCGTTCGAGACATAGTAGGTGACCGGCGTGCCCAGGACGGTGGCGTCGTTGCGGTTCGCCAGCGTGACGAAGATTTGGTTATTTCCGTGGCGTAAGAAGCTGAATATTTGATTCGCGTTCAAATCGCCGTCGCTGGAAATTCGGATATATCGATTTCCGATGACGCCCTGGAGATCCGAAGATTGTCCGCGGAGGCCGGGATTATTATTCCGGATACGCACGACCTTGCGGTACCAACGCGTCATATCCGGATCGCGGTTGAAGTTCATGCGCCCGCGTTGTTCGATCAACGCCACCTCATCGCCGTAGGTGATCAGCGGGACCCCGGGCAGAGTCATCTGTACGGCGGCGGCGACTTTTTGACGCTCTTTGCTGCCGCCCGCGATGAAGAGGAAACGGTCCTCGTCTTGGTTGTCGATGTAGCGCATGCGCACCAGCTCGGCGTTGTCCAAACGTTCACGGAGCTGCGCGCGCCCGGAGTCTTGGACGTAATGTTCCGCGACGCGCAGAGAGCTGTCGACGCTGCTGAACGGCCGGCTTCCGCCGAACGCATCGCGCATATCGCCGGCGACCCAAGGATCGTAGAGACCATCGAATTGTTCTTCGATGAAATCTTGAAGCGGCGGGAGAATTTCGCCGACCATGTACGAGTCGGGATCCTCGCGTAACATTTCTCGCCGCACGCCGCGCCACAAGCTGAACGGCGTGAAACCGGCGACGTCGCAGCGGAAGCCGTCGAAGCCGAGCTCCATCCAGAATTTCGCGCGATCGATCGCCGCGCTGCGCACGATCGGATTGTTATAGTTGAGGTCGGGGAGACCGACGAAATTGAATGTGTATTGGTAGCTGCCGTCGGGCCTGAAGAAATAACGGTCGCGCGTCACCGAATCGGCGTTCGCCTGGGCAGCGGTGAACCAAGGATGTCTCGCGCTGGTGTGATTCAAGACTTTGTCGAGAATGACGCGAATTCCGGCTTCATGCGCTTTGGCGATGAATTCTTGGAGCTCGGTCAAAGTTCCGTAGTCCGGATGGATCGCGAAAAATGAATCCATCGAATAGCCGTGCGTGGTGCCCGAAGGTTCGACCGGCATGAGCCAGATCGAATTGATGCCCAGTCGTTTCATCCAAGGGATGTTGTCGATCGCTCCGCGCAGATCACCTTCGCCGTCTCCGTCCGAATCGACGAACTCACGAATGAAGAGCAGGTAGAGGACCGCTTCGTCTTTCCAAAAAGCGGGCGACTTCAAAAGATCCCGATCGGTCACGGTGCCGTCGGTCTCCACGCGCACCACCAGCGTTGCCGCGTAGCTCGTGTTTCCGCCCTGATTTCCAGCCTGCGCGTGAATGAAATACGTGCCGGGTGCCGGCGCGACGAGCTCGACTTCGCGCCCGTTCGAATCGTTGACCGGAGCGAGATTTACCGGAGTCTCCGAATCGGCTTGGAAGCGGATCGGCGTACTGTCCGAAAGATCAGAGGCCCGAGCAGAGACGATCACCTTGCCGTCGCGGCGTCCGGCGTGGAGGCGGAGGCGGATCGAAGCGTCGTATCCGCTGGAGACGTGCACCGAAGCGGTCGACTCCTGCGAAACCAAACCTTCGCGATCGGTGATCGTCAGCCCGACGACATAGTCTCCGGGTTGATCGAAACGCATCTGCGGGACGGCGCCTTGGGTTGGAAAAAGATCCCCGGCAATATTCCCGTCGCCGTCGACCACCGGCAGACCGTTTCCTTGGCGCTGCGATTGATCGCCGTTTCGCGGTTCTTGCGAGATAGTACGAATTTCTACGTTTCCCGGACCGCTGACTTTGCGCCAGGAGAAATTCGAGAAGCCGATATTATCGGGGTCGCGCGAATTTCCTCCGTCGATTTCCGTCCAACGCCCGGTGACGGTGTATCGCGAGCCGCCCGCGTCGGCGACCGGCGCCTGATTTTGGCGGTTGATATAGAGCGGATAAGTGATCGTGTCCGCGGTGAGCCCATCGGTGTTGGCGACGTCGAGGTGAAGAATATGCACGCCTTCGGGCGGATCGACCAAATTCGCGTGGATCGTCCCGCCGCTCCCGTCGGCATTGAACGAGGGACTGGCGACGTCGCTATAGACGACCTGCGGCGGAACCAATCCACCGGCCGTCAGCCCGAAAACTTCATTCGTCTCCAGGCGAATTTTGATACTTGCCGGATCGATATTTCGCCCGTCCGCACCTTTATTCACGCGGATGGAGAGCGGGGTCGAGCTCTGCGTGATCAACGTGCCGGATTTCGGGGACGACTGCGTGGGATCGATCTTCGGGCGATTCGGATCGCGGATGAAATATAAGTTGTCCGAAGAATATTGCCCGCCGAAACCGGAAAATCGGGGGTGCGGATCGTTGAAGAAGTTCGAGTCGGGGACGTCGTCGGGGTTGAGATTTGGATCCGAGAGATCGACGTACTGCGCGGCGTTCACGCAGAAGACGTAGATATAGTCGCCTTCCGTCATCGGCACGGTGATCGAAAAACGATCGCCGCCGGTGTTCGTCATTCTGCGCGCGTCTTGCAGACGATTTCGGCCGCCGTAACGATCGAGCATCAAGAACAGCTCGTTCACCTGGCCGCCGTAGCTCGTCTCCGAGATCCGCACGCTGAATTCGACGTTCTCGATGTACGTGGACTGGGTCTCGCCGCTCGACGGAAAGAAAGGCAAGGTGAGCAGCGCGAATATGGGAAGAGCCCGCCGCATTCGTCGTGTCGTACCTTTGCGATCCGGGGAGTGCAACCGTACAACCGAGCGGTTAGACTTTCGTCGGATGTCTCGTTTTGCCCTCCTTTTCGCTGCTTTCGGGTTGGTCACGGGCGTGATTCCCGCGCGCGCCGCAGCCGAGGAAAAACCGGAGCGTCTGGTCAAAGTGGGGCGACAGCGGATCGTCGGTACGCCGGTGATGAGCACGGCACCGCGCGGCATTCACGTGTGGCTCGAAGATGGTTGGTATTGTGTCGGCGCGGTGACCGCTCTGCCGGTGGGCAGCAAACAGAAATTGCGCCGCACTTTTTCGGTGGCGGTGCGCTCGACGAAGAAGATCGACGAAGCCTCGTTCGACGGTTGGAAGAAGCAGAGCGGAGGCTCAGACGGGATCGTCGCCACGGTTCAAGTGGGACCTGATCCAAAGATCATGAAATTCAAAACCGAAGGTGAGGTTATGGTCAGCAACGCCACCGCAGAAGGTGAGCCGGTACAGATCTATCTCGGACCTTTAGGCAAGACCGGCGGCCCAATTGTGAGGATCGGTCGCTTCTGATTCCGGGCGAGCGCCGAGCGAGCCGGTGAAATCAACGGTGATTTCGAGGCCCGAATAGACGAAGTTGAAGAGCGCATCGAGCAGAACGTCGTCGAAGTCGTCGATCGCCACCGATACTCCCGAAAAATCTTTTCGCTGAATATTCGCGCAAACTATCCCGCGCAGCGGAAATTGCGAGTTGTCTTTGGGGTGAACTAAAGTCAGCTCGACAGGCGTACCTTGCGCGACGTCGCCGCGCGTCGGTAACAAGATACCGCCGCGTTCCAGGTTCGTGTCATAGAGGCGCTGCAGCTCTTCGACCGAACGGAAGCGCAGCTTGACGCGCCCGTCGAACGCCGGATCGAGCTTGGTATTGTCGGGCGCTTCGAGCTCGTAAAAGCTCAACGTTTGACTGGTGCTGTTCGCATGCTCCGTGCGGATCCAGCGCACGAAATGTTGCCAGCGCGTGCCGTCGACGCCGCCGACTCCATAGAGCTGAATGCCGATGCCCGCGGGACGCCTCGGTGTGCCCACGTGAACCGCATGTGCGGCCATACAGGGAAGGATGATCGCCGTGTTGTGCGGCGGAAGCACGAAACGAACACGAAAGAGCTGGCGCAGCGCCGGCGGTTCGTCGGTGACCAAAAATGCGCCGCGGTTGCTGATGTTGACCGTGTGCGATTTGAGGACGCACTTTTGGCCCTGCAGCAGCTCCGCCTCGATTCGGACCTTGTACCGTGTCTCGCGATATTTCTCAGAGCCCACCGTCTTCTCGAATCGGCGCATCCGCGAGCTAGTTGAACGGGGAATCGTCGTTCCACTCGTCCGGCTCGTTTTGTGGCGGCTCACCGCGAGAAAACGAAGGCGCGCGTAGGCTCGAATAGGCCACCACCTGGTTTCGGCCACCCTGTTTCGCGCGAAAGAGCGCGTCGTCGGCGCAGGTGATCAGTGCGGCGATATTCTCCGCATCTTCGGGCGTGGAGGCGACACCGCAGGAGATCGTCACGCGGCCGAGCGGCTGCATATATCCTTGGAGGAAGTCGGCTTGTTCGACCGAGCGCCGCAATTTATTCGCGACCTCGATGGCCTCCTCTTTCGTGGCGCGCGGAAGGATGACGCAGAATTCTTCGCCGCCATAACGCGCGACTGCATCGACCTTGCGAATATTGCGCTCGAGGATACGCGCCACGCGGCGGAGCGTTTCATCACCGAGCTGGTGGCCGTGTTGGTCGTTGTAGAATTTGAAGTGATCGATGTCGATCATCAAGGCCGAGAGAGAAGAACGATCGCGGAGCGCGCGGGAAAATTCCAGCTCCAAACGGTTCTCCATGGCTCGGCGGTTGAGGATGCCGGTGAGGCCGTCGGTGTTGGAGAGATCGAGCGTTTTTTGAAAGAGCTGCGCGTTGGCAAAAGCGAGCGCTGCTTGATTCGCGACGGCGCCGAACAACTCGCGCTCCTCTTCGTGAAATGCGTCGGCTGCGGGAGAAGAAAAACAGAGTAGTCCGATCAAACTATCTTGATAGATCACCGGTACGACCAAAACACTGCCGGTGCCCCGGCGCGCGCGGTATGGAATTTCGCGGCGGTCGGTCTCCACGTTGGGCACGTAGATCATGCGGCGTTTTTTGATCGCTTCGCCGGTGATTCCTCGGTCGGCGTCGATGATCAATTCCACACTGTCTTGGGTTTCGCGGGAGAAACCGCGCGCTTTGGCGATCGCCAGCTCGGATTTAGCTCGATCGTAAAAGAGGACCGCTAATTCCGGGACGCCGAGTGATTTTTCGACCAGCTCGCCGAATTTCTCCAAGAGTACGTCGAGCTCGAGCTGTGTGGTCAGATCGCGGCCGAGCTCGTAGAGAAAGGAGAGCTGTTTCAGCCGGTGCATCTCGCGTTCCTTGTCGATATGGAGGACGCGGAGATCGGTTATTTTGGCGAGCATTTTATTGAAGGTGGAAGCGAGCAAGCCGATCTCGTCGTTGCTCTCCACTTCGGCGCGCACCAAAAAATCACCCTCTTCGGCGCGCGACATGACGTGAACCAATTTTTCGATACGGGTGACCACCACGCGGTTGATCAAGAAAAATAAAAAGAAAGTTATGAGTATGCTGAAAATAAATACGCTGGCCATCGCCTGACGGGGAAATGATTCGGAGCTGCCGAGCAATTTGTGGTGCGCGGAGACGATGTGGACGCCGCCGATCGGATCGGGAGATTTTGCGTGACAAGGGAGACAGCTCGAACGTTTGCGCAGCGGGAGCACGATGGAGACGTGTGAGTCTTCGCGTTCGAGCTGCTGGGGTCGGGCGGCGGACCGTGTGCTGGTGAGGATCGAGCTCAAGACTTCGGACGCGACGATCGTGCCCTTTTTTCGGGGATCGGCGGACCAGCGGATGCGCCCGTGATCGTCGAAGACGTCGAGCGACTCGATTTCTTCGCGTTCGGCGAGCTCGAGGGTGATGTCCGAAACCGGGTGTTGGCCGAGGCGCGGGTCGAAACTTTGGAAAGAGACGCTGATCGTCTCCGCGAGAATGCGGGCCAGGCGGGTCTCGATTTCCTCTTGTTTGCGCGAGGTTTCGGCGAGAACCAGGATCAGCCCGCCCAGGCCGAACGCGGCCATGGTGATGCCGATGATGGCCCCGATCCGCCGGCTGATCATGGCGCGCGTCTTCCCTAACGTGGCGGCTTGGGCAAGGTAAGAGATTTTGCGCCGGCGATCGGCTCGTGAGAGGTTTATGCACGTTGCGGATCTCGGCGATCGCCGCGTTTCTATGTCTCTTCTCGACCTCGGCTTTCGCGGAGGAGGAGGTTCGCATTTCTTTGTTCGCCGACAAAAAAGAGGTCGCGGTCTCCGGCAAGTCGCTCGCGATCTATGACGCCGAGGTCGGCGATCGCATCGCGACAGGCGACTCCGCCTTGGTGGCCAAAGACGGTTTGGTGGAGGTGGTCGCGGCGAAAAAAGTCGTCGCGCGCGCGAAGAGCGTCATCGTGGAAGCGAAAGGCGGCGTGCGCGTCGCGAGCGGCGTTTATCTCGGCCGCATCGAAGTATCCACGGGCGCGCGCGGGGCTTTATCGGTGATCAATCGCCTGCCGCTGGAAACTTATTTATTGGGCATCATCGGCAGCGAAATGAGCCCCGAGTGGCCGATCGAGGCGTTGAAAGCGCAAGCGGTCGCGGCGCGAACGTACGCGATGCAGCGGCACATGATGATGCGCGCGGCGAATAAGCCGTATGATTTGGAGTCGTCGGTCATCTCGCAAGTCTACAAAGGTGCGGAGCGGATTCGGCCCTCGGTGATCCGCGCGGTGAAGGAGACGCGAGGGGAAGTAGTCGCGCACCGGCATGGGTTGGCGGAGGCGTTATTTCATTCGACGTGCGGCGGAAAAACCGCATCTGCGAAATCGGCGTTCGGGCGCGAGGTCGCTTATTTATCCCCGCGCACCTGTAAATGGTGCCGAGATTCGACGCGATATTCTTGGAAATTGGAGATGCCGCTCGCGCAGGTCGCCTCGAAATTGGGACGATATTTGAAGGGCGCGGATGATCTCGAGCGCAAAGACGGGGCGAGCTCGGTGACCTTGAAGGCGAAACGTACCGAGAAAAAAATATCTCCGCGTCAGGTCCGCGAGGCGCTCGGATATACGACGCTTTATTCGGAGAGATTTACCGCCGAGACGAAGGGCAAGAAGGTCGAAATTCACGGCTCGGGATTCGGTCACGGCGTGGGCATGTGCCAGTGGGGCGCGCGCGGGATGGCGGTCGAAGGGAAAACGTACCGCGAAATTCTCGAACACTATTATTTTGGTGCGGGTTTGAAGCGGATCTATTAGTTCCTTCCCGAGTTTCGTGCGCATCGAAGATTTCGACTACGAGCTGCCCGACGAGGCGATCGCCCGGCATCCGGCCCAGAAGCGGGATGCTTCGCGGTTGCTGGTGCTCGATCGAACGCGCGCGGAAGTATCCCATCACGTGTTTTCGGAGCTGCCGGCGCTGCTGGCGCGCGATGATCTTTTGGTGGTCAACGACACGCGGGTGTTGCCGGCGCGTTTGGCGGCGAAGAAGTCGGCGACCGGTGGCCGGGTGGAGATTTTGTTGATCGAGCCGATCGACGATTCTCCGGTGATCTGGCGGGCCATGGTCGCGGCCTCCAAAGGTGTCCGCGCGGGTGCAAAGCTCGACCTGTCCGATGGATCAGTGGCGACCGTGATCAGCGAGGAAGGCGAAGGTTTCGTGCTCCTCGAGCTGCCGCGGCCCGCGGTCGAGCTGGCGCGCATGATGGGCGAAATTCCGTTGCCGCCGTATCTCGGGCGGTGCGCGGATGCCGACGATACGACGCGTTACCAGACCGTCTACGCGCGCGGTGAAGAACGTTCGGTCGCAGCGCCGACTGCGGGGCTCCATTTTACTCCGGAGCTCTTCGATCGTTTGGCGGCCGCGGGAATTTCGCGTGCGGAAATTACGCTGCACGTGGGTCCGGGGACATTTTTGCCGGTGCGAGTGGATGATGTCGAAAAACACCGCATGTATCCCGAACGTTTCGAAGTATCTCCGGAAACAGCGGAGAAATTGCGAAACGCCCGCCAAAGGGTGATCGCCGTGGGCACGACGGTGACCCGGGTGTTGGAGACGATCGGCCGGCCGGCGCAGGCACACCGCGGCGCAACCGACCTGTTCCTTAGACCAGGTCATGTCTTTCGCGGGGTGGACGCGATGATCACCAACTTCCATCTCCCGCGTTCGACGCTGTTGATGTTGGTCTCCGCTTTTGCCGGACGGGACCGAATATTGGCGGCCTACCGCGAGGCGCTCGCGCGCGGTTACCGATTTTTCTCCTACGGCGACGCGATGTTGATCCTATGAAGTTTCGATTGCTCAAAGAGGAAACGAATACCAAAGCCCGGCGAGGTGAGCTGACCACACTGCACGGCACGGTGGATACTCCGACGTTCATGCCCGTGGGGACAGCAGGCGCGGTGAAAGCGATGTTGCCGGACGAAGTGGCGTCGACCGGCGCGCAGGTCATTTTGGGTAATACGTTCCACCTGCTCTTGCGGCCAGGTCATAAACTGGTCGAAGAGCTCGGCGGGCTGCATCAGTTTACCCAGTGGAAAAAATCGATCCTCACCGATAGCGGAGGTTTTCAGGTTTTTTCGTTGTCCGAGTTTCGCAAAATTACTGAAGAGGGGGTGATGTTCGCGAGCCCCTACGACGGGACTCGGTATCACTTGACCCCGGAATTATCGGTCGAAGTGCAGGAGGCTTTGGGCACGGACATTGCCATGGCTTTCGACGAATGTCCGCCGCACGATGCTGCGCGGGAGTATGTCGCGCGCTCGATGGATCGGACCACACGCTGGTTGGATCGTTGTCTAGCGGCACGAAAGAGGGCGGATCGCACGGCGCTCTTCGGAATCGTGCAAGGCGGAGCATTCGAAGATCTGCGGCGCGCGCACGCGGAAACTTTGATCGCGCGCGAGCTCGAAGGTTACGCGATCGGCGGCGTCGCGGTCGGTGAGTCGAAAGAAGAGATGCAACGTGTGACCGCATTTGCTGCGCCGTTGTTGCCGAAAGACAAGCCGCGTTACTTGATGGGTGTGGGGACGCCTCTCGATCTCATCGAGTCGGTGTGTATGGGCGTCGACATGTTCGACTGCGTGATCCCCACGCGCAACGCACGCAACGGTCGCTTGTTTACTTCGCAGGGAATCTACGTGGTGAAACACGCGTCGCACCGCGAGGAGAACCGGCCGATCGACGACGACTGCGAATGCGGGACGTGCCGGAATTTCTCGCGCGCCTACGTGCGCCATTTGTGGACCACGGGCGAGATCCTCGCGCACCGACTGACCACCATGCACAACCTGTGGTTCTTCCAAAAACACATGCAGCGGATTCGCGCGGCGATCGAAAGCGACACCTTGCCGGCGATGCTCCGAGAGGAACGCGTGCGTTGGGCCGGCGTGGATAGCGAGACGGGGTCAGCTGCGGCGCGGGATTAGCGGCTAAGAGTCGGCCGCAAAATAAGCTGCTAAAGCTCGGTCAACATCTCGGGACCTTTTCCGAGGATGAGCCATTTGAACGTGCCCCGGCGTTTGGTGCGGTCGAAGTCCATCGCCAAAACGGAGCCCTTTTTGAACGGCCGCGGATACTGCGCGAGGTCGAGCATTTCGGCGGCGAGCTCCGAGAACGTGGGCTCGTGGCCGACAAGCGCGACGCCGCGGATGTTCGCTTCGGTCTGCACCAGCAGGTCGATGATGCGATCCAGAGTCGGCGGATTAGCGATGACCTCTCGTGCGAGCAGGGGTTCATCGAGGCCAACCTCTGCCGCGAGCAGCTCGGCGGTCTGCACGGCGCGGACGAGCGGGCTGGTGTAGATGACGTCGATGTTCGCGTGCTGAACCACCATCTTCCCGGTGCTGCGCATGCGGCTTCGGCCGTGGCCGGTGAGCGCACGGTGCGCGTCGGGGATGTCGTAGCCCGGCTCGGCTTCTTCGTGACGCACGAGATAGACGTGAAGCGACGACACTGGGGAAAAGCTAAAGCGCTCGCGGCGTGCTGTCGAGGCTTTTGCGTGTTAGTTGGTTCGCGTGACCTGTCCTTGCGGCAAGGGAGATACTTTCGAGCTGTGTTGCGCTCCGTTCATCCGGGGAGAAACGCAACCCTCGACCGCGGAAGCGCTCATGCGCTCGAGATACTCGGCATATACAGTCGCAGATCTCGGCTACTTGCTTGGTACTCATGACCCGGTGACGGTCGACTCCGTCGATCCGAAAGTCATGGCAACGTGGGCCAAAAAAGCCACGTTCGAGAAGCTCGATATTCTCGAGGTCGAAGGTGGTGGCCTCGATGATGACGAAGGGATCGTCGAGTTTGTAGCGCGCTACACCCAGGACGGATCCTCGTTTTCACATCACGAGCGCTCGCGTTTCCGCAAAAACAAGAACCGCTGGTACTACGTGCACGGCTCGATGATCGCGCCGACGGTGAAGAACGAGCGCAAGATCGGTCGCAACGACCCGTGTCCTTGCGGCAGCGGAAAAAAATACAAGAAGTGTTGTGGCGCAGCGGCCTGAGGGAACGCGGGAATTTCTGATCAGCCGCGCATCGTGTTGGCTTCGGTCGCGTCGATCGTCTGGAAGTTTTGGTACATCGATAGAACGATCGCCAGTGCGATCGCAGCTTCTGCAGCGGCGATGACGATGACGAACAACGCGTACACTTGGCCCGCGAGCGCGCCGGTCACGTAATGCGAGAAGGCGACCAAGTTGATGTTCGCCGCATTCAAGATGAGCTCGACGCCCATCAACACGCCGACCGCATTTTTGCGCGTGAGCACGGTGAACGTGCCCAAGCAGAAGAGGATCGCGGCGACAAAAAGAAAGTGTTTCAGTCCGACGTGGAGAATCTCGAGCTGCGGCATCAGTCCTTCATCTCCTTTCGCGCCATGATCACGGAGCCGACGAGCGCGCCGAGAATGAGCACGGAGAGAATCTCAAAGGGCAAAAGATAGGTCGTGAGGAACAGATTGCCGATCGGAGCCGTCGTCTCGCGATAGAGCGGATCCGGGATGAGCTTCCAGGGCGTCTTCACGGCGACGTACCCGAGCAAAAAGAGCAGACCCGAGGTCACCGTCGCCGCGGGCACGACGCCGATCAGCGGGTTCGAGTCTTTCACTTCGCTGATCTTGTGCGTCAGCATGACGGCGAACAGGAACAACACCAAGATGCCGCCGACGTAGACGATGACTTGGGTGATCGCCAGATAGTCGGCCGAGAGCCAGGCGAAGAGCGCCGCCACGCCGAACAAAGAGGCGAGCAGCGCGAAGGCCGAGTAGACTAAGTTACGCGAGAACGCGACGCCGGCGGCACCGAGCACGGTGAGCGTCGCGAAGGCGAAGAACACTTGGTCGCTCAAGCGGAACATCTCGAGGATCGCGAACAAGGACTCCATGAGCGCGCGGACGCTAGCAGAGCGGTTCGGGCCCTGCAACGATTAGGAGCGGGCGCGCCTTTCGCGATTTTAGCGACTTTTGCCGCCTGTTTTGCCGGCATTTTCGCGGGCTGTTATTCGCACGCGGTCGTCCCGGCGACCCCGGTCGACACGCGGCCGAAGCTGCTCGCGCCGGGCCGTGGAAGTTACACCATCACCCGCGAAAACGAGCCGCTCGGGCGCGAGACCTTCAGCATCACCAGCTCTTCGGGCGTGTGGCGCGTCGAAGGTCGGATCGAGCTCACCTTTCCGGCCGAGCGCGCGCAGGGCTACGTTCTGGAGATCGACGAAACGACGCGTGAGCCACGAGCGATGAGCGTGTGGATCGAGCTGCTCGGTGAACGATTGGAGTCTCGCGGCCAGAGGGTGGAGCAGTTTTTTCGCTTCGACTCGAAGACGATGCGCGGCCCGCGCCGGCGCGACATTCCGTACGCGCAGGGCACTGTGCTCGATTTCGCGTCGCCCTTGTTCAACAGCTTCGTGCTCTCGATGCTGGGGCAGGATCTCGAATTGAAGAAACCCGTTCGCGTGCGGGCGATCGCGCTGACGGTGCCGCAGCTCGAGCCCGCCGTGATGGTTCAAAGCTACGAATTGCGCGGGATGGACGGGGAGCTGAGAAAGATCTCCGTCTCCGCAGTCGGCCACCTCCAACCGATCGCGTTGTGGGTGCGAAACGACGGGCTTCCGGTGCGTGTGCGGACGTGGATCGACGACGGTCCGCCGCTCGAGATGCGACTCGACTGATCCAAAGATCAGTGTGCTTCGAGCTGGAAATCGTCGCCGCTCTTCTTCAGCTCTTTGCCGATCAGATCGAGCAGATAACTTTCGCGTTTGTCGTCGTGATAAGTCGCGCCCCACGAGCCTGCTCCTTCGCCGGCTTCGTGCTCTTGCGCTTCGTGACGAACGTAGACGGTCAGCGTTCCTTCTTGTTCGTCGCGCTCCCAGTCGATCCGAAAACGCTCGCGAACGCGGGTCACGCCGCTCTCTCTCGAGATCCAGTTGGTGAGGATGCGGCGCTGTCCTTGATGAAAAGATTCGACGTTGAGGCCGGTCTGATCGATCGCGCGGGTGATCGCTGGAGCGGCTTCGTCGGGATCGGCGCGAAAAGAGCGCCAGCTCGCGGGCAAGAGATAAGCGCAGCCGCTCAGCAAGATTGCGATCGCGAGGGCTGCGCGCACAGGACTACTTCTTTTGTGCGGCGAGGAAGCTGGTGCGGAACTTTACGACGTGATCGTACATGTTCTTCTCCAGCTCCTTGGTGAACTTGCCGGTTTCGCGCAGCTCCTTGAGCAGCTCGGGCGCGTTGCCGTCGAAGTAGCTCAAGAGCTCCGCTTCGAAGCGGCGCATGTCCTCGACCGGAATGTCGAGCATCAACATGCCTTCCTGATACTTCTTGAAGTCCTTGAACTCGTCGTTTTGCGGCTTCGACGGGAACATCGCTGTCCAAATGACCAGGATCTGCCGCTCGACCGAGATCGGAACGTACTGATCCTGACGGAGCAGCTCCATCAGACGTGACCCGATGTCGAGCTCACGTTTCGTCGCGGCGTCGAGGTCCGAGCCGAACTGCGCGAACGCAGCGAGCTCGCGGAACGCCGCCAACTTCAAACGAAGCTGACCGGCGACGTCCTTCATCGCTTTCACCTGCGCATTGCCGCCGACGCGCGACACCGAGATGCCGGCGTTCACTGCAGGGCGCTGTCCGGAGTTGAACAAGTCGGACTCGAGGAAGATCTGACCGTCGGTGATCGAGATGACGTTCGTCGGAATATACGCCGACACGTCACCGGCCTGCGTCTCGATGATCGGGAGCGCCGTCAGCGATCCACCACCACGCGCGGGCGAGAGCTTCGCGGCGCGCTCGAGCAAGCGGCTGTGCACGTAGAACACGTCGCCCGGGAACGCTTCACGTCCCGGCGGACGGCGGAGCAAGAGAGCGAGCTGACGATACGCGACCGCTTGTTTCGAAAGGTCGTCGTAGATGATCAACGCGTGTTTGCCGTTGTCGCGATAGAACTCGGCCATCGTCACACCGGCGTACGGTGCGAGATATTGCAGCGGCGCGGGCTCGGCTGCGGTCGCGGTGACGATGGTGGTGTACTCCATCGCGCCGGCCTTCTCGAGGCGGGCCATCACCTGCGCGACGGTCGACTGCTTCTGTCCGATGGCGACGTAGAAGCAATGCATGTCGCCGCCCTTTTGATTGATGATCGTGTCGATGGCGATCGCCGTCTTACCGGTCTGGCGGTCGCCGATGATCAGCTCGCGCTGGCCGCGGCCGACGGGGATCATCGTGTCGATGGCCTTGATGCCGGTCTGCATCGGCTCGTGCACTGATTTGCGCGCGATGATGCCGGGCGCTTTGATCTCGATCTTGCGGCGCTCCTTGGTGTCGATCGGGCCTTTGCCGTCGATCGGCTCGCCGAGCGCGTTGACCACGCGACCGAGGATCGCGTCGCCGACGGGCACGTCAGCGATACGGCCGGTCCGGCGCACGACATCGCCTTCGCGGACGTGCTCGCCCCAGCCCATCAACGCGATACCGACGTTGTTCTCTTCGAGGTTCAGAACGATGCCGCGAAGGCCACCTGGCAATTCGACCAGCTCGCCGGCTTGCACGTTCTCCAAGCCGTAGACGCGCGCAATACCGTCACCAACCGTGAGAACCGATCCGGTCTCAGCGACCTCGACCTTCTTCTCGTAGTTCTCGATCTGCTGGCGGATGATCTGCGAAATTTCGTCAGCGCGGATCTGCATTTCTGTCCTCTTCCTTCTTCCTTTTCAAAAACTATTCGCCGTGCGCGAGTCGATCCTTCAAACGGTCGAGCTCGGAGCGGATGGTTCCGTCGAACACCAATGAGCCGACGCGGGCACGCACGCCGCCGATCAACGAAGGATCGACGTTCATTTCGAGCTCGATCGATCGTCCCGTCGTCTTTTCGAGCGCGCGCCGCAAACGTTCTTCTGCGTCCGGCGACAGCGCGGCGGCGGAGTGCACCGTCGCTCTCACGCGCCCGCGGCGTTCGTCTGCGAGCATACGGAATGCTTCGGTAATTTCCGTGATCTCCGCGATGCGGCGATTCTCGACCAAGATCCGCACGAAACGCGCGATCTGTTCGGAGAGCTGGAGGTGCCCGATCAACGCGTCGACGCTCTTCTCGCGTTCCTGTTTGGTGAACGCCGGATTCAGGAGCGTGTTCTTCAGATCGAAGCTGGTGTTGACCGCTTCGCTGAACAACGACAGCTGACCGAGCGCTTCATCGAGCGAAATCTTCTTCGCACCCGAGACCGATTCGACCAGCGCGAGTGCGTAGCGCCGGCTCGCTTGTGACTTCATCGCCATGAGCTATGACCTTCTCGCTGCGGTTTCGAGGTTCGCGATGTACCCGTCGGTGAGGCGGCGCTGATCCGCATCGGTGATGCGCTCTTTGACCATGGACTCCGCGGCCTCGAGCGTGGCCGAAGCCGCAGCTTCGCGGATCGCTTTCTCCGCTTTCCGAACCTCTTGAGTGATCGTGAAATTCGCCTCGCGCGTGAGGCGTTCGATCGCGCGATCCGCGTCTTGCCGCAGGCGCTCGCGATCGGCCTCCGCCTCTTTTTCGAAGGAGTGCACGATGCGCTGCACTTCTTCTTCGAGATGATCGAGACGGTGTTTGTACTCGGCGATCCGCTTCTCCGCGGTCGCCTGCTTGTCCTTCGCCTCGCGAAGCTGGGCCGCCATGTTTTCGCGGCGCGTCTCGAGGAACGTCGCGAGCGGCTGCTTCAACACGTAGGCAAGGAAGCCGAACATCACGAGAAAGTTCGTCACCGTCGAGAGGTACTCGAACAGGTTGAACGCGTGATGATCACCGCCGTGATCACCACCGCCCGCTGCGGTGGCCAACATCAACAAGAGCACTGAGCTTGATTGACCCACGACTTAGAACCCCCGTCCGAGCAGCTTCTGGGCGGTGATCTCCGCCAGGCGTGTCGCTTCGACGTGTGCATCCGCGAGCGCGGCGCGGCGTTTGTGCTTGAGATCGACGAGCGCGACTTCGACATCCTTCGCGATTTTCGCGCGCTCTTTCTCGATGCGATCGTTCATCTCTTTGGCGGCGTCCGTGCGGATGCGATTGCGCGCATCGATGCCGCGCACGGTGGCGACTTGGATCTTTTCCTCGAATGATTTCGCGCGGTGTTCTGCCTCGGAGAGCATGGTCTCCGCGCGCACTACCGCGCCTTCGAGCTGCTCATGTCTTTCCGCAAAGAGCTTCAGGAACGGGCCGAACAAAAGTCCGTTCAAAATCAAGAGCGGAACCAAGAATAGAGCCAGGACGAAGAGATAGGTTACGTCCAGGTCGAGGGCGAGCACGGCGCGTCAGATATCGATCTCGTGCGGATGAGTCAAGGGAACCTTCGTGCTATGTCAGGCGAATGGGCGTCCCGGAAGAAGGCGACGATCTCGCGAGTCACATCCCGAGTATCCGTCGTTATCTCGGGAAAATTCTCCGTCGCGACGAGATCGAAGACGGAGTCCAGACAGTGCTTCAGCGCGCGCTCGAGAGTCGTGATCGATTTCGAGGCGAAAGCTCGATGCGTGTTTGGATCTTGGGCATCGCGCGGAACGTCGGTTTCGAGCTGGCGCGCACGCGATCGCGCCTTCCAAAGTTGGCCGACCATCCAAACGACGGCTCGGCAACCGGGGACATCGTCGCCGACTGGCAAGAGCCGACGCAGGAAGATCTGCTCGGGCGCAAGGAACAACAAGCGCTCGCGCTGGCGGCTCTCAGCGATCTTTCGCTCGACGACAAGCTCGCCCTGCTCGTGACCTACGTCGACGGTTTGCCCGGCCCCGAAGCTGCGGAGATCCTCGGTGTCTCCTTCGCGGCCTTTCGCCAGCGGCTCTCGCGTGCCCGCCAAGCGCTCGCGCAAAGCTTGAATCGGCTTCTCGAGAAGGGGACGCCGGGCAGCGCGCAGGTGATGTCGCAATGGCAGGCGCTCCTCAACCCCGAGTCGAACGAATAGCCGCGACACCTTGACGCAGATTTGCGCCTCGGAGCAAATCGACGCGGCATGGCGAAAGACACGCTGACCGTAACCGACAACCGCACGGGAAAGACGTACGAGCTGCCGATCTCCGACGGCACGATCAAAGCGCTCGACCTGCGGAACATCAAAACCAGCACCGAAGACTTCGGTCTGATGACCTACGACCCCGCATTTCAAAACACCGCAGCGTGTCGAAGCGCGATCTCTTTCATCGACGGCGACAAAGGTATTCTCGAGTACCGCGGCTATCCCATCCAAGAGCTCGCGGAAAAATCCACCTTCCTCGAAGTCGCTTATCTTTTGCTCGAAGGCTGGCTACCGAAGAAGGCCGAGCTCGACAGTTGGGTCGGCGGGATCATGACCCATACTTATGTGCATGAAAACCTGATCCGCTTCTTCGACGGCTTCCGCTACGACGCACATCCGATGAACGTGCTGATCTCCACGATGGGCGCGCTCGCGGCGTTCTATCCGGAGGCGAAAAACATCGACAATCACGCGCTCCGCCGCTCCCACATCCAGCGGATGATCGCGAAGATGCCGACGCTCGCGGCTTGGTCCTATCGCCACTCGCGCGGCTACCCATACATCTATCCTGACAACGAGCTCTCTTTCGCCGGCAATTTCCTGGCGATGATCAAGCGGATGACCGAGCGCCAGTACAAGCCTGATCCGGTGCTGGAACGCGCGCTCGACGTGTTGTTCATCCTGCACGCGGACCACGAACAAAACTGTTCCACGCACACCGCGCGCAGCATCGGCTCGGCGCGTGTCGATCCGTACACCTCTGCCTCAGGTGCGGCCGCGGCGCTTTACGGGCCGCTGCACGGCGGTGCGAACGAAGCCGTGCTGCGCATGCTCCGGCTGATCGGCAGCAAGGACAAAGTCCCCGAGTTCATCAAGGGCGTGAAGAGCGGCGACGGAAAGCTCATGGGCTTCGGCCACCGGATCTACAAGAGCTACGATCCGCGCGCGACGACGATCAAAAAGCTCGCCGACCAGGTGTTCGAGGTGACGGGCAAAAATCCGCTGCTCGAGATCGCGCTCGAGCTCGAACGGATCGCGCTCGCGGACGACTACTTCGTCTCACGCAAGCTTTACCCGAACGTCGATTTCTATTCGGGCCTGATCTACGAAGCGATGGGCTTCCCGACGGATATGTTCACTGTCCTTTTTGCCATTCCGCGCACCGCGGGTTGGCTCGCGCAGTGGAACGAGCTCGTCGAAGACAAAGAGCAGAAGATCGCGCGCCCACGGCAGATTTATACCGGCCACGCCTCGCGTGCTTACGTTCCCATGGATAAGCGCTAAAATCGGCGCGTGCCGATCGACATCCTGCGCTGCGATTCGCGCGCCCTCCGCGACAATCCACTCAAAGATCCACACGTGCGCGAGCTGCACGTCGTCGTCCCCGATGATCTGAAGCCGGGCGAGAGCCTCCCGTGTTTGTGGTGGCTTGCCGGACACGCGGGCGTCGGTCGCGGCATGCTCGCCCACGATCCTTGGCAAGAAGGAATCGCCGAGCGGATCGCACGTTTGGGCCTGCGCATGATCATCGCGCTCCCCGACGTCTTCACCAAATTCGGTGGCTCACAATATCTAGGCTCGAGCGCGGCAGGCGATTACGAGACTTATTTATTGTCCGAATTGCGAGCTGTCCTCGAGGCCAAATATTCGATCTCCGCGCACGGCATCGCCGGCAAATCATCCGGCGGATACGGCGCGATCGTTCACGCCATGCGCCATCCCGGATTATTTCGCGCCGTCGCCTGTCACTCCGGCGATATGGGATTTCGGTTGGCGTACACCGGCGATATCGCCGCGCTGGCGAACGCCGTACACGACAACGGCGGCGTCGAAGCGTTCGTGCGCAAATTCGACCAGGCGTTGAAGAAAAAAGACGGCCGCTTTTTCGGCCCCATCTCCGCCTTGGCGTTGGCCTCCGTCTATAGTCCCGATACCGGCAAACCACTCGGAATCGCGCTTCCCTTCGACTTCGACAAGGCGGAGATCGACGAAGTTGTGTTCTCGCGTTGGCTGGCGATGGATCCGGTCAACCTGATCGAGCTCCCGCAACATCAAGAAGCGCTGAAACAGATGAAGCTCGTCTTCGTCGACTGCGGAAGACGCGACGAATACCAGCTCCACTGGGGCGCGCGTTCCTTCCACCGCAAGCTGGAACGGATCGGCATCCCGCATATCTACGAAGAGTTCGACGACGGCCACCGGAGCACGTCGTACCGCCTCGACGAATCTCTCCCGCGCATTTACGCCGCCCTGACTACCTGATCGCTGCGTACGCTTTTTCGAAGCTCCTATCGATCCCCATCGGTTCCCCCGGGGCGGCGCCCGCGGCCTTTTTGATCGCCGCGCCCGTCGGATCAATCGGCGTGTCGATCACCCGCTGATTGCTGACGACGAACATCTCTTCTTTCTTCTTGTCGATCACCGCGGCCACGACGTGGCCCGGCACCTGTACATAATACATGTCGAATTTCGAGCTGTCCTTGAAGACAGATTCATTGATCGCCGCAAATCCCTCACAGTCGATGATCTTTCGGCCAGCCTCGTCCACCGGAAGGTCCGCGAACAATTCATCCAACTTTCCCGCACGATTATCTTCGGCGACACCTTTCGACCAAGCCGCGCCTTCCCCGGCATGCACGTAGAACGAGGCCAGATAGTTCGCGAGCTCCTGTTTCACCTCCGCCGTGGAGTGCGACTTCTCGAATTTAGCGAAATATTCGCGCGCATCCGCCGCCTTGAAGGGATCCGCCTCGCGCCCCAACAAAGAGCTCAGCTTCTCTCGGGTCTCCAGCTGCGCGATCCGCCGCGAAGCGATCGCCCCAAAGGTGGTGTCATGCGAATACGGCGCGACTTTGACCTCCGAGCCGTTGGTCTCGAGGCTGCGCACCATCCCCCGCGGAAATTCCTTTCCCCGCGTCCTATAGTCGTCGAACAAATCGCGCACGCCGTTGATCTTGGCGTCCGCATGTTCCGGCCGGCGCAGCTCCGCATAGATCTCTTTCGCCTCCGCCGTTTTTCCCGCCGCCAACAGCGCGTCGCCCGTCTCCAGCAAGAGCTCGCGAGCCTCACGACCGTGACCGCGCCGCGTCTGGAGCTCCGCGCGCCCGATCGCTTCGTCTTTTGCCGTGGCCAAGTGGCCAGGTATAGTTTCCACAAACTCCGCGTTTTTCACCGCGGTCTGATCGCGCAACATCATCCCTTGCGCGGAAGCGACCACCGCCTGGGAACGTTCATCGCGTCGCGAAACGGGCGAGAGGCTTCCTTGGTGCCGCAAAAATTGCTGCGAAAATCCCGGAAAATGATCGTTCGCCAGCGCCGCTTCCACCGTGTCGGGGCGCGCCGGTCCGCGGATCAGGTCGGCGACCATCAGTTGATAAACGTCGATGTCGAGCTGTTGATCCCCATCCGCGTCGCCGACCAACTCCAGCAACCTGTCGTTGTAACTCGGGCCAAAATACGCTTCCGGATCGATCGGCGAATCCAAGGTCGCTTTCGCGTCGATCAATCCCTCGCTCTGCAGCCGCGCAAAGATGACGGCGGCCATCGCCTGCTCGAGGATCTCCGCCTCGCCCGCCTCCAATGAGGCCGTGCTCCAAGTCATCTCCAACGGACGTTTCTGATCGACTGCGTTCACCATGCGCCCGGCGAATTGCCAGGCTCGTGCCTGGAGCTAAATCATCGAAACCAGATTCCGGCGCGCGCGTCGCATTCACGAAGCGCAAGCGCTGCACGAGCCTCGACGCAATCGTTGCGCTCAGTCCGCGATGACTTTGCGATAGAACGCGAGCTGCTCGAGTGCCGAGCTGCCTTCCCAGGAAAAGTCGGACAGAGCCGCGTTCCGTAACAAGGGCTCGCGCGCCTCGGCGCCGCTGCCATACCAATCCAGCGCGCGATTCAGCGCCTCGCTGAGGTCATCGGTGAACTTGAAGCCGTTCCCGGTCTTCGAAGCCGCATCATAGTTGCCGATGCTCTCTTCGAGCCCACCGACCGCACGCACGATCGGAATCGTCGAATATCGCAGCGCGTACATTTGCGGCAAACCGCAGGGCTCGAACTTCGAGGGCATCAAGAAGAGGTCGCTGCCCGCATAGATCATGTGTTCGATCTTCAGCGAAAACTTATCGGCGATCGACACATTCTCCGGATATTGCGCCGCCAGCTCTTCGATCTGTTTGCGGATCGCCGGATCTCCGTCGCCGCAAATGACGAACTGCACGTCTTTTTTCTCGGCCAGAGCTTTGGTCATCGAATCGAGAATATCGTCGAAACCTTTTTGTTCGGTGAGCCGCGCCAACACACCGATCACCGGAGTGTTCGGTTTCTCGGGCAACTTGAACATGCGCTGCAGCGAGCCTTTGTTCAGTGCCTTACCTTCACGGTTCGTGAAATTGTAGTGATAGTCGATCAGCGGATCTTTCGCGGGGTCCCAAGCTTTGGTGTCGATCCCGTTCAGATTGCCCCACAACCGGTCGCGCGCATCCAAATATCTCAGGACGCCGTGGAGCCCTTCGCCTTTTTCTTTGGTGAGAATTTCCTTCTTATATTCGCGGCTGACGGTGATCGCCGCGTGCGATTTCGTCAGGCCCAATTTGAGGAAATTAATATCCCCATAATATTCCGCGGGACCCGTCGGATAATAAACACCGAGATTGGCGAACCGCATCTTCGGGAGTTGCTCCGCCGAGTTGAACTTACCTTGATAGGCGCCGCCCAAGTTATGGACCGCGATCACCGTCTTCGTATCTTTGAAGCTCGGGTCCAAGCTCAAATAGAGCGCCGCGGAAGCGGTATGCGCATCGTTCAGCTGCACCACGTCGGGCCGCTTCGTTCCCAAGATCGCCTGCAACGCCGACGGAATCGCCGCGCCGAAAAAATCGTAGCGCGAAGCATTGTCGGGATAGTCATTTTTTCCGTCCGTATAAATGCCCGGACGATCCTTCGAGAAATATTTGTCATTCTCGATGAAATAATGCTCCACGCCGTCGCGCACGTCTTTCATCAGCGTGAACGCGTCCGCGCCGTTTTCACCGCCCATGACCAAACCGCCCTTGTCGGTCTTCTCGAGCTTCGAGGCGTCGACGATGGCGTGCCGCGGGGACACCACGATCACCCGGTGACCCATGGCCGCCAGCGCCGCCGGCAGCTCGCTCATCACGTTCGAGAGACCACCGGTGCCGGCATACGGCTTTACTTCCATGGTCGCCAAAACGATGGTCATCTTCGCGGCTTTTTGCGTGCCGCGGATCGCGGTCTTGGCCGCCTTCCTGATCTCCGGATCAGTCGCCTGCGCCGCAATTTTTTCCAGCGCGGGAATTGCGGAGACGTCGGCAAACTTACCCACGCGCTCCAGCAACATGAGCTGCATATTTTGCGGCAATTTCCCGTCGAGCAGCAGCAATAAGCTCGCGCCGGTTTTTCGCGCGAAGTCTTCGCGCAAAGTTAGCTCCGGCTTCACTTCCGCTTCCAACAATTTTGCGCGCGGTATGCGGTGTGTCCGCCGCAGATGATCCTCGGCGAGCACGTGCAGCTCCGCGTCTTTCACGGGATCCGCGAACAACCGAAAAACCTCGACACCCGCGGTCTTGCGCGCGTGCCGCAGCAAACTCTCCGGGAGCTCGCCGCTCATGAGCCGCGAGACCATCTCCATATTCACGGTGTCTGCGCGTTTCGGCCGGCTGAGCTCACCTTTTTGTTTCAGCTTGGAGACAGCCTGAAACATTTCGCGGAAAGACGCCGCGGCATCCGCCGACATCTTTTTCGCTTCGACATCGACATCGATCGACCGCACGTCGTCATAACGCGCAGAGAGTTGCGAGAGCGCCCGCAATGCGTCCTGAGAAACGCGCGGCGCAAACTTATCTCCTTCGACGGAGATTTTCGCCAAAGTATCCGCCGTTTTTCCGGACTCCCGCGCTTTCGGCCCGAACAGCCGCTGTGCGTGCCAGAGATCGGTCCGCGATATCCCGCTCATCGCACCCGCTCCGATCCGCTCGCGACGACCGCCAATCGCTCCGCCATCCACGCCAGCAAGTTTTCATCGCCGGTGATCTTCAATCGTTTGGTTCGCAATGCGCGAGCCACGTCCAACTTATGTTCAGAAAAATCCCGCAAATCCGCGCTCACGAAAGACACCGTCAGGTCCGCGTCATCGGCGATTTCGCTCGAGACCGCGACCCCTTCTTCACTGATGCGATAGACGAAATCACAGTCCGCACGATCGACGACCACCCATTGAATGATCGCCGATTTCGGCACCGCCGGCGTCGTCGCCGCACCGAGCAAAGCGGGCAGCTCCGACGAGAGATAAATATTCGCCTCGAACTCACGCACGGCCCGCACCTCGTTCCTGATCGCGTTTCAACGCGAGCGTCGCGAGCGGCGGTAAAGACAGCGAAATCGAATAAGGCTTGCCGTGCATCGGCACCGCCTCCGCCTCCACCGGCGCATTTTTCACGTCGCTGCCGCCATATTCCGCCGAATCCGTATTCAATATTTCACGATATTTGCCCGGCCCGTCGACGCCGACGCGATATTCGCCGCGAACTTCGGGCGTCATATTGTGCACGAAGAGGATCGAATCTTTTTCGTTCTGCGCACGCCGCAAGATCGACACCGCAACGTTGTGCGTGTCGCGCGAAACCATCTCCATCGAATCCGGGGAGAATTGATCGTCCTTCAACGCCGGCTCGGTCTGATAAAGTTTATTGAGGTCCGCGACCAACTTCGCCGCACCTTGGTGCCGTCCGTTGTGCTCCCGCGCCGCAAAATCCAAACCTTCCTCGGCTTTCCATTCGCCCCGCTGTCCGAACTCTTGGCCCATCATCAATAGTTTGTGGCCCGGATACGACCACATCCACCCGTAGAGCAGCCGCAAATTAGCGAACTTTTGCCAATCATCGCCGGGCATTTTTTCCAGCAGCGACTTTTTCCCGTTCGTCACTTCATCGTGCGACAGCGCGCAGACGTATTTTTCGCTGAAGGCCCACAAGAAGGAATTCGTCAGGCCGTCCATCTCTTTTCGGCCTTCATATCCGCGCTCGAACCAATGGAGCGTGTCGTTCATCCACCCCATGTTCCACTTGAGATCGAAGCCCAGCCCGCCGTCTTTGATCGCGCCGGTGATCTGCGGAAACGCGGTCGACTCCTCGGCGATCTTCATGACGCCGGGATACTTTGCGTCGAGAACTTTATTGACCTGCTGCAAAAATTCGATCGCTTCGAGATTGTGATTTCCGCCCTTGGCATTCGGAACCCACTCACCTTCGTTGCGCGAATAGTCTAAGTACAACATCGAGGCGACCGCATCGGTCCGCACGCCGTCGAGGTGATACTCATCGATCATGTGCAGCAGAGAGCCCATCAAGAATGCGCGCACTTCTTGGCGCCCATAGTTGAAGATCTGCGTGCCCCAGTCTTTGTGCTCACCCTTGCGCGGATCTTCGTGATCGAAGAGGTGGGTTCCATCGAAGGAAGCCAGACCATGTGCGTCGCGCGGAAAATGCGCCGGCACGAAGTCATATAGAACTCCGATATTCGCTTGGTGCATCTTGTCGACGAAATATTTGAAATCGTCGGGCGTCCCGTGGCGCGCGGTCGGTGAATAATATCCGGTGACTTGGTAGCCCCACGAACCGTCGAAGGGATGTTCCGCGAGACCGATCAATTCGATGTGCGAATAATTATGTTCCTTCAAATAAGGAACCAGCTCATCTGCTAATTTTCGATAGTTGAGGAACTCACCCTTCGGGCCCCGTTTCCACGACGGCAGATGCACTTCGCAGGTGCTCACCGCCTGTTTCAACGGATCGGTCTTGGCCCGCATGGCCAGCCAAGTATCGTCGTCCCAAACGTGTGTCGATTTATTGGTGACCGATGCGGTCGCCGGGCGAAGCGAGGTCCGCTGCGCGCAAGGATCGGATTTCCGCACCACCTCGCCGTTCCTTTGCAGAACCTCGAACATATACCGTTCGCCGTCGGGTAATTCGGGGATGAATATTTCGAATACTCCGCTGCCGCTGAGCTCGCGCATCGGATTTCGGCGTCCGTCCCATTCGTTGAAATCACCGACGACGGAGATCCGTTTTGCGTTCGGCGCCCACACGGTGAACGCGAAACCTTTGGTGCCGTTGATCGTCGCTTCCCGTGCACCGAGCAAGCTCGCGGTTTTTTCCAGCGTGCCTTCGCCGAATAAATAGAGCCCGAGGTCATCGACGCTCGGTGGAAATCGATAAGGATCTTCGACTTTCCTGACGAAACCGTCCGCCTCTTTGACCTCGAAGTGATAGCTCAATTTTTTTTGCGCCGGGAGCAGCGTCTCGAACACACCGCCGTCGTGGAGACGATTCATCGGCGTGCGTTGAAAACGTTCTGCCGCTCCGAACGGCGCGACCGTCACCAAAGTCACTTCCTGGACGCCCGGAAACAGCGCTCGCACCGCGGTCGCGCGCTGGCGGCCGGTCACCGCGTGCGCGCCGAGCACCTCGTGCGGATGCGCGTGCTCGTTGTGGGCGAGCTGCGAGATCTCCGCTTGCGAGATCGTCGCCGCGGAAATTTCGGGAAATTTCCCTTTCGACGCCGGTGCATCCGGCATCTTCAGCCGGGCGGCGCCTTCTTTTTTCTTCGTGCGGCCGACCGTCTGCGGCACAAGCTCTGGTGCGCGTCCGGTCCGCCCTGTCGATTTAACGGTCATGACCCTTGGTCCTCATGTGCGGTATCGGGGCCGCGCCGGCCGGGTTGCGAAGAAAGCCCAAAACTTCCGCTGACTCCGGCATCCTGCCGCCTCGTTTTCCCTTTTGTCGAGCCCGCTTCGTCGAACTATCTCCGTCGAACGCCCGATGTCCGACAAAGTCCGAGACAGCATCGCTCGCCTCGACAGTTTTGCCGCTGCATGGTCGAATACCGCGGGGGCATGGTGGGCGAGGTGGAAAATGAGCCGGGCGCACCATCGGCGCCGCTGGCCGTCGAGAGTGGGCCGCTCAAAGTTCGCCGCTTCGGCAACTATACGCTGATCAAAAAGATTGCGACCGGAGGTATGGCCGAAATCTGGTTGGCCACACAGACGGGAATCGCCAATTTCCGGCGCTTCGTGGTCATCAAAAAAATTCTCAGCCACCTCTCGGAGCAAGATTCTTTCGTCCAAATGTTCCTCGATGAGGCGCGTACCTGTTCGCAGCTTCAGCACCCGAATATCGTCCAAATTTATGATTTAGGCCGCGTCGGTTCGACCTATTTCATCGCCATGGAATATATCGGCGGCGAAAATCTCGCCGCTCTCGCGTGGCGCGCGATGAAACGGGGCGCGCCGCTCGCGCCTCAGTATGCCGCACGAATTATCTGTGACGGCTCCAAGGCGCTGCATTATGCGCATCAAATGCGCGGTGCCGACGGCCGCGCGTTGGAGATAGTTCATCGCGACGTCTCGCCGCAAAATATTCTCGTCACCTACGAAGGGGAGGTGAAAGTCGTCGACTTCGGTATCGCCAAAGCCGCGACGAGGTCCGAACAAACGCGCACCGGCATGCTGAAGGGAAAATTCAGCTACATGAGCCCGGAACAATGTATGGGCGCGCCGCTCGACGCGCGCTCCGACGTCTTCGCGCTGGGCATCGTGCTCTACGAGATGGTCACCGGGAAACGTCTCTTCAAGCACGAATCCGAGCTGATGATCCTGGAAATGATCACCCGCCGCAGCGTGGTGCCGCCCTCGCAGGTCATTCCGAATCTCCCGAAAGCTCTGGAAGCGATCATCATGCGTGCGCTCGACAAAGAGCTGAGCACGCGATTTCAGAGCGCACAGGAAATGCAGCTGGCGCTCGAAGAATATTTACGCGCCGAGACTAAAAATATTACCAGCGCCGACCTCGGCACTTTGGTCCGCGCGCTCTTCAGCGACAAAATCGAAGAGAAGCGGAAATTGATCGAAGCGGCCTCGAAAAATGAGCTGGTTTACGGCGCACCCGAAGGCGACGAAGAAAATACCGATCAAAAACAACCTCCGCGGCCCGGCTCCCAAGCGCGCGGCCGGCAAGCTTCTCAGCTCGCGGGGAATATTCAGGGCGGATATTCGGCGCCCGCGGCGATCGCGCGTCTTCAGTCGACGACCTCGCAGATGAGCTCCGGATATTCGTCGGCGGGCTCGATGCCCCACTCCATGCCCGGCGCGATGCCGCCGGGATATCCGGGGTCGCAAGGTGCGGCCTCCCATCCCGGATATCCGCAGCTCACTCCGGGCGGAATATCTTATACAGGATATGCGACCGGTCCCGTGCCGGAGCGCCCGAATTGGGTCGCGCGTCTATTGATCGTGTTCGCGCTGATCGTCATCGGTGTCGCCGCATATATCGTCATCTATACGCGCGCGCCGGCGCCGGTTCCCGTGAAACGCGGACAATTGACGATCGCTTCCAGTCCGCAGGGTGCGCGCGTGTTCGTCGATAGTAAGTTGGTCACCGATTCGACCGGCGTACCCATACTCACTCCGCTGACGGTAAAACAATTAGAGTACGGGCAAACTTATCAGCTGAAATTGGACCTCGAAGGTTACCGTTCTACGGAGCGTCCGATGCTCATGGCCGACGAGTCGAACGGTCGCGAAGTCGGATTTCAGCTCGACCCACTTCCCGGCGAGATCCTCATCGATGTCCGCGGCGAGTCTCCCGAGACCGTAACCATCTATCTCGGCGCCGATCGTATTGGGACGGGTCCGTCATTGCGAAAAAGCTCGGTCGCGGGCCCGGTGAATATTTCCGCCGACGCGCCGGGCCGCAGCTGCACGATGCGTCCCGCAAAATTAGTGCTGCCGCCCGGAAAAATCGAACGTGTCGAATTCGACTGCGTCAAACGCCGCAGCTCGCCGGCGCGTCCACAACCCTCCGACGATCCAAAACGTATCGAGGAGCCGATCGCCGAGTCTCCTCCGTCCGTCGTCAAGGCGCCGGCCGGCGGCTGCACCAGCGATCCTTCGTTGCCGAGCGGATTTTTGACGCTGGAAACGAAACCCTTCGCGGCGATCTATCTCAACGGCAAATATATCGACGAAACGCCGGTCTCCCGCAGATCGATGCCGGCCGGGTGTGTCGAGCTGAAGGCCGTTTCGCATGATAAAACCAAAGAATCGGTGTTCCGGGTGCAGGTTCAGCCGGGCGTGGTGACTGTCTACCGCCACGAATTTTAGAGCCTCCAGGCTCGCCCGTTAACGCTCTGCCAACATATCAACATGTCGGTTGCCCAATGAGCCGAGCGGGCAGAGGCTCGCCACAATGAACGCCGCGTTCTCGCTCTTCTCGCGCCGGCCGAACTATCGCCGTCTGTTTTTCGCGAACATCATCTCGCAGCTCGGCGATTGGTTGACCTACGTCGCGGTCAGCATGCTCGCGCTGGAGCAAGGGAGCGGCGCGCTGGCGGTGGCTTTCGTGCTCATCGGCCACCAATTGCCCCAGGCTATACTCTCTCCTTATGCGGGTGCCTTCGCTGATCGTTTCGATCGCAGAAAAATAATGATCTATGCGACGCGGACTCAATCCGCGCTGACGGTTTTGATGGCGCTCTCCGCGCTCGCCAACTATCTCGTCCTGGTGCAACTATTCCTGGTCGCGAGAATGTCGCTGACCGCTTTCTTCGATACTGCGGAGAGCGCGAGTATTCCGCGTTTGGTGGAAAAAGAAGAGATCAGCTTGGCAAACGCACTCTCCGGCGGAGCGTGGAGCGTGACGTTCGCGACCGGAGTGGCGCTCGGCGGGGTATTGAGCGCGTTCATCGGACCGATCGCCGCCATCGCCGCCGACGCCTTCACCTTCTTCTTTGCTTCGCTGTTGATCGCCAAATTACCGGCGATCGAGCCCGAGCGCACCGGCGCGCCCGCCTCTGGAGTGTTCTTTGAGCTGCGAGCGGCTTGGCGCTACGCGGAAGCTCGCGCCGAGGTTTGGTCCGCCGTGCTCGCCAAAGGACCGATCGCTTTCGCTTCCGGCGCTGCGTGGGTCTACCTGGTCCAAAGATCAGGTCACTCGACTTGGCTCGGTGCAGGTGCGGTGACGCTCGGAATGATGCACGCCATCCGCGCGATCGGGACCGGCCTCGGTCCACTCGGCGCTCTCTCCGCGGAGAATCGCGGTGTGACCTCCCGCGCCATTCTGGACGGCTCCGCGGCGGTGATATTCACCGGCATTGTTCTTTTCGCCCTGTCCGATGGACCAGGTCTCGCGGTTCCCGCCGTTCTTTTGTGGGGAATGGGCACCGGTGCAAATTGGGTCAAAAGTACAGGAATGATTCAAAGTCTCGCGGCGGACGGTTATCGAGGCCGTCTATTCTCCATCGATCTGCTCGCTTCGGCCTTCGGGATGGCCGCCGGCGCTTTGCTCTCTGCAGTGGCGCTCGACAGCGGTGCACCACCATCGTTCGCGCCGATCAGCGGTGTGTTCTTCGCTGCATTATTCTTCTTCACGCTCCGGGTGCTCGCGCGCCGCTTGCAGAATTCGCTCGCCTAAGGGAGAAACAAACTATGTATCGCTCATTGTTACTGACGGTCGCGGTCTCGAGCTTGTGCACCGCGCTTCCCGCACGCGCCGATTTCGAGGGTCAGATCGAAATGAAGATGACCGCGCGCGGAAATACCGGCGTCATGAAAATGTTGGTCGGCAAGCCCGGTATCCGAAATGAGATGGAGTTTCAGACCGGCAATTTTCCCATGAAGATGGTGGTGCTCTTCAAGAAATCCAACCCGGACACGGCGTATACCATCAACGATACCGACAAGACCTACGCCGAGATCGATATGAAAAAGGCGCGCGAGACGCGCACCGATCATAAGTTCACTGCGAAAAAATTAGGCACCGAAAAGATCAACGGCTGGCAGACGGTGCACGCGTTGGTGACCGACGATAAAGGGAACGAAACCGAAGTTTGGACGAACAACGAGATCCTCGATTGGAAGTCCTTCATCAACACGATGACGCAAGGCTCGCCGGCAAACGAAGGCATGATGAAGGCCCTGAAAGACGTCGGCGCCGAGGGATTCTTCGTGAAGTTGATCGGCCGTCAAAAAGGACAGACGACCGACGCGGTGACCATGGAGCTCGTCAAGGCGGACAAGAAAAAATTGCCGGCTTCGACGTTCGAGATTCCGAGTGGGTATAAAAAGGCCGATTCCGTGATGGGTGGGGCGCAACTCCCCCCGGAAATTCAACGACAGCTCATGGAAAAGATGAAGAGCCTCACGCCCGAGCAGCAAGAACAGATGCGTAAGGCACTTCAGGGCCAGGGCCAAAAATAAACTCCTCGAGTAGGACTAGACGGACGCGTGAGCTTGGAGAATCCTAAGTTAGCGTGTCCGGATCGCCTACTTTGCCGATCGGAACGGTGATCGGCGGTTACCGTTTGGATTCCGTGCTGGGCACGGGTGGAATGGGCGCGGTCTATCGCGCAACTCATCTTCGGCTGAAAAGAAGAGCTGCGGTCAAAGTTCTCTCCGAAGCGCTCACCGGGGATCCAACTTACGTCTCCCGATTCTTTCAGGAAGCGCGCGTCGTCAACGAAGTCGGCCACCCGAATATCATTGATATCGTCGATTTCATCGAAGGCGAGGGCCTTCCGAAACGCGTCGCGTATGTGATGGAGCTGGTGGAAGGGCCACCGCTCGCCAAAGTATTGGCGAACCAGCCGCTGACCACGCGCCAGACGCTGAATATTACGCTGCAGCTGCTCGACGCTTTATCCGCAGTTCACCGCATCAACGTGGTGCACCGCGATCTGAAACCAGACAATATTCTCGTCGTCGGTTCGCTCGATACTGATCTTTCGGCCAGGCCGGCGATCAAAGTGCTCGACTTCGGCATCGCCAAAGTCACCGACCCTTCGGCATCGCACCGCACGAACACCGGGATGATGTTGGGGACGCCCGCATATATGGCGCCCGAACAAGCTGCGGGTGAATCGGTGTCCCCGGGGACAGATATTTATGCGGTCGGTGAGCTGCTCTACGAAATGTTGGCGGGAGAGAGACTATTCACCGGCCAAAACATGAAAATTCTTCGGGCGAAAGTTCAAGAAACTCCGCCCGCGGTCCACTTGCCGTCGGAGACGCCGTTCCGTGAACGCCTCGCCGCAGCGATCTCCGCTTGTATCGTGCCCGAACAGACCCACCGGCCTTCGATCGAAGAGCTCTCCGCGGAAATTCGCGCGATCTTGGCGCTGGTCTCTCCGGCGAACGAACACCGGGCGCACGCGGCGCGTCCGGCGCCTCGGTTTACTCCCGAACAGGCGCCCTCGCTCTATCAGCAGACGCTCGTCCCGCCGGCGCACTCTGAAATTGCGCCGCGTGAAGCGAAGAGCCGCCTGTTCGCTTGGGCAGGTATCGCTTTGATGGTCATCGCCTGCGGTGTGCTCGGCGCGGTCGTCTATCAACGGCAAACGGCGCCGGTGATGCTCACCTTCCCTGAGCCGAAACGCGCGGTGCTCACCGAGCCCCGCGACGCGCCGAAAGAACGAGCGCCCGAAGCCGAAACCGAGGCGCAGATCGAGGCGCTGAAGGCCGAGCCTGTGCAACCGCTCGTCGAGGAGCCGGAGCCGAAAAAGGAGCAGACGGACTCTCCGAAGAAGCGGCCGGCGAGAGTGAAAGACAAAGACGACGAGGTCGATGAAGGCCCGTTGAAAAAAGGTGAGTTCCCATCATGGTGAGGCTCGGAGCTGCGCTCGTCTTGGCCCTCGTTTGTTTCGCCGGCGTCGCTTACGCGGACGGCGGAAAATCCGAATTCGAGAAGGCGCTGAAATATTCGCGCGCGGGTGAGTACGAAGCAGCGCTTCCGCTATTTCAGCGCGCGTATGAGCTCTCCAAACACCGTCCTTCGACGATCTTGGCGCTGGCGCAGTGTGAACGCGAGCTGAAGATGTACGACGAAGCGATCCAACATTTTCGCGAATATTTGGGAGCGACGCCCCCGCCCAAAGACGCGCCGAAAATTCAGGAGACGATCGCGCTTCTCGAAGATATCCGCGCTGAGGAAAAAGCTCGGGCGGAAAAAGCAGCGCTCGCGGAAGCACAAAAGCCGGTGCTCTCTATCGAGCCGGCACCACCGAAAAAGGTCGAGGAGCCTCCGAAGCTCGCCGCACAACCGGCGAAAGATCCGGATCCGAAATTAGTCGTCACCACTCAGCCTCCGGACGACGACGATACTATCTTCGAGAGCCCTATTTTTTGGATCGTGACCGGGGTGGTGGTCGTCGGGGGAGCGATCGGCGCGGGCATCGCGCTCTCCGGCACGAAAGAAGCATACGGTGGCACGACCGATGCGATCCTTTGAGATAACGACGCCGCTCCTCTTCGCGGCCCTCTGTTTTGCGACGGGTTGTATGAAGGATCCGACGCAGCTGGTGGTGCGCGTCGACTCCAACTTCGATATTCCCGCCGAGCTCGATACCGTTCGTGCCACGGTGCGCGACGGCGCGGGAAATATCACCACAACGCGTGATTTTCCGCTCGGCTCACCGGCCAATATTCCCTTCTCCTTCGGCGTCGCTCATCGAGGCGGAGACCTCGCCGTGGCGGTGGAAATCGAAGCGCGAAAAGGTGACCAAGGAATATTCACCCGGCGCTCGAAGACGAATTTCGTCGAAGACAAGACGCTGCTCCTTCCGGTCTATCTCGCGGAACACTGCCTCTCGGTCACCTGCGAAGCGAATTATTCGTGCACTCAAAATGGCTGCGAGTCGGACGAAGTCGCAAATCTTCGCGAAATAGATCCCGGCGATGAAGTGAACTTGGATCGCGACGCAGGAATTCCCGCGGAAATTCCGGACGGCGGAGATCCGAATAAAGGTGGAATCATCGTCGCTCCGTTGACCGGCCTGCGCACGCGCGAAAATGGCACGCGCACGGCGACCTTCACCGTGACGCTCGATCGCGAGCCGCTTTCCTATGTGGCCATCGAGCTGTCGACCAGCGATCCGAACGAAGGTGTGGTCGACGTTTCTATGCTCACCTTCACGCCGCTCGACTGGAATATTCCTAAAGAAGTCATCGTGCGCGGTTTGGACGACACCTTCCACGACGGTGACAAAACCTTCTTCATTCGGACGGCGCCTGCGGTCAGCGGTGAGTCGCTCTATCGAGACGTCGACGCGGCGGACGTCGAGGTGACGAACGAGGACGACGATGTTGTTTCCATCGAGCTGATCGGAAGTACAGGTCTGTCGACGACCGAACGCGGGACCTCGGCGACCTTCCAAGCCCGGCTCACCTCCGAGCCGACTGCGGACGTGGTACTCTCGATATCGAGCAGTGACGAAAGTGAAGGCCGCGTGTTGACGCCCGAGCGGACGATCACCCCGGAAGAGTGGACGGATACTTTCGAAATTACCGTCGAAGGTGTGGACGACGACGAGCCGGACCGCGCCCAAATCTATCAAGTGCGGATCGACCCCTCGGCCAGCGCGGATGCGGACTATCAAATGTTGCCGGTGATCGAGGTCGCCGTGACGAATGCGGATAACGAAACACCCGGGATCACCGTGACACCCTCGAGCGGCTTGCTCACCGGCGAAGACGGCGCCGCCGCTACTTTTACGGTGGTGCTCAATACGCGGCCGAGCAGCGCGGTGCGGATCGAATTCGAAAGCGATAACCTGGCCGAAGGGACAGTAAATCCAAGGGAGCTCGATTTCGACACGAATAATTGGGAGGCCGAGCAGGTCGTCGAAATCACCGGCGTGGATGATGAAATTGCAGACGGTGACGTCGCTTTTACCGTCGTTTCTCCGGTCGCGACCAGCAACGACGCGGACTATGGCGGCATGGAGGTCGCGGACGTCGGCGTGCTCAATCGTGATGACGACCTGCCCGGAATAACAGTCGAGCCGCTCGCAGGTTTGGTGACTACCGAGGCCGGAGGCACCGCCTTCTTCGAGGTTCGGCTCAACAGCGAGCCGGCCGCGGACGTACAAATCGCGGTGATGTCGAGCGATGAAACTGAAGCGAGCATCGGTTCCGCGAGCCTCACTTTTACCGCGGCAAATTGGAGCCGTCCGCAGCGGGTGACGCTCACCGGTGCGAATGACGAGATCGAGGACGGCGCGGTCGCCTATTTCGTGGTGCTCGGCCCGGTGAGCTCGACTGATCCAAAGTACAGTGCCCTCAATCCCGTGGACGTGATGGCCACGAACGCCGACGACGACGCTGCGGGCGTCACCGTCGCGCCGATACTCCTCGAGACGGCCGAGGCGGTGAGGCTCCCGGCGAGCTTCGTCGTGTTTCTCAACACCGAGCCGACTTCGAACGTGACGATCGGGCTCACTTCGAGTGACGTGTCCGAGGGGACAGTGAGCCCGGCGATGCTCACCTTCACGACGGCGAATTGGGATATGCCGCAGACGGTCTTGGTCACCGGAGTGAACGATGCTGTCGACGACGGCGACGTACAGTATCAGATCGTCACCGGCGCGGCGGTGAGCTCCGATCCCGAATATTCCAATTTGGCCGTGGTCGATATTTCCGCGCTGAATATCGACGATGACACGGCACAAATTCTGGTGATGCCGACCTCTGGTTTACAAACCGGGGAAACTTCCGGAACGGCCACATTTTCGCTGCGATTGAGCTCGGAGCCGACCGCCGACGTGACTTTGCCGCTTTCTTCTTCGGACACCAGCGAGGGCACCGTGTCGGCTCCGCAACACGTGTTCAATAGTATGAATTGGTCGATGCCGGTGACGATCACTATCCGCGGGGTGGACGATATGATCGACGATGGCGACGTCGCGTACACGATCGTGACCGCAGCGGCCAGCAGCGCCGACAACTCATACAACGACCTGAATCCGCCGAACGTCGCGGTGACGAACACCGACGATGATCAGGCCGGAATTACTGTGCTCGGAGGGCTCGTCGACGAAACTCGGGAGACCGGCAGCCAAGCCACTTATTCTTTGTTCCTCAATTCGCAGCCGACCGCGAACGTGACCCTGACCTTCAACGTTACTCCGGCCGAGGCAACTATCTCGGGACCGATCGTCTTCACGCCGGCCGACTGGAACATGGCGCACGATCTGGTGATCACCGGCGCGGACGACAACGTGCTCGACGGCGACGTCGAATATATCGTCGCTGGACAGCCGGTGATGAGCACGGACGCGGTTTATGCCGCAATGGCGCCGCCCGATTTTGTGCTGCAAAGTATCGACGACGGCGCGTTACCGCCGACGCTGATTGCTTCGGTCAGCGGTGCCGTCCCGGGCTTGCGCACGGACTCGCCGGCGATCTCCGAAGACGGGCGCATCCTCACTTTTGTTTCCCGGGAAGGGCTTGAGGCCTCCGATCTCAACAATTTCAGCGATATCTATCTGTTCGAACGTGCCTCCCAGACGACGACGCGCGTTTCGAGCGCCCCGGTGGCCGCTGTCGAACCCGACGGCGAAAGTATAGACCCGGCCATTTCCGCCGACGGGCGTTACGTCGTCTACTCCACCGCCGCGACGAATTTTGACTTGAGCATCAGCGATACCAACGGCGTCCCCGATATTATTTTCTACGATCGGGTCGCCAACCTCTACCGATTGATGTCCTACAATTCGTCGGGCGTCGGCGATCAGGCTTCCAGCCAGCCGAATATTTCCGCGACCGGAGACTATGTCGTCTTCGCCTCGCAATACCAATTCAGCGGAATGGATGTCGGCGCTTGTGTCTTTGTCCGCGAGGTCAGCGGGGGGGCTCCGGCCATCCAGGCGGCGGGTTTCGCGGCCGGAGATTGTTTTCAGCCTTCGATCTCCTCGGACGGCCAGTGGGTGGTCTTCGCGACCGGTGCCCGCTCCGAAAGCGCGGTTTTTCTCTATGACCTCCAGAATTCCGTTCAGACCGAGCTCGCTCCGACGTACGGCCCGCGGCATAGTCCCGGAATATCTCCCGACGGAAATTACATCTGGTTCAGCTCGACGAATAATCAAGCGATCACCCAGGTGCACCGCCTGCACCGTCCGTCGGGCGCGATCGAAGTGGTGAGCACCAATATGGCGAATATGCCGGCCGACGCCGACGCAGACCACGCTGATCTCTCGGACAACGGAAATTTTGTGGCGTTCCTTTCTTCGGCCGGAAACTTGGGGTCCCCTTCTTCGACGAACGCGCTGTACCTCCGCGATCATCTAGCTTCGACGATCTCTCAGCGGGCGCCGCAGAGCGACGCGGACCCAAGTATCTCGGGTAATGGGCGATTCGTGGTGTATGTGGGCCCAAGCGCGGGGACTGGGATCGATCTCTACCTTGTCTCGAGATAGTTATTTTCCGGCGATAGTCATTCGGCTGACTCGGAAGGTCGGCGTTGCGATCGCCGAACGCAGGGCCAAGTCGTCACCGACCGCATCGATCCGTTTCCACAGCTCGAGGAAATTGAGGCTGATGGTGATTTCGCCGACGGGAAATACTTTTTCTCCGCGTTCGATCCAAAACCCCTCGGCGCCGCGGCTGAAATCTCCGGTGACCGCGTTGAATCCGAAACCCATCATGGAAGTGACGTAGAGCCCGCGCTCTACGCCGCCTACAATTTCTTCGGGTTTCGATTTTCCGGGCTCCAAGGTGAAATTCGTGGGAGAAACCGTCGGCCGCGAGCCGATACCTCTCGCCGCGCTGCCCGTGCTCTCGCGGCCCAATTTCCGCGCCGAATAGGTATCGAAGAGAAACGTTTTCAATACTCCATTTTCGACGACGGTATTTTTTCTCGAAGGCAAACCTTCACCGTCGAAAGGACGCGACGCGGGGCCGCGCGGAATCAACGGGTCGTCGGTGATGGTCACCAGCGGGCTGGCAATCTCCTGGCCTTCGCGGTCCAGCAAATACGACGAGCGCTGATAGATCGCCTGTCCGGTGGCGCAGGAAAATAGCAGCGACAAAAGCGCGCGGCCGACCTCCGGATCGAACACCACCGGGACTTCGCAAGTTTCGACTTTGCGCGCGCCCAGCTTGGCCACCGTACGTTGCGCCGCAATTTTTCCGACCTCTTCTTCGGGCATCAGCGCATTCACGAAACGGCGCGAGTCCCAATAATATCCGGTCCGCTTCTTCCCGCCCTCATCGTCGGCGACGGGGTTCACGTTGAGCGAACAGTGGCTCCCCCGATACCCGCCCGAAAAACCTCCGCTGGTCACCAGAGCGACGGCGGAGATACTTCGCGCAAAGGTCGCACCTTCGCTGTTGGATATTCTTTTGTCGGCGTCACGCGCGCTGGTTTCGGCGCGAATTGCGCGGCGGGTGGCTTCTTTGGCGTCGATCGTTTCGCTCTCGGGATCATAAAGATCGAGCTGCGGCGGCGAACGTTCGAGGAGCGAAGGTTCCGGCGGCAAAGAGAGTGGATCGCGCTCTGAGAGGCGCGCCAATTCGAGCGCATCGTCGACGAGCGCGTCGAGCCCGGCCGGCGTCGGATCGCTCGTATAGGTCATGGCCGAGCGACCATCGATGATCACCCGCAGGCCGAGCGCGTGGCTGCCTGCTTCTTCGATCAGCTCCGGTTCACCGAGTCGAACTTTCGCGCTGAGATCGCGCGAGTCCCGGGCGATGACTTCGGCGACGTCGGCACCCCCTTTGGTGGCGCGGCCGACGACCCGTTCGCCGAGCTCGATCAGTTTTTTTACACCCTGATCCACAGATCAGCCTCCCACTTTCGTGCCGCCGACGGTGATGCTCGCGATCCGCGTCGTCGGGCATCCGACGCCCACCGGCACCGACTGACCTTCTTTTCCGCAAACCCAAATTCCGTCCGAGATTTCCACATCCCCGGCCAACATATCGACCCGCCGTAATACTTCGGGTCCATTTCCGATCAGATTTACACCTTTGAGCGGCGCCGTAATTTTTCCGTCCTCGATCAAATATCCTTCGGTCAGCGAAAATACGAAGTCACCATTGGCGATATTCACCTGACCACCGGAGAATTTTTTGGCGAATATTCCTTTTTTCACGCTGGCGACGATCTCCTCTGGAGTGTGAGGTCCGCCGAGCATCATGGTGTTCGTCATCCGAGGCATCGGGGCGCAGCGGAAACTCTCCCGCCGTCCGCTGCCGCTCTTCGTTTTGAAGAATTTCGCGCTGTGGCGATCCTGCAAATATCCGCGCAAAACTCCATTTTCAATCAACGAAGAGGATTGCGGCGCGCAACCTTCGTCATCGATGTTGATACTTCCGCGCGCGTTTGCGTACGACGGATCGTCGACCACCGTGACCAATTCGCTGGCGACAACTTGGCCGATTTGATCGGTATAGTTCGAGGTCCGTTTCCGGTTGAAGTCCGCTTCCAATCCATGACCGACCGCTTCGTGAAGCAATATTCCGCTGTCGCCGGCTGCGAGGACCACCGGCATTTCGCCCGCGGGTGCATCGATGGCGTGCAACATGGCGATGGCGATCCGCGCGGCTTCCCGCCCATGATCTTCGGGCTTGCGGCCCTGCTGGAGAAAATATTCGAAGCCGATCCGGCCTCCGCCTCCGCTCGAGCCCGCTTGCCGCAACTTGCCTTCTTCGGCGATCGCCCGGACGCCGATGCGCAACATCGGCTGGCGGTCGTGCACGAATACTCCGTCGCTGGTGGCGATCAATATTTCCTTATACTCTTCGGAAAATGAGGCTTCGACGCGCGTAATTCGTGGGTCATAGGCGCGCGCGGCTTTATCTGCGCGCTGGAGGAGCGCCCGTTTCGCTTCACCGGAGAGGTCCAACGATAGTTGCCCGATCTCGTATCGATTCGCTTGGCCGGCTCGCGTCGCAACTCTCTGCGGAGGTGCTGCATTTCCCGAAGCGATCTGCGCGGCGATCAGGGCCGCACGTTTCATCGCTTCCGGCGTCAGCTCTTCGGTATATGCATATCCGGTCGCGTCCTGGCGCTGCACGCGGACGCCGAGGCCCATGGTGACCCCGCGATTTGCCGATTTTAGAATACCCTCTTCATAAGCGAGGCTTCCGGAAGCGCGATATTCGAAAAATAGGTCGGCATATTCGCCGCCGCAGGAGAGCGCATTTTCCAAGAGGCGCGCCGCGACGACTTCATCGACCGGAGAGCTTCCATTCGCTGCGAATGGAGCGCGATATCGAGTCATGTGCGAAGACTAGCATATTTCGCGGACAACGATTCCAAGAGCTGGACTCCGCGGATCGACCGGACGCCGTGCCAGGAACAATCATCTCCCGAGACGAGCTCGACGGCGGTGGCCGGAAGAATCCGCTGAATTTCATCGCGGTCGCGTTCTCTGAATCGATATGGTTCATCCGGTAAAAGAACCAGGTCGGAGTTTCTCCGCGAAAGGTCCTCCAACGTCGTCGTTGGATATCTATCGGCCGCCTCCGCGTAGACATTTTCGCCGCCCGCGCGGCAGATCAGGTCGGAGACATAGGTATCTCGGGCGACCGTCATCCACGGTTCCCGCCAAATGAGATAACTGAAGCGGAATTTCTCGCGCGGCCTCGACGTCAGACTATCGAGCGCATCCTCGAGCTCGGCGGCACGAGCCTCCGCGATCGGCCGTGTCTCCGTGCGTGCTCCGATATGGCGCAACACCGCGGGAACCTCCAGCACCGTGCGAGGAAAACTGACGTCGAGCTCCACCTTCTTCTCGAGCGCGGCAAAAGCCTCCTTCGTGTTCTCCTCTTCGTTCATGAAGACCAGGTCGGGCTGAAGCGCGAGGATCGCCTCGATATCGGGAGTTTTTGTTCCGCCGACTTTTGCCAGCGTGCGGGTCACGGCGCGTGGATGGATGCAGTATCTCGTGATCCCCACGAGTGATTGCGCCAGCCCGAAATCGATCAACGTTTCGGTGATCGACGGACAGAGGGAGACGATCCGCACCGCGCGACATTAACCAAGGCGCACGCTTGCGGGAAGTGTCGCGCTCGCGTAAGCGGATCATAAATCTATGAGTCGGTTTCGCCGAATTTGTATATTTTGCGGCTCGAGCCCGGGCGAAGATCCGGAATACATGGAAATTGCCCGCGCCATGGGTGCTTTGCTCGCGGAGCGGAAAATCGCGCTGGTTTACGGCGGCGCAAAAGTGGGTTTGATGGGCGCCGTCGCCGACGCGGTGCTCGCTGCCGGCGGAGAAGCGTTCGGCGTCATTCCCATGCGGCTGATGAATCGCGAAGTGGCGCATGACAAGCTGACCGAGCTGTTCGTCGTCGAAAGTATGCACGCGCGAAAGACGATGATGGCGCATTTGTCGGACGCTTTTATCGCCATGCCGGGCGGGTGGGGTACGCTCGAAGAAATATTCGAGATCACCACTTGGACGCAGCTCGGATATCACCAAAAGCCGATCGGGATGTTGAACGCCAAAGGCTATTATTCGCGGATCATCGAATTCATCGGTCATGCCGCGAAAGAAGGTTTCCTCAAACCAGAACACCGCGGAATCATCAAATTCGCCGATGAGCCGGCTGCGCTCCTCGATAGTTTGGAGAACGCCTGGGTTCCAGCCCAGCCGCGATACATGGATAAACCGTGAGTGGGACGTATCGGGTCCGCGGCCTGGAGCTCGCGTATCATACGTGGGGCGAGGCGTCGCGACCGGCGATCGTTCTTCTCCACGGCTACCAAGATCATGGTCTGAGTTATTCGCGCGTCGCGAATCAATTGGCGGATGAATATTATTTGATCGCGCCCGACCTCCGCGGACACGGTCGCTCCGGGTGGGTCGGCGACGGCGGTGAATATTATTTTTATGACTATGTCCACGATGTCTTGCGGTTGGTCGAGCACCTCGAGCTCCAGACCCTGGCGCTCGTCGGTCATTCCATGGGCGGAAATGTCGCGACCTTCACCAGCTCGCTCTTGAAGGAGCGGGTGACTTCCGTGGTGCTGCTCGAAGGAATGGGGTTCGAGCCGCACAATCTGGCGGATACGGTGAATCGGCTGGTGCGCTGGTCGTCGACTCTGAAACGCGAAGAGATCGATGGCGATCGCGCTCAGCGCAAACTGTCTCGGCAACGGATGAAAGATCTGGATGAAGCCTCGGAGAGATTGCGCCGATATAATTCCCGACTCACCCCGGAACATGCGCTCGAGCTCGCCCATACTTTCGCGGAGCCCGCGCCCGACGGCGACGGCGTGATGTGGCGCTTCGATCCGCTGCACAAAACGCCCTCTGCGAAACCGTATGTGCTCGAGGAGGCCTCGGCGATCTGGAGCGCGCTGTCGATGCCGGTGTTGTCGCTCTATGGAAGTGAGAGTCCGTGGTTTCCGACTGATCTCGGGAATCGTCTCGCGCGTATGAAGGATGTGCGTTCCGGGATCGTCGAAGGTGCAGGACACAATATCCACCACGATCGCGCGGACGTTCTTGCGCGGGCGATCCGCGCGCATCTGTCCGAGCCCAACGGCGCATTTCCGCAGGGGATTCGGGCCGGTTTTCCCCCTCTGTTGGAGACACAAAACCCGCGGTAACCTCCGCGGCGTCCTGGGCATAAGTATGCTCGAAGCGAGCGCCATCCGCGCCTCGCAAAAGGAGAAGTAGGCACCCATATGAAGATCAATAAGACCGTCAAAGGTATCGCCTTTGGAACCTCTCTCGCTGCGTTCGTGACGCTCGGTGTCCCGGCCGTCAGCTCCGCAGGTAATCTGCTCGGAGATCACGCTCAACAAGTCGGCGACAAGAAGAAGGACGACAAAAAGGGCGATAAGAAGAAAGACGACAAGAAGAAGGACGATAAGAAGGAAGGCGAGGGCGCTTGCGGCGAAGGCAAGTGTGGTGAAGGACAGTGCGGCGGCGATAAGGGCGACAAAGACGGCGACAAATAACTTCTCCTTTCGATGAGTGACCGCCCCCGAATAAAAAGGGGGTGGTCAATTTCCCATGAAGAGCTTGTTTCGCGTCGGACTTGGATATCGTCGGGTGCTCCACGATCCGATGATGTCGGTCGACGCAGCAAAAATAGATTTCGTCGAAATCGCTCCCGAAAACTATTTCGGGCTCGGTGGCCGCTGGAAGCGCCGCCTCGACGCCGTAAAAAATAAATGGCCGATCATCACCCACGGTCTCGCTTTGTCGCTCGGCGGCACCGACCCCTTGAACGGCGAGCTGATCGCGGCGAACGCGGCGATGGCGGAGCACGTCGGCTCACCCTGGCACTCCGATCACTTATGTTGGTCGGCGTCGGGAGATAGTCACCTCCACGAATTATTGCCGGTAGAATTCACCTCCGCTTCGGTCGCGCGCACCGTGGAACGGATCCGGAGCGTGCAGGCGGAGCTTCCGGTTCCCTTCGCCATCGAAAATGTCTCTGCTTACGGGCGCCGCACGGAAGACACCATGGACGAACCGGAGTTCATCCGCGAGTTGGTGGAACGTTCGGGCTGCAAACTATTGCTCGACGTCAACAATATCTACGTCAATTCCACGAATTTCGGGCACGACCCCTTCGATTATCTGCGCCGTTTTCCGTGCGAAGCCGCGACGCAGATTCATGTCGCCGGATTTTTCCGCGAGCCGGACGGGCTCTTGATCGACACCCACGGTGAAGCGATCGCCGATCCGGTCTGGCCGCTGCTCGAAGAAGCGCTCAGGAGAACCGGTCCGGTACCCGTACTCCTGGAGCGCGACTTCAATTTCCCGGAATTTTCGGAGCTGCTCCGCGAGCTCGACCTCATCCGTGGGATTGGAGCCCGGCTCTATGAGTGAAGCGGAGCTCACCGACTATCTGCTCAGAAAAGAGCCGGGTGTGCTGCCGCCTCTTGCGCGTGCAGAGACGTATCGTCGTTTGGTACGCTCGAATTTGTCGACCGTACTCACGAACGCTTTTCCCGACGTGCGCGAACAATTCGGAGAAGCTCGTTTCCAAGAGCTGTGCGGGCAATTCCTGGAAGAAGGTGGACCGAGCACACCGTTTTATCGCGATATTCCCGGCGACCTGGTCCTTTGGGCAGGTACGAGAGAACATCCGCTAGCTTCCGCGCTTCAAGAGGAGTGGCTGGAGATCGTCGCCGCGCGACATCCCGCGGAGCTCGATACGCTCGAGCCGATCCCTCGGCCGCTGATTCGCCCGAATCCCACGATGCAGATCGGTGTCTTTACGCGGGACGAAGGGGAGGGGCCGCTGGCCCACTTGTTTTGGCGCCGGCCGAAGAATGACGAGACCGAGCTGCACCGTACCGGCCTGCTCCTGGCGCGCGCGCTGGCGTATGCCGCGGAAGAGCCGGCGTCTGCCGAGGTGCTCGCGGATCGTTTGGCCGCCGAGACTCCGCAGCTCACGCGCGAGGCGATCTTCGACGCGCTCAGCGCGCTGGAAAAAGAGCTCCGGGAACGCGAGGGCATTTTATAGTTGGTCGCGGCAGCCCATTACGCGATCTCCGTCGATCCACAGCTGGCGACGATCACCGCCACCATTTGTGCGGCGTCCGGCGTTCTTCCCGACCTGGAATCGGCGGCGCGTTTTCCAGAAAAATACTCCAGAGAAAAATCGATTCCCGGGAAACCAAATTGTCGTTTGGTGCGCGCGGATATTCGCCGCGCCGCGGAAGAGGAAGACGATTCGCGGCGAGCCCGGCGGGTGGGAAAGGATTACGTGCTCTCCACCGACCTCTTCATGTTTCGTCCGCGCGGAGGTTGGGAAGAGGGCACGCAGCTCACGGCGAATTTCGCGCTGCCCGCGAATATTTCTGCGCTCGTCCCTTGGGCAAAAATATCCGCGCAAAAATATTCGGTTCCCCACAATATTTTCCAGCTCCAATCGTTGTTCATGCTCGGGCCGACGCGCCCATGGACGTTGAAGATCGACGATCTCGTGTTGGAGGTGGCGGTCCTCGGCGTGCCGGTGAAAACGACGCGTGAAGGAATCGAACGTTGGTTGCGCGGAGCAGGCCGAGCCTTGCTTCAGCTGTACGGAGAGACACCTGTACCGAAGATCATGGTCCTAATCCAAGCCGTGCGCGGCAGAGGTGTCGAATTCGGCGTCGTCTATCGCGGTGGCGGGCCGACGGCGATGTTTTTCCTCGGACGAGATACGCCCGATCCGGATCTCTCGGGTGAATGGGTTGCGGTTCATGAGCTGAGCCACTTCGTGTTGCCCTTCGTCTCGCGCGACCAAGCGTGGCTCTCGGAAGGTTTCGCCAGTTATTATCAAAATATTCTGCGCGTCCGGGCAGGGATGCTCACCGAGGAAGAAGCGTGGAAAAATTTGCACGAGGGCTTCGAGCGCGGGCGAAAGGAGGCCGGCGAGCTCACTTTGCGCGAAGCCTGCGAACGCATGCACCTGGACCGGCGTTACATGCAGGTCTATTGGAGCGGTGCGGCGGTCGCACTTTTGCTCGATGTTGCTCTTCGTACACAGCGCACGAAACCGTCCTCTTTGGACGAAGTCTTGCGCGGGTTGCGAAGCTCCGCTCCCGAGACCGGACGTGAGTACAGCGCCGAAGAAATCGGGAAAAAGCTCGACGAGGTCGCCCAAAACAAGCTGGCGTCGGAGCTCTTCGCCAAGTACGAGGGCACGGCCTCGTTTCCTGATCTGACGGCCACAACTCGCGCGCTCGGCCTTCGCTTTGTGCGGGGTTTGGTCGAGCTCGATGACCGCGCTCCGCTCGCCGAAGTGCGAAAAGCGATCGTCGCGCCGCACGATGCCCGGTGATATTCTCGACGCGTGCGCTCGCTCCTCCTCTCCTGTGCCTGCGCGTTCCTATTTTTCGCGTTGACGGGCTGCATCCTCTCGGACCTCGATCTCTCGGGCAAAACTTGCCCCTGCTCCGGCGGCTACGTTTGCGACACGGCGAAAAATATCTGCGTGCGCACGATCGCTGCGAACGACGCGGAGGTCACCGACACAAACACGAATCCCACCGGGGATGCACAGACGAATTCCGATGCGAGTGAAGAGCCCCTCGACGCCGGCCCTCAGGCCGATGCAGACGCCGGCGGAATTCCGTCGAGCTGCACGCTCGACAGCGACTGCAACGACGCCGCCTATATCTGCGAAGCGATGACCTGTATCCGTGGCTGCGGAGTCGTCGGTGGGATAACCTGTCCTCAAGGACAGGTTTGTAATCCAAATAACCGCCGCTGTATCACCGGCGAGCTGCCGCTCGGCTCGGACTGCACGATCAACGGACAGTGTGCGGACGGATATTGTTTGAACGTCACGACCTCTTCGGCCGCCGGAAATCAAAAATTCTGTTCTGTTCCTTGCTCGGCGACGACGGATTGCCCGCTCAACCTTTCCTGCCTCAATCTCGGAGGCATCGCGTTCTGTATGCGTGAGAGCGCGTACGCTCCCCCCGGAAACTTCGATAGTCCGCCGGGAGCCGCGTGCGAAGGGTCGACGAATACTTGCCAAGGCCGCACGTGTAATCTCGATACTTTGGAGTGTGTCCAACGCTGCACGCGCGAATCGGACTGCGCTGGGTTCGGAGATAATTGTTGGACCTGGGCCGAAGGGAGTTACTCGGGAATTTGTTTTCTCCCGAACGGTGCGACGGCGGCCGTCGGTGCGGCGTGTGGCAGCGATACGCAGTGTTTCAGCGGCGTGTGCAATCGTTATCAGAGTGTCTGTGCGGGACACTGCTGCACCGAAGCGGACTGCGCCGTGAGTGAAACCTGCGCGATCTACGATATTACGCCGGCGGTCCCAGTAAAGATTTGCCGCCCCAGGGCGGTCACCGGGATGAGCCCGCTCGGGGCGAGCTGCACCACGGATTTGGACTGTGAATCGGAAGTTTGTGCCCCGGCAAATAGCGATGGATCGGGCGCGAAGAAATGTTCGTTGCTCTGCTGTGAACCTTCCGATTGCACAGTGCTGCCGAACGGTGGACTCTGTTGGCCGGTCGCCGGTGCATTAGCCGGTACAGTCACCGGAAAATGTTTGCCGCAATGACCTGTAATTATGTCGGTGAAAGCTCTCAAAGCTGAGTGCGCGATCGTCGAGCCGCTGGAGCTCGGGGCGAGAGCTCCGAAAAAGTCGGTTGCGAAATTCGCTCAGCCCGAAGCACCTTCGCCGCCCATCCCGGCCGAGGTGAAGGTCGATGCGAAGAGCCTGAAGACGAAGAGCGAGCTCCTCAAAATATTGGCCTCGATCGTTCAGCTCCGCGAAAAAGGCCGGCGCGTCGCCTTGGTTTTCGATATCGACAACACGCTGATGGATACGCGGCACCGCACGCTCGGCGCTGCGACCTCTTTCCAATATGCTGGGAAAAATCCGCTGGCCCACGCGACGGTCGACACCGTCCACTACCGGCCGGAAGATACCTGCAAAAAATTAGGTCTCGAAGATCCCGAAGCGGTCGCTGCGTTCTGCCAACATTTCGGCTCCTATTTCTGGACCGGCCCGAACTTGGCGCTCGATCGCCCCATCGACGGCGTGGTGACCTTCGCCAAGCTGGCGCGTGAGCTGGGAGCCGAGCTGTACTTTGTGACAGGTCGAACGACGGACTTCCGCAAGGAAACCACAGCACAGTTAGAGGCGGCGGGGATCGCACCGGAGAGCTTCGCGCACCTGATCATGAAGTCGCCGGTACGCGATGAAGCGGGACGCCTGGAACAAACCGAAGTTTTCAAAGCGCGCGAGCTCAAAAAGATCGCCCGCGACAAAGTCGCCATCGCCGGCTTCGTGACCGAAGGCGCGCGGGATATGTGTTATCTGCAAAAACACGCTCCCGACGTGAAACGATTTCTCTTTTTGGAATTTCCGATCGACGAGCCCGGATATTCCGTCGCCTCGCAGCGGACGACATTCCTGCCGCTCGAGCTCTCACTGCCCTCGCGCGAAGAAATACTCGCGCGTTGTGAGGCGAAAAAGAGATGATCCGCCGGTTGCCCGTTCCCGACGAGGAAGAGGTCCGCAGTTTGCTCGAAGAGCTGGCGGGCACTCGCGATCCGCGCGCTTTATGGCCGAGAATTACGGAAATCGTCGCCCGGAAAGAACCTAAATTACTTCTCCAATTCGCGCTGGGTATCGAAAATGAGGCTTCGCGTTTCAGCGCCAATCCTTGGGTTGCGGAGAGCACGCTCGACGAAATCGAACGCGTGTTAGCGCTGACTCCGGGATATGCGAACGCCGAAGTATTGACGAAAATATTGCGAATTCCCCGCGGGAAGCTCAGTAATAAAGATGAATACGCGCGAATTCGCTTCGCGGCCTCGCTCTTGGCTTCGGCGCAAGACCGCGAAGTGATGTTGCGGACCTTGGGCGAACGTACGCTCGACGAAGTGACCGACGAGCTGTTCGCCTGTTGGCTGCAAGAAGCGGTCGTCCGCGGTGACGAGCTGGAAGCAGAGCCGCGGGCGCGCGAATTGTGGCGCCGATTGAAGGCGCGAAATCATCCGCTCTCGGCGTTGCCGCTGATGCTCGACGAGCTGGAGCTCGGCCTGCGCGGTTATGTTCCTCGATATGAGCTCCATACTTCGCGCGTCGCGCCGCCTCGCCGTCCCTCTCGGCCTCCGCGCCGCCCGCGTCTGGTGCACGATCGCGACGGAGCTCCGCTGACTCACGAAGCGATCTTGGATCTGAAGGAGCTGGAGGCGATCCGTGCCGCGCCGCGCGGATGGCAAGAATCGTCAAATGGGAGGCTCGAGGTACAGATCTTCGGTTTCGGAAGGCGTTGTCTCGAGACCGAGATCACCACCGACTTTCTCGCCTCCCTCGGCGTCAACTGTTCGCAAGGACAGGAAGGCGAAAATGGCCCCGGGCTCTCGATCATCGCCGTTTCGCGCGCGCTGAACGTGCTATTTGCGGCTTCGGCCAATGGAGGTGCTTACGGTGGCGCACGCCGCGGTGCCTACGGGCGGCTCGATGCGTGGAGCTCGGTCGCCGGCTTGGCCGGGATGATGCTCGAAGCGGGTTTCGAAAAAATCATCAAAACTGCGGAAGCATCCTCTTGGCTCGAGCTCGATACCGCCAGTCTCCCGTGGTTCGAGCGCGTCGCTTGGGATCTCGGCCTCTGCGTCTTGCGCCCGGACGGACACTCGCTCGCGATATTGGCGGCGACTGATACCGACTAAGAGTCCGCCGCAAAATAATCTGCCCATCTGGGCCGCCGATCCATCCCCGCTGGCTGTGTTACTCTTCCTCGCCAGGCGCGCAAGCATGGCTTCGTCAGAAAGCCTTGCCAGCGGAGCGCCTCGTCGCCCGAGATGTGCAGATTATTTTGCGGCGGACTCTACTATTTCGTGCAGCGCTCTTTGTTGCAATTCAAAGTTTGCGGCACCAAATATCTTGGAATATTTTCAGGTTCACCGGCGAATTTTTTCAGTCGATGGCAGGCGGTTCTTTTCGCGTTGGTCATATTCCAGGTCCGGAGATCCGATGGGATTTGATCGAAACCCATCTCCTTCACACCCTCTTTATAGGGCCCACGGCTCCAGACCAGACGCCGTTCTGGATCGAGCAACAGAGCCGCGAAAGTCAGGGGCTTGTTTTCACGGTCGGCGCCTCGAAAGACGAGGACGTCGCCGGTTTGTTCTTTCAACCTGTCGCAGCGCTCGAAAAGTGTGCCGCTGAAATCTTTGTTTCCTGGAGCAGAGCTCTCGAAGAGCGCCGCGATCGCGCCTTCTCCGATCGGCGTCGCTGTTAGCGTTCCACGCAACACGGTGGAGAGCGCGCTGTTCTCGTTTGCCGGTAAATAAGGGTCGAGATCGAAGCCGGCCGCCGTTCGATCGTGATCGGGGGACTGCGCGCAACCCGAACCCAGCGCCGCGTAAGCGGGATTCGGCACGACGCGGAAAGCGCGGTGCGTCGAGGTCCAAGTCGAACGTTTCTCCGCTTTGATCATCTCCGACCGGGTGCCACCGAGATAGTCTCCAATAATATTCTGCAGCGGCGAGCTATCTCGTTCACCACGCGTGCCGTCGCCGCTCGCGACCAGACCCCACGGGACGATGTTGTCTTGTTGTGTCCCGAAGATCATCACGTGCTCCACGATGTTGTACGGGGTGCCGGTGAGGATTGTGCCGATTGTGGCGCTGCGTCCGGGCGGGAGGATAATATTGTTCTCCGACGGTACGCCGTTGAACTCACCATCATTGAAGAGGACCACGCCGCCCACATAGAGTGAGATGCGCGGATGTGTATTGGTGACTTTGATTTCGATTTTCGTGCACAAAGGAAAATCTTGGATTTCCCCGGTACACGCATTTCGCCAACCCGTCTTGGCGCACGGTTGCTGCCCCGGCGCTTTGATGAATTCTACCCGGAGTGTTTCATCGTTTTTGAAATCGCCGCCCGGTTCACCTGTCAAAGAGAGCAGGGATACTTGCCGCGTGTGATTCTCCAGCACGGTGATCGCTCGGCCGATCCCCTGTTCCCGGGAGATGAGATTTCTGATCAAACCATCGGAGCCGGTGAGGACCAGATCTCCACCTGTGCTTTCGGACAGCTCGAAGTCACCGCGTTTCTCCACAGCGCTGAACATAGCGCTGGCTCGCGTATTCGCCGCCAGCTCACGGAGGAAACTTGCCTTGGTTTCGGGAGTGAGAGAGAGCGTGACGCCCGTCCGGTGTTGGTCGCGACTTGCCAAAGTCATCACCGCGCGATCTCCCAGCACCGGCGCCGCGCGTTGTTCGTGTATCAGCGCCACTGCCTCGAAGACCGAATCTCCGCGCGCCAGGACCTCCAAGGTTGCGATACTTTTTCCAGGGTCGCGGAGCTCGGCGGCGCTGAGCGCGGCGGGATAGACGGTGAGCAGCGCGCCTGGCCCGAAGCCTGGGGTGGGGAGCCCGGTCAATTTCACTTTATTCTCTTCCAGCGAGGAAATTTCCCAGGTCTGGGGTTTCGTTCTTTCGGTCACCGAAAACACGACGCGATCGAGCGCGCCCTGAAAACGCGGTACCTGTTGTTTGCGCGAAGAGACTTCGACGGAACGCATCACCTGCCGGGAGATTTGTCCCCAAGTGCGCGGCTGCGTCGAAACTTCGGAGAGCGCCTCCACCAATGCTGCGGTGAAATATCCATTTCCTCCGGCGCGCGGTTCTTGCGCGAGTGTCCCATCGGTGGCCCCTGAGAGTTGGACCAGATCCGAATAAAAGGGCGTCCAAGACTCACCGTGGTCCGCTGCTTTTTTCTCGGCGGTGGCGGCCTGCGGCTGGAGCCTGCTGGTCGACGGTTCCGCCCAACGCGCGACCACTTCGTCCTCCGGACCGCGGGTCACCGAGCCCGAATGGCAGGAGTCGAAGATGGTCACCACATGTTTTGTTTTCTTGTGAATACTATCTAAATATCCCGCGAGCTCGTCGTCGAGCAGATCGCTCAGGCCGCGCGTCCGGGAGTCGTGCAAAACGAGTGTTTCGTCTTTGCCGTCGGGCTCGTCGCCGTCGAGGTCGTCCGCTTGTGAACCGTGCCCCGAATAATAAATGAGCACTTCGTCATCCGGCCCTTGGATGCGCGAGATCAGCTGCTCCATGGCGGTTTTTACGCCGGAAACGGTGGCATTTTTATCGAGGAGCACACAGATATTCTGGGGCGGAAACGAATACCCATTCGGCCCCGCGAGAATTTTGTACATCGACTCTAGATCCGCCGGCGGACCCTTCAGCGTGGTGATCGAAGGATCCAAATATCTTCCGACGCCGATCAACAGCGCCAGTCGACGCGCACCGTTCGTCTCTTTCGCCTCGGCGGTACATCCCGAGACCGCAGCGGTGATCGGCGAAGAAACTGCGCTGTCCGTGGTGCCGGCGGGCCCCGGCGAAGTTTTGCAGGAGACCGTCGCAAAAACCAATATCGGTGCCGCGCACCCAAGGCGATTCATGCGTTCATTCTGTCACGGTAAGCACCAGCGATACTATCCCGGCGGTTAAAACTGCCCCTCCGGCCAGGTAGGCGATATTCGCTCCGGTCGCCAAACTATGTGCGCTGTCATCGAGAGATTGCGCACGCGCGAAGTCGGGCTCAGCTTCGGCGGAGCTCTGTTTGCCGGCAGCCATGGCCCCGAGCACACCTCCGAAAATCACGCCGGCGGCGCCGGTCCCCATCACCACGAACGGAAGCGGCCCGAGCCGGGATTTTGGTTCCTCGGTTTTCGGCGGAATGAGGATCGCGGTGGTTTCTTTTTCGAGAGGCGCGGATTCGTCTTCGCCTCCACGTTCCTTGATCCGTCTCAGCTCCTCACGCTCGCGCAGCTGTGTTTCGAGCGTCGCCAGACGTTTCTCGATCGCACCGCGATCTTTCGCGTTCGGATCGGCGGCGAGATATTGCCGGTAAGAATCCTGGGCGCCTTCCAGGTCACCCGCGCTCTCCAAAGCGCGCGCGAGATTGAAGAGAAGGGTGGGCGCCGGATCGAGGGCGTAGGCCTTTCTCAGCATCGCGGCCGCCTCTTCGAACTTCCCCTCGCGGTAGCGTTTTTCACTGTCCTGATAGAGCCGGAAAGCCTCTTTTTTGGCCGATTTTGTGGGTTCTGCGAACGCGGGGAACACCAGCGCATGCACGAATGCGAAGAGGACGATCGCCAATGTGGTGCGGACCGGAAGCAGGGCGGCCTGCATCTTCACACACGGCCCTGGACGTTCGCTAGTGCGCTGATCGCGGTTGCGTCGAGGTCGCGTTACGCTTTCGGCCGCAGTGGATTTGCCGAAACACATCGGCCGGTACGAGATCCTCGGATTACTCGGCACCGGCGGCATGGCGGAGGTGCTGCTCGGGCGCCTGGTCGGACCGAGCGGCTTTCAGCGGCCCGTGGTGATCAAACGGATCCTGCCGCACCTCGCACGCGAACGATCGTTCGTCGACATGTTCATCGACGAAGCGCGCATCGTCTCCGGAATTCGCCATCCCAACGTGGTGCAAGTTCAAGAATTAGGTCAGGACGGCGACGAATTGTTTTTGGTGATGGAATATCTCGAAGGCGAAAGCCTCGCGAGCCTCACCCGCCGTCTCGCGTCACAGAGAAAATTACTCAGCTTCTATCTCTGCGCCCACGTCATCTCCGAAGTCTGCGCCGGGCTGCATGCGGCGCACGAGCTCACCGGTTCCAATGGAGAGCTGCTCGGTGTGGTGCACCGGGATATTTCGCCGTCGAATATTTTTGTAACTTACGACGGGCAGGTAAAGGTTCTCGATTTCGGGATCGCCACCGCGACCGACCGGGTCACCCGCACCGAAGCCGGTCACGTCAAAGGCAAATATACTTATATGTCGCCGGAACAATGTCGGGGCGAACGGCTCGATCGCCGCTCCGATATTTTTTCGCTGGGTATCGTTCTTTATGAGCTGAGCACTTGCCGCAGGCTCTTCAAGCGGCCGAGCGAAATGATGACGCTCGAAGCGATCTGTCACCAAGACGTGTTGCCGCCGTCGACGTTGATCGCGCACTATCCAAAATCCGTCGAAGCCGTGGCCATGCGCGCGCTCTCTCGCCAAGTGGACGCGCGGTATATGTCGGCTTCCGAGATGCGGAAACAGATCGCGGCAGCGGCGCGCGATCTCAATCAAAGCCGAATTCCCGAAGACACGCTCTCGAACGTGATGCACCGGCTCTTCGCGGATCGCGTCGACGAAAAACGCCGGCTCTTGATGGGGCTCGAATCGGGTGATGACGTCAGCTCGATCCCTTCGGCGGAAGTCGACGAAGCGTTCGATCTGCCCACCGTCGTCGAGCTCTCTTCTCCACGATCCGTTTCGATGATCGGGACGCGGCCCCACGTCGAGCTGCCGCCACCGGCGCCGTTATGGCCGAAAAAAGCATGGATCGCGGGCGCGCTCGCGGCGGGTGTGACGGTGATCGCCGGAACGGCGCTGATGACCGCAGGTAATTTGGGATCCGCCGACGCAGTGAACGTCGCCGTCGAACCTCGGTCGCAAGAAGTTACTGTCCCCAAGGACAGTGAGCTCTTCCGAGTCGTGGAACCGGTGGCGAAATACGTCGAGCTGGAAGTGGTCACCGAACCTTCGGGCGCGACGATCACTTTGCGCGGCGAGGTGCGCGGTGAAACTCCGCTGAAATTGAAAATTCCCGCCGGCGATGTGGCCACCGAGCTTTTGGTGGAGCGCCGTGGTTTCAAAGCGGTGAGCGAGATCGTGGTGCCCGACCGCGATCAGCGCCTGCGCCTGTCATTGGAGCCCGAGCCGCGGAAAAAGAAACCCGCGAAAGATAAATCCGGGAAAAAATCAGAGACCGTGGAAGAGGAAGAAGATCCTTACCGCCGCTTCGACTGAGCGATCCACGCGGTGACTTCGGCACGTAGTATCGGCAGCGAAACGGCACCATTTTTCAAGACGACGTCGTGAAAGGCGCGGATATCGAAGCTCGAGCCGAGCTCCGCTTCCGCCTCTCTGCGGAGCTTCCAAATCTCCATTTGTCCGGTTTTATAAGCGACCGCTTGCCCCGGCCAATTAATATAGCGGTCGACCTCGTTGTCGATATTGTTCAGCGCGAGCGCCGTATGAGCGGCCATATATTCTTTCGCGGCCTGCCGGCTCCAACCCATCGCATGGAGCCCGGTGTCGACGACCAAGCGCGACGCGCGCCATGCTTCGTAGCTGAGCATTCCCATCTTATCGAGGTCGCCGCTGTACAGGCCCATCTCCGCGGCCAGCTGCTCCGTATAGAGCGCCCAACCTTCGACAAAAACCGTCATCCCTCCGTGCCGTCGAAAAGAAGGGATCGCCGGCAATTCTTGGGCGATAGCGATCTGCAAATGGTGTCCGGGGACCGCTTCGTGAAAGGCCAGCGCCTCCGCCTCGAATTTCGGCCGCGTCGCCGGCTCCGACACATTGATGAAATATTGCCCGGGACGCGAGCCGTCGGGGACCGGTTGGCGATAGTAGGCGACTGTGGTGTACGGCGCTTCGTAATCCGGTACCCGCGTCACCACACAATCCGCTTTCGGCAAGATTCCAAAATATTGCGGAATTTTTGCGCGCGCCGCGAGCAGCGCGCTCTTCGCCTTTTCTTCGACCTCTTCCGAAGTGGAAAAATAGAGCTCGGGATCGGTGCGCAGCTTTTTCAGAATTTCCGGGAGCTCCGCGGTGCCGAACAGCTTTTTCCCGAGCACCTTCATCTCGTTGTTGATGCGCTCGTTCTCCGCAATTCCAATTTTATGCAGCTCTTCCGGTGACGTTTCGATCGTGGTGTATGCCGAGACCAGCGACTGATAACAAACCTTGGCGAAGGGGAGAGCGGACAGCCCGGGAAGATTATCTCGCCGGGAATGCGGAAGAATATCTCTCTCCAAGAACACCAAATACCGCTCGAGGGCCGGCTTGATCGAATTCACCAGCGTGTTGCGCAGATTGTCGGCGAACACTTTTTTCTCTTCGTCGCTCCACGCCTCGGGCGGCTTTTTTGCCGGCGCATACATCGGCCAATCTTCCAAAGACTGCACGAGCTGTTTCCTCACCATGGTCATCACGCGATTCGTGGACTCGATGTTTCCGTAGAGTTGTTTCTTCGCGCCGCGCGTCAGGTGAGAAATATCGTGGTCGATCGCTTGGCTGATCTGAGAATATCGCGCCAATAAATTTTCAGCGTCTTTCGCAGTCTTCACGGCGTGGAGCTCGGGAAGGTCGTTCCAGTCGGTGACCGGGTTCGAGCGCGGATCGACCGTCCACTCCTCGAAGAGACAACTATCTGTCTGGATGGTGGTGGAGATCTCTTCGATGAATAGGCGAAGGGTGATCGAATCTCGCGGAGATAGTTGCCCGGCGTCCCGGATCCGCTGCGCTTCGTCGAGCAGAGCGCGTTGTGTGCGGAGCCACTCTTCTTTCGCCGCGAGCGATCGATCACCAATGCGATCGTCGAAACGGTGATCTCCGAGACGCGTTGCGCCGACCGGATTTCGGCGGAGATAGTCCTCCCATTGTTTCTCGAGCAGCGCGGCCAGCGCCGGATTTTCGACGCCCGCGGCGACATCGCTGGCCGTCGAAGCAGCAGCACCTTCGGGCGGTTTTGTGGCCGACGACGCGCAGGCCGTCGAAAAACTGAGCACCCAGAAAATATGTCTCCGCACACCTCGAAGTTAGGGTGTCGCGGCGGAATGTGCTATGACGCGTTCGCCCGATGAGCCGGTCCACGCGTCTCGCGATTATCCTGGTCGCTCTCGCGATATTGATCCCGGCGCTGCTGATCCGGTTGATCGGCCTCGACTCGAATCCACCGGGATTGTGGCAAGACGAAGCGTCGAGCGGCTACGACGCATATCTCCTCTGGACGACAGGGCGCGATCGCGCGGGAAAATTTCTGCCGCTCATCGCGGCGTCGTTCGGCGACTATCCGCTCGCCGGTTATCGTTATCTCACCGCACCGTTTGTCGGATTATTCGGGCTGACTCCGGCGACGGAGCGCATTGTCGCCTGTTTGACCGGCACCAGCATGGTGTTGGCGACTGGATTTTTCGCTTACCAAACCTTCGGTAAATACGCAGCGGTCGGCGCGATGTTGTCCGGCGCGTTCACGCCGATGTGGATCCAATTTTCGCGGTACGGCTCAGAGGCCATCCTTCTCCCCTTCTGCCTGATCTTTGGGGCAGGTCTCATCGAGCTGGGCCGAAATCCTAAATATCGGCGCGCGCTTTATGCCGGTGCGCTGGTGCTCGCGTTCTCCGCTTATACTTACCACGCGGTAAAGTTAATTTTGCCGCTGTGGACGATCGCTTTTCTCATCTATCACCGGCCGCTGATCACCGAGCTGTGGAAGAACGAGCGAAAGACGCTCTATGTCACTGCGGGAATATTCACCGCGCTGGTGTTGCCTTCGGTGGTCATGGCGATCACCCCGGAAGGCCAGGCGCGCGGCAAAGTGGTGATGGTTTGGATTCATCACAAAGGTCTGAATATGTTCCCCGCGGTTTTGCGGCAATATCTCGGATATTTCGAGCCGATGATGTTGTTCATGCGCGGCGGCCCCCATCTTTCGCAGTCGATGCCCGGAGTCGGCATTTGGAATTTGATCGATCTGCCGCTGATGATCTTGGGTTTCGTGGCCATGGCCAAAGGTGGACACCGCGCCTATGGGATGATCTTCTTCTGGTTCCTGCTCGGCCCACTCCCCGGCGCGATGACCTACGAGACAGGAAATATCGGCCGCTCGATCGCTTGGCTCCCCGCGCCGCAATTGATCGCGGGTTTAGGTTTTGCGTCGCTGCTCGAATATCGCGGCCACAAAGCGGTGCGTGCAGTGTTCGCGGCGGCTTTGGCGGCGGGTTTCATTGCCACCGGCATCGTGCACTTCAAGACCACCCTCGAGGTCTATCCGCGAAGAGCGGAGCGCGAGTTCCAGTACGAAATCACGCACTCTTTGCGCTGCGCGCGCGAGCTGCGCACGAACGGCGAAAAGATCATCGTCTCGCCCGGATTGATCGGAAACGAAGTCGCGGAGACTTTTGTCGGCTTCTATTTCGGCGACCTCTTCGAGGCCAAATCGCGAGGACAAAATTGGGATCTCGCGCAGCGGACGGTCGTCGCGCCCGGCGAGCTCTATCTGATGAAAAATGGTCCCGCGCCGAAGGGCAAAAAGCTCTGCGAAGTGAAGCTCCGCGATGGTGCGGTCGTGGCCCAAGTTTTCGGCGCGGAATAATCGTCTTCAAAATCCGACCAATATTCCGGCGGACCAGGTGGTGGCGCCGACTCGAAGCTGGTCGCTTCCGAACCGCAGCAGCTCGTTGGTGCTGACCTCGAACGCCAACCCCACTTGGCTTACTCCAAATTCTGCTTCCAAATTCTGCTTCGCCTGCGGCTCGACCTCGTCGACCAAGATGACCATTCCCAGTGCGCCGAGCGCACCAAAAGAGAGCCCATCTGCGCTGGTGCTCCCGTCGCCCCCGCTGACCTTCCAATAACTCGCGCTGAGCCCGAGTCGCGCATATGGGACCAGCGGAAGAATATCTTGGTCCGCCAACAGCGAAAATCGATAGACCGCGAAGGCAGACACCGGGAGCAAAAGAAACTTGGTCTCGTCGACGGCTGAGCGCCCCGAACATGCGGCTTCACCGTCGTCAACCTCTTCACAGGCGTAGGCGCTGAGCTGGGTGTAGCCGAGCCCCAAACCGAAGCCCAACTGTCCAAAAGGCCAGGCAAAATATTTGTCGACCCGCAGCTGCACCAGGGCGCGCGAGTTATCGCCGAAGACCGTTTCGAACGGTGTGTTCCCGTTGGTGAATTCTTTGTCGACGCTCGGATAATAGGGGCCGACCTCCAGGCCAAAGGCCCATTTCGTTTTCGGGGCCGCGGAGGCGGTCGCCGGAAGGAGGAGAAGGACGCCGAGGATTAGACCGTGTTTACGTTTGCCTGTCCGCAGGAACAGTAACGCTCCGAGTGCGGTCAACAGAAGAAGTGACCCGCCAGGATCGCTGTTCGCGGCGTGTGTGGCCGAACAACCCCCATCCGCGCCGCCGCCTTGGTCTTGATAGACTTCCCAAAAATCTTCGCTGGGGACGGCGCGGGCATATTCCGGCGTCGGATCGACGGTGGTGAAATTTCCGACGGAGTCGATGACCAACAAACGGACGCGGATTTCGGTCCCGTCCGCGACGCCTTCGAGTGAAATCGCCAATTCGTCTGCGTCCGCCGCCGCCGAGCCGCAGAGAAATTCCGGTGCGCTCTCGTCGAAACTATCTGCGGTGCCCTCGCCGCAGACATCGTCTGCGCGTACATACTTGGCGGCAACAGTCTTTTTTACCCCGATCTTCGATTCGTCGTCGTCCGTGTCTTCCGTATATTTGCTGCACAAGGCCTGGATATACGAGACTTCGTCCGCGTCGACGGACTTCTTGTCCCAACGCACCACCAGCCGCGATTCGGCGCCGATCAGCTCCACGTCGTCCGGCTCCGCGGGCGGCTTGGTGTCCGTGGGGACAGCGGTAATCGAGGCAGAGGCGACCGCTTCCGCTTCATCCGATTCTCGATAGACGACCCACACCGAACGTTTCTTTTCGATATTATCGGTGCAGTTTCCGTCGGGCGGCGCGATCAGCTCCGCGGCGGGAAAATCGATGCGCACCGTCGAATCCGCGCTGGAAATATCTATTTTGGCGACGGGCTCATCGCCGCAATCGTCCCCGCGCGAGGCGGATGCTTCGTTGCAGCTCGAGCCGATCCAAACTTCCAGCTCGACGGCGCCGGCGGGTGGGTTCGAGAGTGTAATTTCCAAACCAGTCGAAGCGCTCATTCCGCACTCGCAGCGCGCGGCACCGAACCACGTCTCGACCGCGCTATCGCTCAGCTTGGCGTAGTCGCCGTCTTTGGTCTCGGCCAAGAGACTGAGCGTTATCGTGCCGTAGTCGCCGAAAGTCCCTTGAGTGCTCGCATAAGCGGGCGACGAAAAAATGAGCGAAAGAAGGATGAAACGAGCAGAGCTTATCGAGAAGGTCATTGAGAAAGGCATCGAGCTCGAGCGAAGAGCAAGCTCGGTGCCAGCCCCGGCCCCATGCACGAAGAGGATTTTCCTGCCGTGCTGTCGCGCGCTCGAGGAGCTGCGCTGACAAAGTGTCTAATAGACGTTGTATCGACGGCGATTCGCTTCGTGTTCTTCGGCGGTGCGCGCGAAGTGAATTCGGCGCTGCGCATCGTGGAGATAGTACAAATAGTCCGACTTCACCGGCCGCAGCGCGCCGAACAGAGAAGGCAAGGACGGGGCCCCGATCGGTCCGGGAGGCAGACCGACGCGAAGCCGCGTGTTGTAGACGTCGTCCGGATCGCGCAAAGCGGAGAGGAAGGTGCGGCGGTCGTTCCAATCTGCGAGCAAGTATCGCGAGGTGGCGTCGATCCCGAGCCCAAACTTCATATCGAGCCGTTTGTACATGACACCGGCGACCTGGGGGCGCAGCGCCGGATCCGGCTCTTCGCGTTCGAGCATCGAAGCGACGATCACCAATTGGTGAAGTGTCCGTCCGCTCGCCTCGATCTCCGCGCGGTTCGGCGCGAAGAAACGGTCATGGAAGGCTTCAAGCTGCCGTTGGAGCAACTTATCGACATCGATCTTTCCCGGAGGGACCATATATGTTTCGGGAAATAGATAGCCTTCGAGCGTGGTCCCGCCGAAGGGAAAGTTGAGCTTGAATTTCGCCGGTTGTTGCGCGGCTCGAATATATTCGCCGGGCTCGATGAATTTCGCGGCCGCGAGAAATGCGTCCGCGTCCACGATGCGCCAACCTTCGAGCATCGTCAGCGGAACGTCATCCGAAAGCGGAGTGTTCGCGAGGACACCAAATAATTCGATGACCGTCATGCCCGGATGGACAGGATGGCGGCCCGCTTTCGGCAGCGGCGCGCCGTGCAGGCGGCGATAGAGTCGCCAGATCAGCTCACTTTCGATCAGCCCGGCTTGTTCTAATTCGCGCCCGACTTGATTCAGCGAAGCACCATCTTTGACGCGAAATTCGGTGGGTTTGCTCGCGCCGTTCGGATCGAGTGGAGTATTCGCAGCGCGCTCGAGCCAAAACCAGGCTCCGGCGACAGCGGCGATCCCCAGCACGAGTAAAACAACAAAGAGCCGCACGATGGTGCGCATGAAGCGATCGCTAACATGAGCCACGGTGCTCACGCGAGAGGAACCGCGGACGCATCGAGAGATCTGCCGCTATTTCGCTGCGCGACGATAGGAATTCTGGAATTGGGGGGAAACAAACTTTTGCTCCGGGCTCCCGACTACGCCCTCCGCCGGTGAAGATGGACCGAACGGAGGACGCGGGGAGGAGAGACTACCCAAGAGAGACTTTGAGATCCTAATCCTGTGCGACGAGATAGTCTTTATAATTCGCCGGCAGGTTCAAACGTTTTGCGAGCGCTTCGAGCTCGGCCCCGGACTCTTTGACTCCATTGACCAAAAGCGCGACACGCAGCTCAGCGGACATATGCGGATTGAAGCTCGAGGCTTTCGTCCAATCGAGCGGACCATCGGCGCTCCAGCCGAAGTCCGGCTGACCGGAGATAAATCCTTCGTTGACGATACGGCCGGATTTATCCGTTTGGATGAATCCTTGGAATGCTTCGCTCGTGGCCTCTTGGCCAGGTTGATAAGCGAACATCGCGCGCACGAAAGTAACCTTATCACCAGGAACACGTTCGACCGGTCCACGGAGCCCGGTGAGCTCGCCTTCGGGCGCCCATTCCGGGCGATCTTCGCCTTCGCGGACGTCGCTGGTGAACTTATTCACCCAGCGCATACCGTTGGATACGACCTCGCCGAGGGAGGCGTCGGTGGCGAACATTCCGCCGTTCTTTTCGATCCACACCATGTATTGCGAAATGCGCAGATCTTTCTGCATTTCGCCGACGATCTGCACGATGTCGCTGGTGGCGACGAGTTGTTGTGCGCCGCCCTCGACCGTCATCTTGATACCGCCGCGGATTTGGAAATCCTCGGTCTGTTTCAAGATAGTCTGACCATTTTCCTGAGCGGCTTTATTCCAAGGAACTTGGCCTTCGAGGTCGCCGGTGATCGACTCGCGATAACCACCCTCTTTCAATTTGATGGTGACCTGGTTTCCTTCACCCTTGGTGATGGAGACGATATCTTTCACCGCGACTTCTTCGGCGGCCCCGTTCACTTTCACTTCGAGCACACCGAGCAATGGACGTTTCGGTCCGTCGTGGATCGAAATCATGTCATCGCCGATACGCGTGGTCGCGCCGGAGTTGAAGATCGCTTCGGGAACTTTGGCCATCAAACGTTGGCCGTTTTTGAGGACGACTTGTTGCGGCTCATCGTTGAAGCGGAAGCCGCACATCGTTTCGTTGGTAACGATGTCCGGAATATCCGCGTCGATCAATTTCTGGGCTTCCGCCTTCGGGAAGGAGACGATCTTATCGCCGGCCTTTACTTTGATCGTTTCGCGATCGAGCTGCGGAATTTGGAATTTGGATTTGTAGAGTTGCTGCGCCGTATTCCGGTCGCAGAAGCCCCACCACCACATATTCACTTCACCGCCGACTTTGCCGTCGCCCTTTACGCGACCGCCGCGATCGAGGATCACGCCGACAACTTTCGACGGTTCGACTTCTTGCCCGCCGGCGCTCGTGAATTTCGCCGACCAAGAGACCGCTTTTCCGCCTTCTTCGTGGATAACTTTCTCCACGGTGAGGCGATGACCTTTATCGTCTTGCGCCGCGAGACGTTCGCCGCGATCCGGACGGCAGGTGATGAAATTATTGAATGAGTCGAGACAGTCGATCGGAAACTCGAAGCCTTGTTTCGGCGGAAGCTCCGCGATCTGCCGATCGTTCGGGAACAGCGCGACGCCCCAGTTCAAGCCCGAAGTGGAGAACGGACGCGACTCGTTGAGATTTCCCTTTTTCAGGTGACCCGATTCGATGCCGAGCAACCATCCGAGCGGAGATAGTTTCTCGTAGGCCTCGGCTTTTTTCGGAAGTCCCTTCGCGGAGAGCCACTCGTCGACGAAGCTCATCGCTTTCGCCATCCCGTCGTTCATCGACAGGTAAGTCACTTCCGCGCTTTTGTGCGCTTTCGGATATTTTCCTTCGAACTTATTCGGGTCGAGGCCGAGCATTAAGCTCTGAGCGACCGACCAGGGTGCTCCGTTGAAATTCTTCGAACCGAGCAACTTACCCGAGCGTGTTTTGGCAAACTCATCGAGCAGCGCATTTCCCGCCGCTTCGGTGCCGCCTTGTTCGCCGCGCGACCAAAGTGCGGTCGCATAATCTTTGAGCAACGACAGAGTGCGGCGCGCGCGTTCTTCCGGCGCGGCCCGTTGATCCTCGAAATATTTCGTGTTGCTACGATAATCTTGGCTGAACGCGTCTGCGAGCTGGGTGAGATCGGCGTTCGCCAGTCGATGGCCGAACTGCGAGACACTGCGCGGCTCGAGAGCAACTTCGCCTTCGTCTTTTGGATGCGCGACGCCGTGAGGGAGGTGAACCTCGGCCGGATCGAGGCCGAAGAGCTCGATCACTTTGACCTTCGCGTCTTGCTCGAAGAAGCTGCTGTAGAGCGGGTGCTCGAGCAGCGCCTTCATGAGGGCGCGTTCGTCGCTGTCGATCTCGAACTGGTCGACCGGTGCGGGAGTCCCGTCGACCTTGTGCTTCTTGGCGGACTCCGCGAGCTTCTCGGCGCCGGCGACCGTGATCTCGTTGAGACCACCGCCCGACAGATCCGCATCCCCGTGTTTGTGCCAGAACTCGTTGAAGAGCCCGAACGGCGACGGTTGATTGCGATATTGCTCGAGGTTTCGAAGGTCTATCGGCATCTGCTCAGCTCCCAAGTCCGCGACGTCCCTCTGCGCCTGCGTGCGCGGAAGTATGCCCGTGTAGGAGTTATCGACCGCCTGGACTGAAAGTTGTCAGGAAGTTGAGGTCCAGCGTGATGAGGCAGACAAGCCACGTACGACGGTCGCGCCGAGGATCAAACACGCGCCGAGCAGCGCCTTCGGCCCGAGCGTCTCACCAACCAAGATGAACGCCCATACTGGAGAGAGCAGCGGCTCGAAGAGAGTCAGCAGCGCGCCCTCGAGCGCAGAGACGCCGCGGATGCCGCGCACGAAGAGCACGGCCGCGAACGCTTGTTGGATCGCGCCGAGGTAGAAGAAGACCGCGAAGTCGATCGGTGCCGGCATGGTCCCGCTCAGAAGCAACGGTCCGAGCACGACGGCGATGAGACAATTTCCGGCGATCGTCGCCGCGAGACCTTCGCGTTCACTGATCTTGCGATACGCCAGGATGAGGGCGGCATAAGACACGCTTGCGGCCAGCGCGCATAAGTTGCCGGCCATCCGGCCCGGCGACATATCGTCGAGAAAAAATAGCAGACACCCAAATAAAGAAACGGGCACCGATATTTTTTCCCAACGCGTCGGATATTCACGAAGGACGACCGGTCCGAGCGCCAATACCCAGACGGGAGCAATATTCTGGATGAAAATAGTATTGCCCGCGGTCGTCAGAGTATTGGCGAAAACATAGAGCGTACAGGTGCACGCATAAAAGACCGCGGTGATGAGTATGGGTTTATTCCATCTCATCCGCGCGGAGGGCATCGCCAAGAATAGGGCGAGCGCAGCGACGACCGCGCGACCGGCCGCGAGCTGGGGCGCGGTGGCGCTCGATAGTTTGATCGCCGCACCCCCGGTCGACCACAGAGCCGCAGCTCCGATGATCGCCAGACGCGGGCGTTCGGTGACCGGTTCACTCATTCTTGGCTGCGGTGAGCGCGCGGAGGCGGGCGCCGACCTCCTCGATCGGATGTCGCGCAGCCTCATCTTCCAACGCTTTCAGGTGTGGTTTGCCGGCTGCATTTTCACGCGTCCATTCTTCGGCGAACGCGCCGGAACGGATCTCCTCCAGCGCTTCTTTCATGCGCGCCTTCACCGAGTCATCGACGATCCGCGGCCCACGGGTGAGATCGCCGTAACGTGCGGTGTTGGAGATACGTTCGCGCATTCCGGCGATACCGTGCGCGTGAATGAGATCGGTCAGGAGCTTCATCTGGTGGGCGCACTCGAAATAAGCGAGCTCCGCGGGATATCCGGCTTCGACCAGAGTTTCGAAGCCCGCGGTGATCAGCCGCGATACGCCGCCGACGATCACCGCTTGTTCACCGAAGAGATCGGTCTCGCATTCTTCGCGGAACGTCGATTCGATGATGCCCGCGCGGCCACCTCCGATCGCCGCGGCATAGGAAAGCGCCAGCGCGCGTGCCGAACCGCTCGCGTCATTCTCCACCGCGATCAAACACGGAATGCCCGCGCCTTTTTGGAAACGTGAGCGCAAAAGATGTCCGGGGCCGACGGGAGCGACGAGGATGACGTCATTATCTTTCGGAGGAACTATTTTTTGGAAACGGATCGCGAAGCCGTGGCCGAAGGCTAATATTTTTCTCGAGGCTAAGTTGGGCGCGATCTCGCGTTGATGAATTTCCGGCTGCGCTTCGTCGGGCGCCAGATTCATGATCAGGTCCGCTGCACGCACGGCTTCCGCGATCGTCAGTATCTGGTGACCCGCCTCCGCCGCGCGTGCGCGCGAACGACTTCCTTCGCGCAAAGCGACGATTACTTTTACACCGCGATCCCGGAGGTTCGCGGCGTGGGCGTGGCCTTGATTTCCAAAACCGACGATCGCCACCGTCTTCTGCTTGATCAGCTCGAGGTCGGCGTCGCCCTCGAAGAGGAGCTTCATGACGATGCGTTCCGCGGATTGCGGGTGGTCTGTCAACGCGGGATCGGGAAACCGCCGAGGACGATCAGCGCCGAGACAACGAGCGCGAAGCCGAGGATCAAAACCAGCGGCACCAGCCAGATATTTTTCTTTCTTCGAGGCGTACGCGGCGGAGGCGGCGCCAAGTTTTGCCGCCGGATCCGCGGGCGCACGCGCACCAGCGAAGGCACTCGTTCCGGCCGGCCTTCGACGATCACCACACCATCGAGAACATCGCGCGAGTCGGGCGCACGTTTTTCACGAACACGGCGGCCCTTCTCCAAGGTGGCGATCTTTCGTTCGGTGTCTTCCTGCGTGTGTTCTACCGGAGATACTCCGGCGACGACCGCCGAGCGTCCGCGCAATATTCTCGGAATCGGCGCACGAAAGTATTTTTCCGCCATCGAAGGGGTCAGCGATTTTCCGCTCTCCGACAACCATCGCTCGAGGGCGTCGCTCATTTTCGATGGTTGTTCGAGCTCTTCGTCGAGCGCAGCGATCAACCCAGAAGGCACTCCGTCGCGTTCGAGCTCGCGGCTCGAGGCGTTCGCGTCTTCCGGCATGCGAGACGAACCGAGCAGGAGCTCACGCAATATTTTTTGCACCGACCTCACGGCTCGAGGCGGGGCGCTCTCCGCGGTGAAGATAGTATGAGATAGTTTGACCTGACCTGTACGAGAGATCAGGATCTCCGCGGTGCTGATTTCGCGGATCGCCGAGGCTGCGGCTTCCACGCCGCGAAGAATTTCCAAGATCAAGTAACAGGCGATCTCCACCGAAACTGTGCTGTGTTTTTGTCGAAGGCGCGCCAATAATTTATCCAGCGACTCACCTTCGACGAGCTCCACCGCTAGATATGCCCCGTCGGATGCTTCACCCGCGTCGATCAACGACACCCAATTCGGATGTGGTGCCGCGAGCAGCTCTGCGCGCGCCAACAACGCGGCTTGCTCCCAAGCGGCGTCCGGCCCGTCGTTTTTCACGATCTCGAGCAAGACTCGGAGCGGAGGTGCGTTCGTCCGGCGGCGTTCCGCGAGATACAGCTCACTCCCGGCGCCGGCGGGCAGCGCCTCGACCAAACGGTAGGCGCCGGCGAAATGTCCGCGTTCGCTCTCCGTGCGGCGGATATCTCGCTTGGTTCGCGAAGTATCTCGACGGCGTTGGCGCGTGCGGGACGTGATCCGGCTCGCGGGCAATCTCTTGCGACTCTCCACGGTGTCCATCCTCGAGAGATGTACGCCGCTTCACCAACCAATGGCGTGGGATGAGGCGCTGACCGGTGGTCCTGAATTCGACGAACACGGCTTGTGTCATCGTTTGAGCGGCCTGATCGTTTGAGGATCGTGGAGACTAAGAACGAATATCTCGAGCAAGTCATGCTGCAAAAGGCGCAGGTGGAGGACGACCTTCGCGCCAAAAATCGGATCATGCCTGCAGCGAAACGCGCGCACCGCGGCGGTGCCCCGCAAGATAGTCAGGAAATTCGCATTTCGGCGATCGGTGGTGCGAGCGGTCCGACCAGCTCTCCCGTCGAATATCGCGTCACCGGCTTTTGGCGCTGGAAAAATGTCGTCGTCCCGCCGAACGCCTACGTCGTGCACACGCGCCGCGGAGTGGAGAACCCACTGCATATGGGGCTCGGGACCTCGTTTCGATATAACCCGGTCACCGATTCATTTTTGGTCGTCCCCGCGGCGATGCAAACGATCATCATCAACGCGAACTGTATCTGCCGCGAACGCCAAGGTGTGGTGGTCCAAGGATATGTGCAGTGGATCGTCGATGATATTTCCATCGCTTATAAAAAATTAGATTTCACCGACACCTCGGATCCGATGCGCGTGGTGAATGTGCAGCTCCGCGAACAAGCGGAGGCGGCGATCAAAGACAAAGTATCGACCATGGGAATCGACGACGTGCTCGCCGATAAACAGCCGATCATCGAAGAACTGACCGCGCGCCTGCGCAGCGTCGCGGAAGGTTCGGGCCACGACAAAGGCCTCGGCCTGCGCATCGTCACGGTACAGATCAAAGAGGCGGTCGTCTCCTCTCCGAAAGTTTGGGAAATGTTGCAGCGCCCGTTTCGCACCGAACGTGCACGCCACGCGCGGCTCGCGGAGCTCTCGAACGAAGCGATCGTGCGCGTTCGTGAAGCGGAGGCGGAAAAAGAATTCGCCCGCCTGGCGATCGAAGCGGAGACGGAAACCGCCAGAATTCGCGCCGAAGCCGAATCGAAAAAATTCGACCGCGAACAAGCGGAGCATGTGCGGCGCACGGAAGCGGAAGCGAAAAATCTCGCCAAGACCATGGATCACGAGCGCGCCAAGCTGGAAAAATCCCGCGAAATATCGAAATTGCGGCTGGAACAGGAATTAGAAGAAGCCGAATTGCGGCACAAAGCGGAGCAGCTGCGCGCCGAGCGGGAAATTATGGTCGAGGCGCGCCGCCGCGAAGTCGAGAATATTATGTCGGACGCTGCGGTGACTGCGAAATTGATCGAACAATTGCCGGCGATCGCCGCGAGCCTCCCGAAACCCGCGGAGCTGAGGTCGATTCAGATCGGCGCGGCGGGAAGCGACGCCCTTGGCTCAGCGGTCGCGGGTATGTTGGCGCTCGCGGATTTGGTACGCTCGAGATCAGCGGGCGGCTCCTCTTCGTCGGCCTGAGCAGGCTCCGCATCACCGGTGTAATTCTCGGACGGATAAATGCGGAGATTTTGTCCCTTCGCAGTCAACAGCTCGCGCAGCGGACATTTGAGCAAGGAAGAAGCCGCGACCAACCCGGAGAGTGTCGCGCCGAGGACGCCGTGGCCCACGGTGCTTGCGCCGCACATCTTCAGCCCCGAAAATTCCGTTCCCACCGTATATCCGAACGGACCGACTTGGAGCCGGCTCTTGCGCGTGCCGTATAAGTTGCCTTCAGTCGCTTCGACATAGTGTGAGTTGGTCAGCGGCGTGCCGAGCTCGGCGAAACGCAGGTGTTTTTTGAAATTCGGGATCAACTTACCGACGGCCTGGATCATTTTATCGGTGAGTTGCCGTTTGAAACGTTCATAGTCTCCGCCGCGTTCGTGGACCGGAGCGTCCTTCCAGCGATCAAAGGCCGAGGAAGGTACGAAGGTGAACGCCTCCATCGTGTGTACACCGCGATACTTCGTCGGATCTTTGAGCGTGGTGAAGGTAACGAAAAATCCCGGGAATTCTTTGGCCGTGACCGCCCGGGCTTTTTCGAATCCTTGATAGACGCTGTCCACGTCGGTGGTGTCGAGCCACCAATAGTTGCCCGAATCGAAACCTTGTGCGCGCGCATCGAAATCTACGGCCGCGAATAAGCTCAACGACGACACAGACCACTTGGTGAGCCCCAAACGGAGCCGCAATTTCAGGGAGAGGTTTTCGTCGCCGATCAATTTTTTGAAAGTCACCCCTGGGTCCGCGTTGGAGATGATCCACGGGGCGCGCAGCACCTCGCCACCGGCCAAGCGGACGCCGACCGCTCTCTTCGATTCACCTGTACCTTCGACCAGGATCTTTTCCACGCGCGCTTTTAGCCGGAGCTCGCCGCCCGCCCGTTTCAAAGCCCGGGTGAAGGCGCGTGGAATGGTGAAGCCGCCGCCTTTCGGATAGTAGCCGCCGTCGAAATAGTGACCGACGACCGCCGCATGAATCGCTGCCGGCGCATCTGCCGGGGCGAGGCCGTGGTCGCCCGCTTGGGTACCGAGATAGGCGCGCAGCAGCGGATCGCGCAGGCCGCAGGATTTGTAGAAGGCGTTTAAAGAGAGCAGACCGTGACGGCGGAGTCCGGGCATCGTCAAAACGTTGGGCCGCGTTTTGCCGTCGCCGTCGAGGTCGATGACCCGCGCGAGCTCATCGGACATTTGTTGCATGCCGAAGAAATATTTTTTGATCGCCTCCCGCTCTTTGGGAAATCTTTCGATCAACCTGTTTTCCAGGACGGCGCGGCCCTTCGGGACATCGAATCTTTTTCCTTCGACGATCAGGTGATCGAAAGCATCCGGGCGCAGCTCGAAAAAAGGGATGTCGTTGGCGACGCCCAGTCCTTCATAGATACGTCGCAGGCGCCCGCCGGGTTGTGCTTCACCGAGATAGTGAATTCCGGGCGAAAAACGGTAACCACCGAGCGTGAAGGAATGACACCAGCCGCCTGGAACATAGTGTTGTTCCAGGACCAGCACCTTTTTCCCGGCGTTTGCCAGTGCGACGGCAGCGGCGAGACCGCCGGCTCCGGAGCCGATGACGATGGCATCGAAGTCCTGCATGGATCGTCGTTTATAACGATCGTTCTAAAAACACAACGGTCATTGTGCTTGACTCGGTCAGGTGTCGTGGCCGCTACTTAGACTATCGATACGATTCGAGATCTCCGCCGCGCCCAGATTATCCGCGCGGCGCGTGTATTGATCGCCGAGGGTGGCCTCGAAGGGCTCACCATCGGAAAGCTCGAGGAGCGCGTCGATTTTTCCCGAGGCGTGATTACTTACCACTTCGAGAATAAGGAAGAGATCGTGGAAGCGGTGTTGCAGTCGGCGACTAAAGAGATCGCGCTGGCCACCGAAGCACGCATCGAAGGAGCGGAGCCGCTCGAACGTTTGAAGGTCGCGATGCGTGCGACGGTCGAAGGATATTTGCAGCACGGGGAAGCCGCTCAAATATTGCTCTCTTTTTGGGGCCGGGTGGCGAGTGATCCGCGCGCGCGGCAGATCAATGCGGGTCTGTATGCAACTTACCGGCGTGAAGTGGCGAAATTGATCGACGACGCCATGAATAAAAAATTGATCACCAAAGTCGACACCTCGGCGCTCGCAGCGACCATGGTCGGCATGGTGCTCGGTGTGGTCACTCAAGCTTATTTCGATCCGAAGAGTGTCGATCCGATCAAAACGATCGAGCTTGCCGCGGATAAGTTGGTCGAAGGTTTGCGGCCGAAATCGAAGCCGAAGAGATCTTAGGATTCCGGTCAAAATAATCTTGCCATCTGGACCGCCGATCCATCTCCACCGGCTGCGTTACTCCTCCGCACCA